>Ga0209611_10013245_pt1 | contig 11373 bp, 10 predicted proteins | sample S1TSphgellanicum_3_FD_187693 | JGI IMG/M metagenome (GOLD analysis project Ga0209611, IMG submission 187693) | Host-associated microbial communities from peat moss isolated from Minnesota, USA - S1T2_Fc - Sphagnum magellanicum MG (SPAdes) (version 2) | ecosystem: Host-associated > Plants > Peat...
TCAATCCAAGTTCTTCCAGAAAATAGCTCTTGTTTAATAGCTGGGTCGTAATAAGCCACAATTCGACCATGAGATTGGTCAATCATTTGCACTTCATCATGACAAATATCGCGCAAGCCTACCTGCACTAACTTGGAAATTTGCGGTAGCTTGATCGCATTGAACATGATAGATGCATGGGAAAACTCAAAGCCCTCATAGGCGTTGCGTAAATCTGCGTGTGCGTCAATGTGCAAAATGCCATAGTTTGCGTATTGATCTGCTAATGCTTGGAAATAACCTAAGGGTGAACTGTGATCGCCACCAATAACTGCGACTCGCTTACCATCGTTAATTGCTTCTTGACACTGTTTAAACAGCCATTGATTAACCTGTTGACAAGCTTGATTAATTTCTGTCAGGATAGGTGTTAAATCTGGTGTATCTGTCAGTGTTTTACCTTGCGCTAGTCGTTCGATAATTTTTGCCGCACAGGCACGATAGTATTTGTTCTTCTCTAAAATATCCTGGGGAATTTCCGCCATAAAAATTCCCTGTTTCCATCCGTCAGGATGATCGAAATCGAACAAATCCAGTTGAGTCGAAGCATCCAGAATCTGCTGTGGCCCGTTGGCAGTACCTGCACCATAGGAAACAGTGACTTCCCACGGCACGCCAAAGACAATCAGGTTTGCAGACTCGTAATCGAACGGCAAGCCCAAGAGGTTGCCATTTTTTTCACCTACACCGCTGGGATTATAATCCTTGAGTTGATGACTCATCGAATATCTGATGGATTTAGTTAAGCAGACAAATGCCTTGGAATTCGTAATTCCCATAGCACAAGCGTTTCGTTGATTTGGAATGGGTGGTTTATTTCCGCCTAGGTGTCCACATTTAGTACACCTATATTATATCGGATTCCTATTTGATTTTTGAAATACACGTAGGGCAGGCGCGGTAGAGTAGCATGGAGTTAGCTCCGCGAATCGGAATGCAAAAGGCGAGGATTCACTAGAACAAACAATCCGCGAAGAAGGCACGTCTACATCATTGCCCGTAATTACGATTGGCAGTCTGGATCGACTTGTTGAGCGAGAGTATCGGGAGCAATGTAGCGCCCGTCTTGCTGATATTGTGCTGTCGATTGAAAATTATCTGGGAGTCATATCATGTCCGCCTGAACACTTACGATAAAAATGACGCTGAGATATTGAAATATAACGACTCTGAAAATTTTATATCGTAACTAATTACCCGGACATGATATCAGTCGCCTTTTCATTCCATGAGGCTATCGGGTTTCAGTTGATGATTGTGGAGGCAAAGAAACCGGGCTTTTGGGCTGATGCTTACCTGAATCGGTCATATAACAAGCCTTTGGAAGCCTCCGGTTTCAATTCTGCATGATTAGTGGAAGCCCGAAAATTTTCTAAACTGCTGTTAGCACGTCTTCCCTACATCCGCTACACAACCGCCGCGAGCTGATCTAACAACCCCTGAAACAACTTCAACCCATCACTACCGCCTACCATTGGGTCTGACGCCCTCTCAGGTTTATGTACTTTTACCCTCCATTTTCTTCCAGTCTCCCGTGTTTTTTCTTCTGCTAGCTCATGACATCTAGTAGCACTTTCACTTGTTGAAAACTCTTCTTCGTACTGGTTATTACTCTGATTATGCACAGTACCACTTGGAGCTATTCTACTCCTAAACTTATGGTGATGTTGGTCTTGATAAATATACCAAATTACACCCCCTACAGCTATAGTACCTACAAAAACTAAGCCTATGGGGGTGCTAACCAAAGGCAATGCCAGTACTGGTACAGGTTGAGCAATAGTAGGTTTTATTGTACTACAGCAGAGAACAACAGCAAGAGTAATGCTTATTGTTTTATTATTAAACATGTGTGTCCTTCCTTGGTTGCATACTACGCTTGGGTGGTGCAATAATTACCAATTACCCCACACGAGCGAGAAAGCTTCTGTTCAGCGCATTTTGCCCAGGTGTTGGCGCGGTGTACTTCAACATCACCAAGCATAACCACCCAACGCTGTGTCACAAAGTCAGTGCAATCATGGGTAATGTGGCGATGGTTTCACCTGCTAGTTGTGCCTCGTAGTTGTAGAAGTTGTCCAGGTCGATGAATTCGATTTCTGGTTCTGGTGCTATCTCTTGGGCTTGGGCTTCGATGTATGCGTCTAACTCTGCTTGTGCGATAGTCTGCTCGTCAATGATGACGAGATGAGAATGTTGTTGTAGCATGGATTTAAGTTCGTAGTAATAAACTGACAAAAACGATCGCACTGCTTGCCAGGCTTTGGGCGGTCGTTTTTGTTATGTCTCTATATTCGCATAATTTAGTAATAGTGTCAACATGCGAATTATATCTTTGTGCGTATTCGCATAAATAGGGCATAGTATCTAATATGAGAATATGGAGGTATGACAGTGCAAAACCGAATCAGAAAATTTATCGACGAGCGCGGCATTAGCCGCTATAAGCTCTGGCAAGAGACAAAACTTGGCAGAGACACAGCTTATCGTCTATGTAACGACCCCACCTACATTCCCACAGGAAACGTATTGGACAAGCTGTGTGCTACCTATAGGGTTCAGCCGGGTGAGTTTCTGGTTTGGATTCCTGATGATGAGCCTGTTCCTGAAGGGATCAATGTTGATCTGGAAGCACCTGTTGTTGAAGAACTGACAAAAAAACGTCACGGCACACAAAAACAATCAGCAGGTGAAGCGGCGGCAAAAATACTGCCATTGAAGAAAAGAACAGCATAAAAACAAGGAAAGTGTGAATGGCTAGAAGTCTTGAAGTGGCGTGGGTGTGTCAATGGGCGTCTTTGTAGTAACCGAACAATTTTCGTCGTTAACGGACAGTTGCGCTGATCAAGGTGCCGATAATAACGAGATAATACCTCTTAGGCTGTATAACCCTACTCCCTTGTAGCAGGTGAAAGTATGCTCCATTGTTTAGAGGCAGAAGGATTGTCAAGATGAAGTAGACAAAACGTTATGCCGATTATGATGGTTTTGCCAGAATCTACAACTCTCACTGGGGTCCGACTTACGGTGCTAAGGCGATTCCTCTTCTAAAGAAGTTGCTGTTGGACGACATGGACAAATCAGCCAACATTCTCGATCTGTGCTGCGGTAGCGGTCAGGTCGCTTCGCTCCAATTCAAAATTCAAAATTCAAAATGACAACCCCATCTATAACTTTTGCAGTTTTTGATCTTCAGCGATAAGTAATAATACTCATGACATGAAAAGCGGAATTAAGGGACTTCTAGAAAATAAAATATAGACAGAGATCCAGACAATAATGATTCTCATGCAGAGGGGTGGGGAATGGGCAGCCGTCGGCTGCCCGTTCCCCACCATCCCAAGAGTAATTATCATTATCATTTAGTTGTTATTTTATTCTTTGGAAGGCTCTAATGATACAGTAGACTGTGGCTTCCAAAGTTCAAGAGTCTCAGTATGCAACAGTTTATTCCTCTAGAATTACTCAGCTATTTTTGATGTTTCAAACCCATTTCTCAAAACACTCATTCGTCTACTCCAACTTTTGAAAGCAAACCAACTGATGGCAAAGGTATTTTACGCACCAACGACAGCAAGGTGTTGCGACTTACACTAAAACCATTACGCTGCGAGAGCCTTACCCCCTCTGCACCACAACCATGCTAAACCAATATCGGTCAATCTTTGAGCCATTCTTCTCCTCCGGCGTGCCCAAGGTGCAGTTACCGATGCTAGTCTCTCTGTAAAAATGCGCCGTTTACATAAAGTATTGATGCAGAAAAACGGACGCACACGTAGTTGTAGGGTAATGCTGTAATCAGCCCACGGTAGATCAGCGTTCATAGCGTTCATAGCGTTCATAACGGCTATGAATTCGGTGAGTTTGTTTGCTACAAACTGGGCATTGAACAATAGCTTGTGTCGAAGACAACATCAACTTGATCCTGGTCTACGCTTCGTCAAGATACCAAGTTTCTAGTTGAAGATTCGTTTTATCAGGTAATAAGTGGTATAGCAATTCCATAACAACAGTTTGAAGTTTGAAGTAATTCAATTATACTACTTCTTCCTTCCTTCTTTCTTCCTTCCTTCAGCATAGCTGCCTTAAAACCATTTTCTGTGTTGATCACCAAAATCTGACAAGAGCCTTAATCCTGGTTGAGTTGCAGTTAATCCTGGCTAAAGCGAAATTATAGTTGCAACTAATCCTGGTTTGTAAATGTCGGGAAGTGCAGGTTGAAGCGTTTATAATTGCAGGCTCTTACAGATAGGTCTTATTGACAATTCGAGACCTATCTTTTTCTACCATAGATTGCTACACTCTTTGCCAATCAAGTATTTCAAAAAACTATTTGCAATCTACCACCCTTTTCTAAATCTTTTCCTGAAGGCGAACAACAGACCCACCAGCCCGGAGCCGAGAATACCAAGTGATGAGTCAGGTTCTGGAACCACTGCCACTACCTGTGGCTTCGTATCGCAGGTGCTGGAGACATTGTTGGTATCCATCGTCACGGCACCATTTTGCGCCAAGGCTCTACCGCACTCAATGTTTACGCCAGTAGTCAGGGTGATGCTCGTGAGCGCTAGAATATTTCCCATGAACTGAGTACCGGTACCGAGAGTCGCGGAGCTGCCGATCTGGAAAAACACATTGGGATCGTCACCGCTGGTCGTGAGAATAGACGAGTTGCTTGCGGTTGTGAGCGTGCTCCCGATCTGGAAAACGAAGAGCGCATTGGGGTCGCCTAGATTATCGAGCGTGAGTGTTCCCGTCAACTGAGCCGATGAGCTAAAAGAATAGACACCAGGTGTGAGCGTGAGTCCACCCAGATCCAGACCAGTCAAGTCCTTATTGTGACTCAAGGCTGCTAGAAGATTGTACGCACTTGCGTTATCCGCCTGAGCCTGAGCCGCGACTGCATCAGATATGAATATCGTTCCGTCCACGATCCCTGGAGAAAAGCCAGTGGCTGAAGAACCTGTGCTGACACCCAGAGATTGCGTGATGACGGACGGGCCGGTATTAGTCACCGTCGAGCCACCCAAGACCCCGAAGTTATTCGCCGTTCCCAGCATAGAAGCGGCTTTTGCTGGAGCTTGAAAACTGGAGAATACCACGATTCCCAAGACTATTGCGTACTTGTAGTTCATTATGAATCTTCCTTTTTTTAAGTGTTATCACTAATCATAAATTTGTATTAACATATACAATTGTAGTTGCATCCCAGGGAAAAGTCTGTGCTTTTTTTACCTTTACGCAATCTTTAGCCTTGCATAAAGGCGGGATGAATTTGCACTTGACAAAGACCGAAGTAGTCAAGCATTGCTGGCAAAAGCTGGAACTATGCCCGTTTCCTCGACTACTGCACAGAGCGTTCTGGGTTGCAAACAGCAATGCTATCTCTGACCATTAAGAGGGCGTAGGGAGCAGGGAGCTTTCTAGCAGGGGGAATCCCCATAATTAAAAGATGCTGTTGGTCAATTCGTGATGGGTCTGATCCCTCATTGACTCGTTCCTCGCCTCAGGCTGGGAATGCAGGTCAAGAGGCTCTTCGCGTTTATGCTATTCCTGATAGCATTCCCCTACTCCCCGCACCCGAAAACCCTATGACTTAAAAGATTCCGAGATTGAAGAACTACCACCGTGGCAGCAGTGGGAAGCAGTTTGTTCAGAGATGATTGATGATTTTCGGTGGGAGGATATGTGGCGTGGGCGAGATTAATAGTGCGATTCGTTGATAGCCGAATTCATAAGCTATCCAAGGTGAACACCTAAAGTAACCTTGAACTTTCTCTCTGATGTAGGTGCAAGTCCTACCCTCCAAGGTTCGGAGTGACTCAAGACCTATCCACAGTGACTAGACTCGGAATTCTAGAGGCTGAAGCTGGAAGTAGGACGCAATCAGAGGGGTCATGTATACCCCACACTGGCGTTATAGGAGTCCTTACGGTGAAACATAACCTAGAAAAGTGTCTAACTCGCAAGCCTGAATACATCCCGAAAAACAGGACTTAACCGGAAACGATAATACCCGCTGCGCTCTTGTTAAAACAGCAGTAGAACCAAGGGTATCCGGTAGGCAAATTGGTTACACCTAACAGGACAATCAATCAAGAGAAGGAACGAACAAAAACGTTTAAGGAGTCTTAGGGCAGTCGAACCCTAAGTAAGTATGACGAGATACCGAACTCTCTTTAAGCGGGTAGGATGTGGCGTAACTGCTACAAGGTTGTCAGAAAACAAACAATTTAGAAGAGTATGACTAGACACAAAAGTAATTTTAGTGAGTTATGGATGAACCTCCCCTGGAAACGGTTTCAGAGGGTAGTAAACCGCCTTCAACGTCGTTTGTTCAAAGCCGTTAGAGCAGGAGACAAGAGAAAAGTCGGTAAACTTCAAAGACTTCTATTGAAGTCAAGAAGCGCTAGATTTTTAGCTATACGTCAAGTCACACAACTTAACCAAGGTAAGAAAACTGCCGGGGTTGATGGAGAGAAAAGCCTAACCCATGAGGAAAGGTTTGAACTCGAAGAACTGCTTAAACTCAATGCATCGGACTGGAAACATCAAGGATTACGTAGGATACCTATTCCTAAAAAAGATGGTTCTATAAGAATGCTAAAAGTGCCCACGATAGCCGATAGAGCATGGCAGAAGCTAGTACATTATGCGCTAGACGCTGCACATGAGGCGACATTTGCCGCCAATAGCTTCGGCTTCAGACCCGGAAGGGGAGCGCACGACGCACAAAGAACCATATACGGTAATCTGAACTCATCCAAAAATGGAAGAGGCAAGATAATCCTTGAAATGGATATAGCCGGATGTTTTGATAACATCAGTCACACCAAGCTAATGGATGCAATCATGCTACCACAAGCGTTTAAAACTGGTGTGTTCAGATGCCTAAAAGCAGGACTTGACGTAAGGTTTAACGATGACACCGAACACGGGACACCCCAAGGCGGTATTATCTCACCAACCTTAGCCAATATCGCACTTAATGACCTTGACAACTTACCAATCTTCACTGGACACCGCTCGGTAAACAAAGTGAGATTAATCCGATATGCCGATGACATGATTGCCATCATCAAACCCGGAATTTTGAAAGAGTATGTCAAGTGTGTCATTGAAAACGAACTCCAGAAATGGGGATTAGAGCTAAAAGAAAGCAAAACTCGATTTTCCTCACCGACAGATGGCTTTGACTTTCTTGGATGGCATTTTTACGTCCAAGCAAATAACGGGAAATTCCGAAGTACTCCTTCAAAGGACAACTATAGAAAATTCCGGAAAAAGGTCAAAAGTATCGTCAATAGCTCTAACCTGAGTACTGATGCAAAAGCTAAAAAGCTGTCATCCATAGTCAGAGGATGGAGAGAGTATCACAAGTACTGCGACATGACGAATCATTCCCTATGGCATCTAGCCCATGCCACTTGGAAGAAATTCAGGAAAGACAAAAACAGTAATCGGGAAAAAGCTAGAGGAATAACACTTGAAGCATTCCCTACCGTAGATGTCAAACAAAACAAACACGTAGCAGTACAAGGCAAACGTTCACCTTATGATGGAAACATCGTTTATTGGACAGAAAGAAACTCCAAACGATATAACGGAATGACAGTAACCGCGCTAAAAAAGCAGGACTTCAGATGTGGAAGATGTGGCTTAAAACTCAATGGGGATGAAAGGGTTCACCTACACCACATTGACGGCAATCATAAGAACAACAAGGCTAATAACCATACAGTTCTACACGAAAGCTGCCACGATTATGTACACATGGGCAAACGCAAAGGCAAGTAAAACCTGAAGTACAGAAACATTCAATGATAAATAAGTCACTGGATTACGGAAGCCAGAAAGCGAAATGATAGAAATATCACGAAGAGCAGAAACGACCGAATAATAATTTAGTCACTAAATTATGAATGAATGCCAAAAAGTGAAGGGAATGGAAACCTAAGACAGACAATCGGGAGCCGGATGAGGCGAAAGTCTCACGTCCGGATCTAACAGAGAGGGTCAGGGGATAATACCCCTACTCGACTCTACCAAGTTCGCATAGAAGCAACTGAAGAGGATCTAGAATCGTGGCTTTGGTTATTAGAACTCATGCACAATAAAGGTCTAATCACCATAGTCTAAAAGCCGACAAAGTTCTACCCTAACCGGGGAAGCGACATCATTAAACGCGGGTACTTTGAAATTAAGTTGAATCGAGAACCTGACGCTTAATCATTGAGGTCGGCATCATTGAGGTAGGCACCTTTGAAAATTAAGACGGTTTTTGTGAATTTGCTTATTTACATTATTCACATGTCAATACTGTCAAATATCTACCTGCAAAGAATTGTTGTTGTTGTTGACATTTGAGCAAATTCCATATAATCGCTGTGGTGAAGAGTGAGAGATCTCCTGTCAGAATTCTGTTGTAGAAAGCTTACACAACGTTCAAGTCTTTGCCCCGAAAGCCTCGTGGACGTTGTGTAAGAGATAAGACAGATGGCGAAAGCTTGTTCTCACCCACGAGATCTTGGGCGTCCAGGTACATGATGCTCGTCTTGTGGCAGCCATGCAGGTACATGGGATAGAGAACATTCTTACCTTCAACGTTCAAGACTTCCGGCGGTACACCGAGATCACTGTGGTGCATCCAGCAGAGATAGCTTGATGAGCCTGTTCCTCTTTGATGAAACACTTAGATAAGTCTTACTCTAATGATACCACTGCTGGCAAAATGGCGATCGCACCGCCTGCATATCTGTTTCGGAGTCACAAGTCCAGTGTAACGATAGCGACTTATCAAACGTTGAACAAACGATAAACTTTGTAGTACTGCACGAATAATCCCCAATGTGATTAGCGATATCTTTTACGGAAATAGTGTTTTACTTTCGGTCAAGGAATGGAAGATTTTCCTGATCAACGAACAGGTAAAAATAAACGCGCTTCTGATTCGCGATGCAGGGCTAAATTATCAAGTTCCCCAGAGGAGAGGTTTTTATGACTTATGATTCAGAAGATATACAACAAATTCTCCAAATGGCACTTGCTCAAAAACAGGAAGGTGAATTTTCACATGAACAACTAGTAGAAATGGCATCTGAGTTAAATATTTCTCCTCATCTGTTGGAAAAAGCTGAACAACAGTTGCTAACTCAGCGTTCAGAGCAACACCAACGACGAGCATTTAATAATTCTCGACGCCAAGGTTTCTCGGCACATCTGCTCTCTTTTGTGGCGGTGAATTCATTCCTGATTTTGTTAAATTTATTCACCAGTCCTAGTTATTTTTGGGCGATATTTCCATTATTGGGATGGGGTTTAGGTTTATTTTTTCATGGTCGTAGCGTTTCGCGGAATAAAGGAAAAGCTTATGATCAAGCTTTTCAAAAATGGTGTAGTCAACGTCTTCAAGGCAAAGATTTTTGATCATTTTAACTGCTTTTAGCACGTCTTCCCCACATCCGCTACACAACCGCCGCCAGCTGATCTAACAACCCCTGAAACAACTTCAACCCATCACAACCACCTACCATTGGGTCTGACGCCCTCTCAGGATGCGGCATCATTCCCAACACGTTGCCCTGACGGTTTGAAATACCAGCGATGTTATTGATTGAACCGTTGGGATTCTCCCCTGCATAGCGGAACACGACTTGACCGTTGTCTTCAATTTCTGATAATGTCTTCTCGTCTGCGTAGAATCGACCTTCCCCGTAGGCTATGGGCAAAGTAATGATTTCACCCTTTGCGTAAGCTTGAGTCCATGGTAAATGAGTTAGCTCGACTTTGATCGGAACACGATCGCAGATAAAATGCAAATCCCGATTTTTCACCAATGCCCCTGGTAAAAGCCCAGCTTCAGTTAATACCTGAAAGCCATTGCAAATACCGAGGACAAATTTACCCTTTTGTGCATGTTCTACAACTTGCTGCATGACAGGAGAAAAGCGAGCGATCGCCCCACAGCGTAAATAATCCCCATAGCTAAAGCCACCTGGCAGAATCACCACATCCAAATCGGAAATATCGGTTTCTTGATGCCAAACCATGCGAGTTGGTGCACTAAGCACATCTTTGATCACATAAGCAACATCGCGATCGCAATTAGAACCCGGAAAAACAACAATCCCAAATTTCATCGTTAGTTAGTGGTTAGTAGTTAGTGGTTAGTAGTTAGTTGTTGGTTGTTGGTTGTTGGTTGTTGGTTGTTGGTTGCTGGTTGTTGTTTGATTAACTACTAACTATTAACTCCTAACAACTAACCACTAACCACTAACCACTAACTACCAACCACTCCTGTCTGTGATTCGACCTCAATCAAATCAAAGCGATAGTTTTCGATGACCGGATTGGCTAGCATTTGGTCACAAATCCGATCTAGGTTCTGACGCGCTGCACTTTCATCAGGTGAAGAGAGGATCATTTCAATGTACTTGCCAATCCGCACCTGCTCAACGTTATCGTATCCCAACTGCTTCAGCCCAGACTGTACTGCCACACCGGCAGGGTCTAAGACTGAAGGACGAAGCGTCACAAAAATTTTGGCTCGATATTTCCTTTGCACTGGCTTTTGCTCTCATCCTGATACGTTCATACTATAATCTTTCTACTCCCTCTGGGCAACAATCAGATTACAAACTAATTAACGTTAAGCTAGAACTTAGCCAGGACAAAAGCTTTAAAAAAATTGTCTATGAGAGACGCACACACCCGCAGTCAAGAGCGGATTCTAAACCTGCTTAAAAGCATTAAAAAAGGTATTTCCGCGCAGGATATATATGTAAAACTACGTAACCGCAATCAGAGCATGGGTTTAGCAACAGTTTACCGCTCCTTGGAAGCTTTAAAACTTGAGGGCTTAGTGCAAGTGAGGACATTGGCTAACGGTGAAGCTCTCTATAGCTTAGCGCAGCAAGACAAGCACCATATGACCTGCTTGCAATGCGGTATCTCCGTTGCATTTAATCAATGCCCCGTTCATGACCTAGAAACCCAATTGCAAGCTACCCATAAGTTTAAGATTTTCTACCACACCTTGGAGTTTTTTGGTTTGTGTGACCAATGTCAGATAGCGCAAAATGTTAGTGGTTAGTAGTTAGTGGAGAAATAACCAACAACTAACAACTAACAACTAACAACCTAGTTAGGACGGTTATTACCTCCAGTCGGCATGACATAACTTCAATCAATTCATAGTCTATGATAGTCTAATCTAGTCATTTATTCGCTTGTTATACTATGAAGCTCTCAGATTACGCTAAACATTTGGGGATAGCTTACCAGACAGCGTGGAAGCACTACAAGAAAGGATTAATCCCTTATCCCACTAGGCAG
>Ga0209611_10013247_pt1 | contig 11368 bp, 7 predicted proteins | sample S1TSphgellanicum_3_FD_187693 | JGI IMG/M metagenome (GOLD analysis project Ga0209611, IMG submission 187693) | Host-associated microbial communities from peat moss isolated from Minnesota, USA - S1T2_Fc - Sphagnum magellanicum MG (SPAdes) (version 2) | ecosystem: Host-associated > Plants > Peat...
AATAGAAGGTAAATGAATTGGAGTTTGGTATGTGTGAGTGCATACCACATTCATTCATTTAAAACCCTTTTTGTGAATTTATTAAGGGAAGGATGGTGAACCTCTCTTTTTTCTCTCCCACCTTCTAAGTAAATAATGAACTTATGAACCTCAAAATTAGCATTTTTGGTCAATCTTTCTTGCAAATGATTTTTAATTTACAAAAATATATAATATTGTTCAAAAAATGGGTCATAGATTTCTTTCAAACTTTAAATATTATTGGGTAATTTTCCAAAGGTACATTGTAACTTAGTTACAAGGTTATAAAAAGAAATAAATAATAAATGGTCCACCCTTTACACCTTTTACAACAAATGGGGTCTTATTGCAGAAGTGGTGGATTGAAGCATTTAAGACTTATATTATAAAACTAACTTCAATCCTTAATACTTTAGTTATTATGGAAGTAGTGGACTAAAATATTTAAAAATTCAATTATCATGCAAGTAATGAACTAATTTCAATTACAAAAATAAACCTTTTGAAGAGCTTCCCATCTTACATGTCAACCATTATTCTTGTAAAACCATCTCAAATCGATAAAAGAGCTTTCCTCATTAGAGAAAAACCACCTTCATTTGATCCAAGTTGAAAATAAATTCCAAACAATCCACTATTTAGAATATTTTGTTATCTTTTAAATGAGTTTTGTTTTTTGAAAAGGAATGTTGTTTTTGAAGGGACTTCTAATTGGATTTAAGTTGAGTATTGTCAAAAAAAATAGGGAAAGTCAAATATTAGTGTTCACATTGGTCATTAAAACTTTAACACAAATGTTGATGTTCCAAAACAAGGGTGCATTACCAAACAAAACAATATTGATAATAACATCTAACAACCATGTAAGATTATTGGTCAATACCCAATTTAAGGTTCAATTGTTGGAGGAAGGTATGTAAATTTGTGTAACTAGTCTTTGTTTATTTCATGAAGTTGTATGACAACAATGACATGCAAGTTAAAGCTTGAGAAGCATAACATTTCTTATGCTCTCACTAATTTAATGTTTGTGGTTCCTTTGAGCTGGGGCCAAGTGGGGTTCTAACCTTTTGCATATTGATGAAAAGAATTGGATAAAAAAACATTCTATGCAAAAAATGGAAACATAATCAATGCACAGATCTTGAATTCAAATACTTGAACTTTTTCTTTGTTGAAAATATGCTTTGTACCATTTATTTTTCCTATTTTGAACGGATTTATTGTTGATTTTATTTTGTCAATAAATTTTTTTAATTTTATTTTTTATGACAAAACACTTGATTAAATTTCTATTAAGTTAAGAAGGTTTTTTATTTTTTAATATTTTTTAAAAAGTGGTTATTCATATAATTATGAATTGACCCAAAATTAGATAATTGATTTTTTGGGTTTTTTGGATGATCCATGATCTTCAAAATGAAAGACATGATTTCTTTATCAACCAAAATGGTTTTCAAATTTTATTTGGATTGCCATTTTTCAATACATTCATTAATTTCTATAAAAATGGAGAAATAAATCTAAAGTCTACTAGATCAGATATAATATAATTCTCTCACACTATATTTGGCATCATACACAACTTATTTTGAATACCATAAGAAGCATGTGAATAGTATACAAATGTTGTTTTGGATATTTAAACATAAACATTTGCTATTATGACATTTTTTTGGATTTGGTAAAGCTAGGCATATCAAGAAGAAAAACATTTATATGACTCTTGTCACACTTTCAAAGATAAAACACTTGAAAATATTATGCATAATATCCCAAATTATATGTATATGTTTATGTATTACTATAAGTATCAATACATGTACATACAATGTTTGATATTTTATAAATGTCAATATTTCTATAATATATTGACAAATGGGTACTAGGTTTGGTTCACAAAATGAGAAAACTACCCCAAACATTAAAAAACATGGGGAAGTAAAATTCCATTTCCATGTTATGTTTCAACACTTCAAGAATGTTTGATGAATTTTCTTGATGAAAAGCTTGAACATAGAAAAAATGGATATTGTAAAAAAATTCTTGACTATGGAGCAATTACGGTGCTAAAGAAAAATAGTAACTAGGAATAACTTCTTGCTATGTCATGCATAGCACATGGGATTTGCTAACACATATTTTTTTAGTCCAAAGATAAAGTGCTAAAAACCATTTTTTTCTTTTTATATAAGGAGGTGAGAGCTTGTAATCAAGGTATGCTTTACCATGGTTGTTTTCTCAATATCTTTCATGACCACACAAATGGAGTGATGGTGTGTTTTGATGTTCCCTTGCATGTTTTAACCATCTTGATGTTTCAACATTGTGATTGAAAAGGTTCCTACATCGTTGCCCTAGGGTTCCTACTATCCTTAGCACTAAATGAAGGGATCTTATAGTATCTATGGATTTCTATCAAGTTTACACCAACTATTATAGAAGCTTATTGACTATTGACATAGACGTGGTACCAAAAATGTGGCACTTTTCTCTTCAATTGCAACTAATTGTTGATTATTGTTGTGTTTCTATGAATGTTATATGGCAAACAACTAAGTAAGTGATTTGGAAACCTTGTTTCCACTATCCAAAAAACTTCAAAAGGGGATGGTGCAAGAGGATGGTGTGGGATGATTTTTCATAAACTTAATTTTTCTTTGGCTAGATATCTTTGATTATTTCAAAAACATAGGACATCAATGACAAGGTGGGATGCTTTAAGAAGCCTAACATTGAACCTTACCTACCATTAATCATGTAGTTGTGATTCTAATGGGATGGAACCATGAGAGGTGCATGTCATTTACAATTCTTGTAATGGATATGGAACAAGTAAAAAGAAAATGATTCAAGATGGAAATATTCCCATTTGGTTTTTCTAGATAAATGCTTTAAAAAATAAGACACATAACATGTAACTGGTTTTGTTCAAAGCATTCTTGTTATTCAATTGGTGCATTTAATTTTTAGCAATGGCATAATTATGATGTTTCTTGTTGAAAATGGTGGAATTTCCACATGTTGACAATTGTTGCAATCTTATTAAGGTTTGATAGTTTGCCCTCCTTAGACATTACAAAATCCAAGATTAGTTGAGAATATTAAAAAACAATGTTTTTTCGACGGTAGGTTAATATCATGTTTCATAACATTAATGCAACTTTAGGAAATGAATATATAAATCATGTTGAATGCAAAACAATTGTCAATTAACCATTTCATGAAAGAACCTAGGAAGTCCTTTAAAGCCTTGCTTATTGCCCTCAAATAAATGTGCATTTTGAAGTTCAAATGGCATCACTACCCATATGAAGGCACCCTAGATGATAATGAAAGCAAATTTGTACTTAAAAAAAAAAACTAATGCTAATATTATGGTAACCAAAAAAACCATTTAAAAAAATAGATTTCAATTATTGTATCTAGTACCTCCTTTGTGAATGGTAAACAATAGGAATCCTTCTTGGTTGCTGCATTTAACTTTTGGTAATCAATGCAAATACAAAGCTTATTGGTCATTCTTCTTGAGTACCACCACAACTGGTGATAACTAAGTAGCTTATTCTTGTAGTATGATGAATTCAATAACAAGTGATTTGTTCATCATCTTCACATTTTTTTCTTAATCATTGAATGACAACAACTAAGACAATTTAGTGTGATTTTTAACAAAAAAGAAGAAAGTCCTAAGCTTTGACAATGATGGCAAAGGGCAAAAAGTAGGCTCAAAAGTCAAGGGTTTGTTTTGTTATCATAGTTGTTGCAGCAGCTATAGTGATGAGCATGGGGTTTGATCACTTTTATTGCCAAAAGAAGAAAGATTGGTGAAGGAGAATGTAAGTTTGAGAATAAAATGTAACAAAACAAAGAGGAGGGTAGGTATGTAAGTAATGCTTCCACAAATTTGTTTTTTCTTTTTCGCATTCAACAAACGTACTTGTGGTTCCAAGTTTGGAGTTGTGTGTTGTGAATTTTTTTTGTAATAATGCATGTTTGTATTTTTGTGTGTGTTTTATCCAAAGTGGGGAGAAGAAATAGGGTACGTAGAACTTTAAATGATTCTTAAATTTGAGGTACTTACCACTGTTGTTGAGGTTATTGTTTTTTGTAGGATTATACCTTATAGGAAGAAGGAATTTTAATAGTAGTGGAATTATTACAAATACTTTTTTTAGGCATGATGACTTACGAATTACAACTGCCACTTTCCCCATGGGTGATGGCTTAGTGGAATAGGGCCTAGGGTTCAAACTTATAGGAACCAATTTAAACCAAAAAAGCTTGAATCTTCGGAGACATGTAGGAGTTGCCATGGTTGTAGGCTTACATCATTATGTGGGCATGTAATGAAAAGGAGTAGAAGCATTGTGGAGTAGCAAATGGCTTTGGGTTTATAGAAAAGTTATAGAACATTTTAAGGTTTAGGAAATGTCAAAAACAACCATCCAACAAAAAAAAAAAAAAAAAAACAAACAAAAAAAAAAAAAAAAAAAAAAACCCATAGAAGTAGACTATGTTTTCCTTTAAAGGCCATTCTGCTTGGGTTAATTAGTCCACTATAGGGCTGAAATAGGATTTTTTTTTAATGCATCTTTTCCATTTTGCTTCAAGTTTGTGACATAGGTGATTTGTGGGACCCATGCATCAAGGGAAAGCCATTGAGAGTAGTAAAACTTGGTTTTAGAAGGTTCATACAAGGCAAGTAAAAGCCAATGCAACATAAAATACGTGTTTTATCGAATCACCTAACCAACCAACAACCTTTGAGCACTATGGTGGGTTTTATAAGCATGTGAAGACACAATAAGCTTTCCATTGTAAAACATGGATTAGGAGCAAGGAATGAAGCTTGTAATATCTTGGAATTAAAATGTTTTGGTCATGTTGAACCTAGTAGTATAGTGATCACAACACCCAAACCTATAGTGAAGTTGGGATTTAACTTTGGCATACTACCCCAACTAAGGACCTATGAAGTTTCCTATCTTTTTCCTTTCATTTTGTTTAGTTTTGTGTGGTTGGTTTTATAAATTTAGAATTCCTTTATAGTAGTAGGCAGTTTTTAAAAGGTGGGGCATGTGTTTTTAACAAACCTCCTTCCTAATCATGGGCATCAAACTTTCCATGTCCCCTAGTTGATCATGTTTCATCAATCCTTGTAGTTCCCATCGCCCATTTGTTTAATCATGCACCACCACAAAACACCCTTAAATTCCCCCTCCCATCCAAACCATGAACCACCCACTAGTTCCCTTTCTTAATTTAACAAACCACACACCACCTACTAGTTCCCCTTATTAATCTTAGCCTTTCGTGTGAATGTGAGATTCCAACCCCACACTTTCCCAAACCCTTTAGATCATGCACAAGTAGGACCTTTTCCCCCTTCCATTTTTTCAACCTTCATGGTAGCCCATAACCATACCCCCCAAACTACCTTCACTTCTTCAACACGTTTGTAACTTCCACCTAAAGTTTTTTGCCCCACCTATGAACACCAATTTACTAATTGAGGGTTAGTTCGTCATCACCACTTTTATCAGACATCTAATTCATCCAATCCAAACCCCTATGACCATTTCAACCTAATACCCTCCATTGTTCCCACCTCACTTACATCAACCAAGAATTGGGTTTCGTCATTGGATGTCCTTGGGTCTTTTCATTTAAGCTTTTGTTGTCTTCAATTGTACAATCGCATCCTTACCATTATTTGGTGTGATGTATAAGTGGCGTTTTGTTTTCCATTGGATAAGTTAGCACAAGGCCTTTATGATGTGGCAACTTGGCACTTGCTCCTATTGTTGCCCCAATGCTATTTCGTTTTGCTCCTTCATGGGTAACATGACATAAAGAAAGGTGGGACGTTCAACTTAAACATTTTTTAGTAGGCGATTGGGAAAACTTGTAGGGAGAGTTTTTTTTGCAAGCCCAAGTTTTGGTAATAAGTTTGAAACCAATGCTTCTTCCCCAACATGATCTTCCAATTCATAAACACCTTTTCTGCAATTTAGGCAATACAATTCATGCATTTCGAGCTTTGGCACCATCTTCCCCTACACCCACCACCACCACCTCAACCCTCATCGCATTACATTTTGAATCAAATGGTTCCCTCCTATTTTTCCTTGAATATTACAAACCAAACTAGGACCTTGAACTTTTTATTGATTCCTTTAAGTTAACATTCCAACGCATGCCACATTTATTGGCAAGTGGTCCTTTTGGGATGGTTTTTGAACACCTTCGAGACTGTTTTCATTAAGAAGATACAACAAGTGAATTCCCTTAGTTATTTCAACTTTGTTCTCATATTGCATAGGGTCACATTCCACCTTGAATTACACATGTCTTTGGCGAAGCCCACCTTTTAGCCATGACCAAACCTTCAAGTGGAATTCATTCCATTACAATGGGGAAGCATTGTATCAATTCACCAACCACGCTTTATGCTTTCAATTTTGTGACGTTTTTGCAACACATTTTTTTTCACACCAATTCGGAATTGCAACTAGGGTGGTTGTGAAATGGTAATCGACGATAGTAGGTGCACCCTGGACTTTCACCCCGACTAGGTTGTTTTCTAGCTGGATGTGGCAAACACTTTTAATTCGGTGTTAAAAGGGGTCATATTTCAAAAACTTTGTGCAGCAGGTGAAAACATCATATAATTCATCCATTTTGTTCTTGCGTTTTATGCATTTGAGTTTCTTCTATTTTATAATCATTGTAATCGTAAAAGTGATAACAGTGATCCCATCTGCCATGGGAACCCATTAAGGTGATCCCTTAGGAGGGGCACTATTCACTTTAGCCCACTTTAGGGCTTTACATTCTATGGTTAATTATTTCCTTTTTTATCTATTTCCATCCATTGTAGATGACACTCACATCATAAGTTCTTTTTCAATTGTATCATTTGCATATGAACATTTAAAAACCAAACTATGTGTAATAGGTCTTTCTATCCAACCTTAGAAATGTGTAACATGGTCACCTTTTGGCCTACTGCCTGATTTCAACACCCCATCCCAGTTTTCCACCCCATTAGAAGGAATTAAAGTCTTGGGGGTTCCATTGGGCACCCCATCATTCACATTATCCTTCATCAAAGATGCCCTAGTAAAGGATGTTCGACATGTGGACCTTCTGCTTAAAATGGGTGATGTTCAGGTAGCCTTTGGAATTTAACTCATTGCTTCATGAAATAACCATCATATCTTTTATAATGCACACCTCCTTTTTTCACCTTCATAAAATCTTTTATTTCTTTTGAGTCATTTTTCCTTCCAATGTTTGAGTGCCTCTTAGGTCCATGATCTTTTGATAGCCTGGAAGGCCCTCTAATTCATAAACAAACCTCTCTCCCAATCACATTCAGTGGCATCGGCCTCATACTAACAATCACCATCACCCCAATAGCCTATTTAGGGTGTTGGGCCTTTGTAGCCTCGATCATAGTTGTTAGGTTTATGGTTGATCATCATCCTTTCCTTTTTGAGCCCTTGGCATGAGTTGACAACAACACCCTTCCTTTCCAGTAACATTTCAGAGCAACATGTGATCTTTTATCGCCCTAACTCGCATGTGTCTTTTTCCATTTGAATAACTCATTAAGCAACAAATGGTTCAACTGTAAGATTCCATCTCAGAACGTTTGCACCATCATACCTTTTTTAACATGCTCTTTGATAGGATATATGAGACCCATGATGCTCAAATTTTATCATGTTCTAGCCTAGGGGAAGGTGTTTAGTTTACAACTTGACCAATTTCCCAGCCTTTTGATTATTTTTCCCAATTTTTTCTACAACACTTCGAATGCGATTTGGACTACCCCATCCTTCAATTGTAGGTATCCCTTGGTGCATGTGCACACATCCCATCGACCCTATGGGTATTCACCTCTTGTGTTGTTCTCATGGCAACGAATGCACATGTATTCATGATGTAGTTCGTGACACCTTTGCCACCATTGTGCGAGATGCTAGCTTCCACATGGGATGAAAACAATTACATGTATTTTTTCATCCATGTTCAACTCCTTTCGCCAACGAATTGACATTGTGTTCACCAAAGATGGCATTCTCACCTTAACCATGTTGTCATTGTTCATTCAACGCAAACAAATTTACTTCTCCAATTTTGCACAATTCAAGGATTCATTGCCTTTAATGCAATTCAAGCGAAAAAAAAGGAGCTATCACAACTAAAACCCCATTGATCAATTGCTCCCATTAGCAATTGAAGTATTTGGATGTCTACATAAACAAGTCGATGTGTTTTTACATGATTGTGCTAATGCCATTTGGAGCTTGAAAGGGCTAGAAGGCCTTTTTCTTTCTATTTTGGTTACCTTTCTTCAACAAAAAATCTCAATCACATTATAAAGGATGCAAGAATCTTCTGTCTTAAGTTAGGCGATAGCCATAGGCCTAGCTACTTCTTGACTTCCACCCCTTCAAAACACAACTCCTACTACCATGGCCGACCTACTATAAACAATCCATTTTTAACATGGAAAAACATGGCCAACCTACTACAAGCAATCAATTTTTGACATGGAAAGATTTTGACACCTTGTAAATTCTCCCTTTTCCTTTTTCTTATTCCCTTGTACATTTTCCAAATCTATAGTGTCTTTATGAATAAAGTTTTGTAGGGTTGCAACAACAATTTGTCCAAGTCTTGTTTGATAACATGTTTAAAATTCATACAAATTGAAGATGATGCATTGATGACCTATGGTCATATCCAATTTGATTTGATGTTCAACACTGTGAAAGGGTATCCTTTTCAAATCTTCATAGTTCCATACACATACATCCTTGTATTTCCGCAATAACATTCCAATTGTAGCAACTTCAAATTCAAGTTTACATTAATGAATTGATCATAAACCAATATATTTAACATTCAAATTATAAAATTATGTATCAAAATTTATATTTCCACAAAATTAATTTTTGAAAGTTCTTTTGGGATGTATATCAACTAAGAATTTAGAGTGATTTTTTGGAAAATTTTATTGAAAGTTTAATTTAATTATATAGCTGAAAAAGACATTCATAATGCAAAACATCATCACCAAAAGACCAAAAAAAAAACATGCAACATACAATCCTATGTACAACATGTCATGTCCAATGTACATCAAAGCTATCCTTTATGATTATTCTCATTTTCCTCATAAGACAAAACTTCATTTTATTCATTTGGGCATGGCCCACCCATGACGTCGTACGTCTTGTTTCATACAATGTGCGATTCCCCCAAAGCGCCTCCCTTGAGAACTTGGCAAGTTCCGTTGATGCGTCAGCCAAGGGAGACACGGGGAGGGAAGTTGCACTATGCATGGAAAAGTTCCAATTTTGTTGAAATATCTCATTCATTGTGCAATTTCTCCAGATGTTTCTTCATCTTAGAAGTTTAGTGGATGTCTCCCATGGGTGTATTAGCTAAGGAAATACCCAAACTTGAGAAGGCCCATGCTTAGTAGAGGAGATGCACCCGAATTTAACAACTTTGACAATGTGAATGGGGTGAACCAGCACCCACATTGGTACCATGGTAAAAATCCCAATTTTCATTTAAATTATTTCTAAATATTACAAATATCCCATGCATACCTTAAATCAGGGTCTCTGAGTTCAAATCTAGTTTTTTTTGGGCTTAATATGGCCACTAATAAGTACCCCCAGTTTATAATGTGGGTATTAGCCCAGGCCAAAAATGTTTCCTCGGTTCCCAATAGCACCTCACTTTTGGCCAAAGCGGGAGGCACTCCATCTTTCCATAGAATCTTCTATTTTGGGAAGCCTTCATAGTTTCAACTTTTTTTTTTGTTGCAATGGGCCAATCAAATTGGCTCATTGCAAAAAAAAAAAATGTTGGATTTGTGAGGCACCCCCAACTAATTAATATGAAACAGAAATAAGTGCCCCCAGTTTATAATGGGGTTTTAGTCCAGGCCAAAAATGGTGATGAACTCTTTTGGGAAGAGAAATTTCATGCAGCCAATGGGAAGGCGCAAGCATGCAATCAAGGTGCCTTGGGTTTTTTTTTCCTTTTTAAGTTTGGGGGTGGGGAGGGGGGAGGGGGTGGGGAGGGTTTTCTTTTTCCATTTTTCTCTGGTTCCCAGTGTGTTCCATGTTCCCTTGTAGTTCCTAATGGATTCCCATCAGATTTTCAATAGGTTCCCCAAGTTCCCAATGTGTTCCCCAACATGTTCTCCATAGCACCTCACTTTTATCCTATACACTTTGGCAAAAGTTGTCTCCTTTCATGTAGATATGTGGGCCAAAGGTGAGAAACTCTATACTTCAAAATAGAACCTTCTATTTTGGGGAGCCTCCATAGTTTCTTTTTTTTGGAGTGACGGGCCAATCAAACTGGCTCATTGCAAAAAAAAAAAAAAAAAACTTGGGAGGCACTTCATCTAATTAATAGGAGAGGTGAATAGGTAGGGTGTTCTAATTAAGAGGCCTAACTCAAAAAAACCTTCATGGTCTATGCAGTGGTGGGTATTGGTTCACTCTCATAGTTTGACTTTGGTATTGTGAAATCCTTCACGATCCATGCCCTGGTGGGTATTAATTCACTCTCATAGTTGAAGTTGGTATTGTGAAATCCTTCATGATCCATGCGGTGGGTATTAGTATTAGTTCACTCTCGTAGTTTGAATTTGGCATTGTGAAATCCTTCATGATCCATGTGGGGGTGGGTATTAGTATTAGTTCACTCTCGTAGTTTGAATTTGGTATTGTGAAATCCTTCATGATCCATGCCCTGGTGGGTACTGGTTCACTCTTGTGTTCGAAATTGATATTAGGAAATCCTTCGCTATCCATGCCATGGTGGGTATTAGTTCACTCTCCGTAGTTTGAATTTGGTATTGTGAATTTTTTTGTCAAGAGAGAGTGGTGAACCTTTGTGCCAGACTTGCACTTATACTGCACATAAAGAAAATTGCACTGCACTTTTAACGGCAATGTGTGATTGCATGATCAAGTCTGCTGAAGAATGGAAGATCAGACTGTTTAACAGAGTTCTTCAATCGTATACATGCACCCTCAATGGATCCTTCTTCAGAAGCTTCGGAGTTTGGGATCTCACCACGAAATTGGTAGAGGAAGAAAACAAAAGACAAAAAAAAAAAAAAAAAAAAAAAAAAAAAAAAAACAAAGAAGAAGCTGCCGATGTGTGTACGTGGGTTCCAGAATCAAATACCCCTAGTACCTAAGCAGGCTGCTTCGTTAGGACGGAACTGGTTTAACTAATACTACATTTTACAATTGCCAAAAGTTCTGAAAAATTCGCCAAAAATCTCAATGAAGCTCTCAAA
>Ga0209611_10013249_pt1 | contig 11366 bp, 9 predicted proteins | sample S1TSphgellanicum_3_FD_187693 | JGI IMG/M metagenome (GOLD analysis project Ga0209611, IMG submission 187693) | Host-associated microbial communities from peat moss isolated from Minnesota, USA - S1T2_Fc - Sphagnum magellanicum MG (SPAdes) (version 2) | ecosystem: Host-associated > Plants > Peat...
TGCAAATCACTGAATTCGGTCTTGCGGGTATCGACCATCACGAGTGCCTGGCAATCGTAATATTGTCGCAAGCTCAAAATCAGCGCACTGGCCGGCAGGCCGATCAGTAGCGTGACCAGAATGATCAGCCGCTTGCTGCGCCAGAGAAGGTTTATCGCCCGCCCGGGCGACACGTGCTGCGGCGCGTCGAGAAAAAGCGGCCCTTCCATCAGGTCGCGATTGTCGTCCGCGCGACGGGCTGGGGTTCTTGCATCGCTCAAAATATCATCTCCGATCCGCCGCGCCGGCGCCATGACGCGCCCGGCGAAACGCGGGCCGCAAATGCCCCTGTCTAACTGCCATCCGTGTGCCCACCATCGCGCAGCTTACCGGCTCCACCCCGTGTCGTGTCATCGCGCACCCTGTCGCAAAATGACCGCCGGGACGGTCTTTAGTAGAATTGCGATATCGTGCCACAATGTCCAATTATGTACATACCACCTGTCCAACTCGATACGCCGCTCATACGTAGTGTCGCTCCGTCCGCTGACCTGCCACAATCCCGTCAAGCCCGGCCGCGTCTCGTAATAATAGACGATATTTTCGCCATATCTGGTCACCTCCTCACTGACGATTGGACGCGGCCCGACCAGGCTCATTTCCAGTCGCACTATATTAATGAGCTGCGGCAGCTCGTCCAAACTCGTGGCCCGCAGAAATCTGCCAATGGCCGTCACCCGTGGGTCCCGCACCAGCTTGTGGGTGCTGGCCCACTCGGCGCTGGCCTGCGGATCGCGGGCCAGAAGATCGGCCAGCACGGCTTGCGCGTTTGGAACCATGGTACGAAACTTCAGGCAGCGAAAAACGCGCCCGCCGGCGCCGACGCGTTCGTGGCTGAACAAAGCAGGTCCACCATCGAGACGGATGATGCACGCAATGATGAGCATCGGCATGGCGCACAGCGCGAGTAACAGTGTAGCCAGCTGGATATCGAAAGCCGCCTTGATGAATTTCGCGATCGGATGATGTAGATTGTTACGATGAGATAAAATGACTGTATTGTCGCTAAAAAACGACGTCAGTTCATATCCTGATACCGGTATGCCATGAGCCTGGAACATGAGTGAAAAAGGCACGCGCTCGCGGACCACCTCCTGTAACAACTCCTGCCCCGAGTGCGACCCGAAATCGATCGCCATGATGAGATGGCGGGCGCCGTGCATTTCGAGCAGGCGGCGAAACCGGTTCGCCGACACGCCCATCCCGGCCTGTTGCCGCACCTGTGGTGACGTCATTGCGCCGACGACGCGGTAGCCCAACAGCGGTTCCGCCGATAGCTTTGCACGGGCGTAGGACGCGCCGGACGCTTCGCCGAACACCAGGACGTTGGTCTGCCAAAGACCTGCCTTGTTCAGCGCGATCTTTGCCGCCAGGCGCAGCAGCGCCGCGACCGCCGGAAACAGCAGCCATGTGCCGATGAGCAATTGGCGTGAGGCGTGGCCCCGCACCGCGAATTGTTCGAGGCAACTGACGAAAAGCGCCCCACAACTTATCACGGCGACCTGCCGCATTTCGGTGCCGAACGACATCCGCGCGCGGTAGCGGCCTTGACAAAGCATGTAGGCGAGCACTGCAAGTGCCACGAACCCGAAATCGGATTCTGCCGCCAGCAGCTTTTGCTGCCCAACCGTCTGCCAGCTCGCTTCCAGACCAGCGTAAACGGCAAGCTGCGTGCCGATAACGACGGCTCCCGCCGCCGTGATTATGGACACTACATCGACCAGAAAAAGGATCACGAAGCGGACCGTATCGTCAATAATATCGTTCCGTAGACGCCAACCCGGGGACCGGTGCACCTGCATCGGACGCTCAACGCTCAACATGTCCGCGCCGAGCCCCAAATCAGCGAGACGCGAATTCATATTGACATTGGCATCGGCCATTGCTGTGGAGCCCCTACAGTCAAACATTCAGCCCGCCGGCTTTATGAGGCCGACGCGCTACTCTTTTTTGACTGGACGCCCCTCGGCGGTGGACCTCCGCCTGTAATTGCCGGTCGAGGCGGCTCAAACATCCACCACTATGCCTGCCTGGCTAGATGACCGCAGCGCACCAAAAAGTCTAGAGGCAAGACATCAAATGTGCTGATCGATTCGAACTGGAGCGATACCGCAGTACATTCCTATATCAAGTTAATTACACAATCAGCGACACCTGGCAAGCGCAAAGATTGGTGAGTTTGCCTAGGTATTTGAAATCCGCATCGACCTTATACGTCGCGCATCCGGTTCGACCTAACTGCAACGGACCTGTGTTGCGGGCGGCATCGATCTTGAAATCACGAAATCGTGACACGCCGTTGGCTTGGTGTTATTCGTCGTTACACATGGGACTTCCGCGGGCGTTGCATTCGATGGCGCATTCATAGGCATTGGCGCCAGCATACTGACGAATTTAAGTGCATTCGCGCGCTAGGGCAGTGGCGATTAACCGCGCCGCACCGATGTAGAACAGTGTAATTTTTTGCAATCGAAGTTCAATTTTTTCGCTCGGGCGACCATTACCTTACGTAAAACGATTGTTGCACGTCATGATAGCATGTTGGGCAGCAGCCGGACTCGCGCGCCATGCCACATGTGGCATAACATGCGTGCAGCGCAGTATAACATATAAGGACAATGTTGATGCCGGTTTGCCGCCGACGTACCGACCTGAGGCTATGTGGCTGCGCGCTGCCATTGGGCCTGCTTCTGGGGTGCGCCCCGGGGCAGGATCTGCCGCGCGCGCCTCCCTATCAGTCAACCGAATACCGTCTCGGCGTCGGCGATCAGGTGCGGATCATTACTTACGGCGAAGATCAACTTACCGATGATTTCCGGGTTGGGCACAATGGCACATTGGCCATGCCGCTGCTCGGTGCGGTGCCCGCCGATGGCCTGACGGCGGATGAGCTCGCGGCACTCATTTCAAAGGCCCTGCGTGACAAGAACCTGTTCCGATCGGCGAGTGTCTCGGTTGAGGTGACGGCGTACCGCCCTGTGGATGTGCTGGGCGAAGTGGCCCACCCGGGCGAGTTTCCGTATCGGCCGCGCATGACCATGCTGGCGGCCGTGGCTGCCGCCGGCGGATATACCTATCGCGCGAGTCAGGGCTACGCCGAGGTAATTCGCGAGGAAGGCGGCAAGCCGGTGCAGGAAAAACTCCTGCCGCAGGATTACGTAGCACCCGGAGATGTCATCAGGATTTACGAACGAACCTTCTGAAGAAGCAAAAGTCTCCTATTCTTATTATGTCCAAACGAGAAGGCGTCTCTCTTGGGAACAGAAAACGCAACGTCTGGCGTGCTCCATTTAAGGTTCAGAATATTCCCACGACCAAGATTTCGAGTTGGCGTAGCAGCATGTCGGAGCGCACAGCGTTCAAGCCGCGTTCAGCGGCAGCGTGCGTGGGAAATTGCCGGCAAACACCGGTATCGACACTGAAAGATGTTCCGTAAGTGCTATTGACTGTCCGGCGAAAGCGCGACGACAGACGCTGCGCATGCCGCGCCGAGTCGAATTGCCGCACTTCAGACACAAAGCCCCGCTTTCCTGCTCCATCCTCGAGCGAACACCACACCGAAACAGCCCGTGCGCCATTGGGCGCGATCAATGCGATGCCAACGGCAAGGCACAGAACCTGTTGTCTATTAAGGGGAATAGCCACAGCGCCTTCGACATTGATCGCCGCTCCGCCCGGTTGCAGCATGCTTCGCAACGCCTTGAACGCCACACTTGCCGCATAACCTTGTACCATCTCAGCGCGGAAACGATTCCATGTCCAAACCACAACATCCACCTGCTTATCCATGATCTTGCAGCAATGTCCGCTTTCCAGGCGGACCGTCAACTGCGACAATCCGCTCTTAATGGGCCAGCGCCGCCCACCTAGCAAATTTGCGTTGCCATCAACTTCTTGCCGTGTTTTCCTGCTGTGCAATACGATGACAGATACCCTCGCCCCACGCGGTCGCAACACGAGTCGCCACGCGAACAGCAAGACTGTTGCCGTCAGCACATTGTGGAACCTCGCCGGCCGGGCCGGCCCCATGCTGGTCGCCCTGGCGACCACGCCGGTGCTGATCCATGAGCTGGGTCCAACGCGATGGGGAATATTCGCCATTGCGTTGGCGCTGGTGGGTGCGTTTGGCGTTCTCGATTTTGGTATCGGCCGAGCCCTCACGCGCGCCTTGGCAGAACATATCGGCGCCGGCACCGGCGCGGAGGCCGCCACGCTGGTCAAATCCGGTCTTATCTTGCTGTCATGCGTCGGCCTCGTCATGGGCCTTGCCGCCGCCGGTCTCGCCTATTGGTGGGCCTCCTATGTCGTCGATGTCACACCGGCCTTGCGGCACGAAATCCTCGTCGCGCTGCTGGTGCTGTGCATGGCGGTGCCCCTCGTCGTATTGAATGCTGCTCTGTGGGGCGTGATTGCCGCGCACCAGCGTTTTCGATCGGCAAATCTGAATGTCATTCCGATTACGGTGATGTATTATATCGGGCCTATCCTGATTTTGCAGGTCTACGACAACCTCGAAGGCGTGATGGCGGCGCTTCTGCTATGCCGCGTTGCGATGACGTTCGCCTTCTGGCGCATTTGCGTGCATGCCATGCCGTCATTGCGCGCCGCGGGGATTGATCTGCGGTTGCTGCGTCCGTTGCTGCGCATCGGCGGCTGGATGACGGTTTCGAACATTCTATTTCCGGTGCTGGGCTACATCGATCGCTTTGTCGTGGCCGCCGTCGTTTCGCCGGCAGCGACGGGCTATTACGCGACGCCGAGCGATCTGGTCACCCGCCTGTCGATTATTTCGAACGCCATGATGAGCAGTGCCTATCCTGCGATGGCCGCGACGTTCCGCACCAACCCGACGGCGACAGCGGTGTTGTTCGGGCGCAGCATCGTTACGCTAACCGCGGCCCTGATGATGCCTGCCCTGCTCGTGGTGGCTTTCAGCAAGCTCATCCTGACGTTTTGGATCGGTGCGGCGTTCGCCAGCCACGCAGCGTCGGCGATGTGCTGGCTTGGCGTCGGTGTTCTGCTGAGCGGTGCCGACTCGGTTGTTGCTACTCTGCTGGACAGTATTGGTGAGCCGGGTGTCAATGCGAGGTTTTCTCTCTGCGAGGTCATCCTATATGTCCCGCTGGTCGCGTTCATGGTGCATGAGTTCGGCATTGAGGGCGCGGCGATAGCTTGGACCATCCGGTGCCTGGCCGATTTCCTGTGCCGGCAATGGTTACTCGTTCAGCGGTATCCGCCGGTTATTCCGGAGATGAGGCGCTCGGTTCTTACGGTGTTGGCAGGCACCACGCTTGTCCTTCTGCCGTTGCTTGGCATTGGTATCGTTGAGCGCTCGATTGCCGTCGTCGTCGGGATGTGCGGCTTTGCCGTGTTCGTCTGGTTCTGGGGATCGACTGCATCGGAACGCAGTTTAGTGTTCAACACGTTGCATAAGGTTTCCCTCTTGAAAGTTCAAGATTTGGGCTGACGAGGTTCGGATTGCTGGCGCCGTTCCCTTTGGTTGTACCGGAGGTGACTTGAAGGAAAACCGGATGATCCGTAACAACCACGGAAGCCTTCGTGCCGCGAAAGCTGGCGACCGGAACGGTTCCCTGCATCGGATCGAATTCAGTAATCACCGTGTTAGCCAGGAAGCTGAGCGACAACGTCACCGTATGCGGTATCGCCGCCGTCTCGTGACCCAGCTTTTCGTTCCAAATCGGCTGTTCGTCCCAAAAAGCAACAATGTAGCTGCCGTTGGATTTTTCGAGCACCAGGTGATCGCCCGTGCTGCTCTGGCCGCTAATCGTGCAGCTCAGCGGCCTGGCCGCAAAGCTTGTGGCTTCTGCTGCCGTGTCGGTGAGCAGAGCATTCATGTTGTGCAGGGCAAACGCTACTGGCTTGGCCGCGCCCGTGTCGTCAAAAAGGCCGAATCCGGCATCGCCCTGCCGGGAACCGGGTGCATACGCATCGAGCAGTTCGTAAAGGTCTGTCGCGGCAATGCCGTTCTTTGCATCGTCGAGCAAAAGATCGAGGATGTATTTAGCCTGCACATCCTCATTGACGCCGCCTTTCGTGCCGCCGTTCGAACTGTAGCCCGTTTCGGTATAAACCGCCGGCGTCATGGTGGCAGCATTGGCCGCGGTTTCGTTGCCCAGCGCCTGCGCGCGCGAAACCCAGAACGATGGCGGCTGGCCGCCGTTAGGGTAGGGGTGTTGCGTATCAAAATCGGCCAGGCCGGGCACGCTCGCCGGATCAGGTCCCAGGGGTATGCTTCCTGCGCCATAGCCGGTGAAATAATCGACCGGCACGCCGTGAAGCGCCGGGTCGGAATGAACCACAGCATAGAGGGCACGCTGCAGCGCCAGGGCCGCGTTCAGTTCGTCCGTGCCAACGCCCGACTTCCCGAGACCATTGAAGACAATAGGGAAATTGTTAATCTCGTTGGTGCCTTCGATGGCAAATATACTCCCGGGCGTGGCCTGCTCAAGTGAGTTGATATAGCCGATACGCTGGTTCAAACTGGGGTCGCCCGGTGTGCCGCTCGTGGCACTGAAACTGCCGCCGCCAACGACCAGCGTGAATTTGATCCCGGCCGCCGCCACTGATTCATAGCTGCCGAATTGCCAAAGTGAATTCATTCCGTCACGCACATGGGTGATCTCCAGATATGCGAGGTCATTGATAACGTTGGTGACATTCGCGTACGCGCCGTCGTTGTAGTTAACGTGCGTGTTTACGCCCTCGGCATTAACGAACGCCTCAGAGCGTATAACCGTTGGCCCTGCCATTGGGGCACACCTGCCTGGGACGATATTTGCCCCACCCTGAATCGCAATGATAAACAGGGACCTCACCCAACGCCTTATAGCTACGCCGCGACGGAACGAGATAAGCACGTTGATCCCTCCTTACGAATTGGTGACCGAACCGCATGGAACGAAGCAACGATCCATATGTCAATGCACCGTGGCGCGGGCAGCCGTCATTGACGCGGATCTTGGTGCGATCCAGCGCGACCGTCCCGAGCTTAAGCACCGGTGTCGGACGCAATGGTAACGCTATCGCGATCTCTTGGCCGTGACAAACCAAATGCCGCCGTTGTTTCATGTGCGACCTAGCCTCAAGGCCAAGGTGACGATCCGTCCGGTCGAACCGAGCTACGGCGTGGGGCGTCACGAAGCATTACAAAATCGTGCCAAAATCTCATGACGGAGACCGGCGGGACCGATCTGAAGACTGCATTCATTTCAGTCTGAGACTCGTAATCGTTTGGGCTCAGATCCCGGCCTTGGATTCTACTCAGTAGGTTCCGCCATGATAATTTTTCGGTTTGCGCCGCGAATTAACGGATCAAACGCGCGAGTGCCGGATGGAGCTGACGTCCTCCTGTGCACGGAAGTCTGCCGATACGCCACGACAATGGGCGGTGCTCATGGCAATTCGTTCCGAAGCCGCAGTGTTAGATCCCATAAGCGTACCGATGGAAGCGCCACCGCCTCGATAGCGTCGAGCAGAAGGCCTAGGCCAGACCTTCAATGCCTGCGCGCCGGCCAATTTATGCTGGAAAACGAGCCCAGGTTTGGAGTGCTGCGGCGCAGACAACATCGTAGCCGCCATCGTGTCCTCGTGTTTCATCTCACTGGGCCGACCCTCGCGGCAGTAGATTCGGAATATACGCAGGCGGGCGCGGCCTGCGCGAGCCCGCTGTTCCTGCATCACGCCCATAGACACCAACTTTTTCACGCTTTTGAGCCTGCGGGCTCAGGTTACGCCGGACCCCACCTCTATTGCGGCAGGCCGGTTTGACGTGCGTCCGGTTGGGTGCGTGAGCATCGCACCTGTAGGTAATCTCCGAGTCTGCCATATCATAGGGCAAACGGCCTAAGCACACTTTCCGGCGGTCGACCAGACAAGGCCGCCGGCACTCTGGGGGGGAATCGCCCTCCGTGCATGACCGGCGAACGAGACAGGTGAAAAAGGCAGGCCTTTCCTGCAGGAACGCGGCGTCTTCTGCGGGCCTGTAACGGTTTCGACCCCGCCTTAATGCCGGATACCCGGCAGCAGCTTCATGGCGCCTCGGGAGGCAGACTGGCAGTGCTGGATACGCAGAGTTTGGCCCGATCTCCGCGGATGAGTGGCATCGTTGTGTCGGTGCGCGGTGCGGTGGTCGATGTCCGTTTCGACGCCGGCAGGCTGCCGGAAATCAATACTGCCCTGAATGTGAAATGGGACCGCCAGGAGACGCTGGTGCTTGAAGTGCACAGCCATGTCGATCCGACCACGGTGCGCGGCATCGCGTTGCAGGCGACCGCCGGGCTCGCGCGTGGAATACTGGTGGAAGCGACCGGCAAACCGGTTGATGTGCCGGTTGGCGATCCGGTGCTTGGCCGGCTGCTCGATGTCATCGGCGTCGTCAGGGATCGCGGCCCGGCGCTGCCGTCCGACACGCCGAGGCGCAGCATACATGCCCCGCCGCCGGCGCTCAAAAACGAAATGTCCGCCAACGTCATTCATGAAACCGGCATCAAGGTGATCGATCTGCTGGCGCCTCTGGCGCAGGGTGGCAAGGCGGCCATGTTCGGTGGCGCGGGTGTCGGCAAGACCGTTCTGGTAATGGAAATGATCCATTCCATGGTCGCGAAATACAAGGGCATTTCGGTGTTCGCCGGCGTCGGCGAACGCTCGCGCGAAGGCCATGAATTGCTGACCGACATGAAGGCCTCCGGCGTGCTGGAGCGAACCGTGCTGGTTTATGGCCAGATGAACGAGCCGCCGGGCGCGCGCTGGCGCGTCCCGCTGACCGCGCTGACGATCTCGGAATATTTCCGCGATGAAAAGCATCAGAACGTTCTGCTGCTCATGGACAATGTGTTCCGTTTCGTGCAGGCGGGCAGCGAATTGTCCAGCCTGCTCGGCCGCTTGCCGTCGCGGGTCGGCTATCAACCGACGCTCGCCACCGAAGTGGCGTTGCTCGAGGAACGCATTGCGTCGGTCACCGATGCGGCGGTGACTGCCATTCAGGCGGTTTACGTGCCGGCCGACGATTTTACCGATCCGGCCGTGACCGCAATATCCAGCCACATGGACAGCATGATCATGCTGTCACGCGACCTGGCAGCGCAAGCCTTCTATCCTGCGATCGATCCGCTTGCCTCGTCGTCGGTGCTGCTCGATCCCCTCGTGGTAGGAGGAGAACATTACGAAGTTGCCGAACAGACACGGGAGGCGCTGGCGCGGCTGAAGGATTTGCAGGACATCATCGCGTTGCTTGGCGTCGAGGAACTCGGCACCGCCGACCGCCTGATCGTCAAACGTGCCCGGCGCCTGCAGCGTTTTTTGAGCCAGCCCTTTGTTGTCACGGAAGCGTTTACCGGCACGCCGGGGCGCAGCGTCAGCCGCGGCGACACGCTGGCGGGATGCCGCGCCATTCTCGCCGGCGAAACGGACGACTGGGCCGAAAGCTCGCTCTATATGGTCGGCAACCTGGAAGAAGCGCGCCAGAAAGAATCCAAGGCGGCGCACGCGGCATGAAACTGCGCATCGTGACCCCCCTGGACGTTGCGGTGGATGAGGATGGCGTCACCGCCCTGCGCGCCGAGGACCCGACAGGCAGTTTCGGCATCTTGCAGGGCCATGCGGATTTCTTGACCTGTCTGGTGACCGGCGTCGTTCGCTGGACCGTGCAGGACGGCACGCACCGGTTTTGCGCCGTCCGCCGCGGCCAGCTTTCCGTCACCGCCGGCACCGCGATTTCCATTACGACACGGGAAGCAGTGACCGGCACCGATCTCGCGGCGCTGGAGCACAATGTGCTCACCCGCTTCCAGGCCGACCTCGACACGGAGCGGGCGGAAAAAGTCAGCACCACGCAGCTGGAATTGCTGGCGATCAGGCAGATCGTCAATCACCTCAACCCCGCGGGACGGAATTTCCAATGACCCCGCCGGACCAGGACCGCCCCCCGGCGCTCGATGCGCTGTTGCGCGGCACACGGCGCGCGGGCGCGCGCGATCTGCGCTGGCGCGGCGAGAATTTGCCGCCCGTGGCCAGCCGCCTCGCGCAGATCGGCGTTCTGGGCTGGATGATCGTCATCCCGATGCTGGTCGGCGTGTTTGCCGGAAGATGGCTGGACAACCGGTTTCATACCGGCCTGTTCTACACCGGGCCGCTGCTGATGCTCGGCGCCGCCGCAGGATGTTTTTGGGGCTGGCGCTGGATGCAAAAAACCTGATGTTCGTCCTGCATCATGAAATTACCGGTTGGATTCTGGCGCCGCTGCTCGCGGCGCATCTGGGCGTCGGCCTGTTGGCCGGCATTCTGTATTTCCGGGCGCTCCGCCGCGCGACCGAGGGTTTTGCCAAAAGCCGCGGCGCTGGCTCGGCACTTCTGATGGGCGGGGGCCGCTTTGCCGGCCTGGGCCTGGTGTTGTTTGTTGCGGCGCAGGAAGGTGCAGCGCCGCTGCTGTGCATGGCGGCCGGCGTGATGCTGGCGCGTTTTGCCATGCTGCGGATGAAGCCGGAAATAGCCGCATGAATTCGCCGCTCAGCAGCACGCCGCTGTTTCATCTTGGGCCCGTGCCGATTTCCGAATCCGTGGCCGCCACCTGGGGCATCATGGCCGTGCTCGGTATCGGATCCTTCGTGGCGACACGGAAATTGTCGGTGGCGCCTTCCTCCTTCCAATGCGTAATGGAGATGCTGGTGGACGGCGTCGATAGCCAGATACGCGATACGATGGCGGCTGAACCGGCACCGTATCGTGCCTTTATCGGCACCTTGTTCCTCTACGTTTTCGTGGCCAATTGGTGCACGCTGGTGCCGGGCGTGGAGCCGCCGACCGCTCATATCGAAACCGATGCCGCCCTGGCGATGCTGGTCTTCTTCGCCATCATCTGGTTCGGCATACGCGCCGCCGGCCTGCGCGGCTATCTCGCCAGCTTCGCGGCACCCAGCCCGATCATGATTCCGATCAACATCGTCGAGAGCCTGTCGCGGATATTCTCAATGATGGTGCGCCTGTTCGGCAATGTCATGAGCGGCGTTTTCATGGTCTCCATCGTGCTTTCGCTCGCCGGGCTGCTGGTGCCGCTGCCCTTGATGGCGCTCGATCTGCTGACCGGGGCGATTCAGGCTTACATCTTTGCGATCTTGGCCGCGGTGTTCATTTCGGGGGTAGTGAATGAAGCAAAGTAAGGTTGTTCAGTTTTAAAAAAGAGAACTAAAAAACTCTTGCTGTTTGGCGCGTGCGCCGACCCTAATTAATCAAAGTTTCTTGCTTCTTTTTTTCAAAAAAGAAGTTCTTTCCTGCTTCCTTCAAAAGGACTCCTCCGATGAACTGGCTAGCCC
>Ga0209611_10013251_pt1 | contig 11363 bp, 4 predicted proteins | sample S1TSphgellanicum_3_FD_187693 | JGI IMG/M metagenome (GOLD analysis project Ga0209611, IMG submission 187693) | Host-associated microbial communities from peat moss isolated from Minnesota, USA - S1T2_Fc - Sphagnum magellanicum MG (SPAdes) (version 2) | ecosystem: Host-associated > Plants > Peat...
GAAATGTTAATTTTCATATTCAAATAACAATATCCAAAATTGAAATGTCCGTTTTTAGACTCAATTACTAATTTTCAGACTTGAAGTATTAATTTTGAGAATGTAAAATAATAATTTTGAATTTAAATTTCAGGTTCGAATTAAATGATTGTTTAAAATTTAAATGAAAATTTTTTAGAACTGAAATATAAATTTTCATATTCACATAAAAATATTCAAAATGAAAATGTCCATTTTTATGATGAATTATAATTTTTTGAATTGAAATACTAATTTTTGGATTCGAAAATATTAATTTAGAATTCAAAATCAATTTTTAGATCAGATAAGTATTTTTGAATTGAAATTGAAAATATCATATTCAAATCAAAATTTTCAAATTCAAATAATTTTTTTAACAATTGAAATAACAATTTTTAGATTCAAATATCAAGTTTCAAATTCAAATAAATTTTTTAAAAAGTTAAAATAACAATTTTCAGAATTGAAATATCAAATTTCAGATTTGAATAAAAAAATTCAGAGTTCAAATATTCATTTTGATATTCATTATATGAACAATATACATATGTATGCACATTATATATATATAATTTTAGTACATACATTAAAATACATCCCTATGTCATTGTAGAATACCTTTAGGATGCAATTAATTTGGTGACTATTGCAACTAATGGGACATATCAACCTATTAATGGATGAAAATAAATGTAAAATTGATGCAATCAATAGGATGAAATTTCTAATAGTTGCATTATATTTGTGAAAATGACGAAAATAGTTGAAAGTTGGTCTTGTAGTTGCAAATATTCCCAAATCTAATCGCAAACGACTATAAGTCACATGTAATCGTGAATGGAATGGTTACATTTTGGCTGATTTCTATTAGTGAACTTGTGCTCCCTCAGGCAGCAACAACACTAGTAGTAACAACACTAGCAACAATAACATTAGTAACGACAATTCAAGAATTCAAAGGCAAAAAAATTTGTTGCGTTCAACATTAAGCAACAAATAGTAGAGTTTTTATAAAATTGAAAGAAAGAAAAAATTGAATTACAAAGAAAGAAGAACATGTAATGTATGTAGACGATGGTCGTGCAATGGCCATTGTGAACATCTAGAAATCCTATCTGATTATGGAGGAAACTCTCTAGACAAAGGAATTTTAGAAAAACTAAAAAAAGAAAAGAAGGGCTTGGCCTTTTATACAACCACCAACAAATTAAAACCCTAAGTATTTAATAAAGTATAGTCACCTAAGACCATACATTAACCCTAAAAGCGCACATGGGCATGCTTGTAACTGCCCATCATGTATGAGGCCATGTACATGCATGACAAATGGTATGAACTCCTAGAAAATGTGTCCCAATCCACTCTCAAATCCACCTATTAAAGCATTACACCTTGACAATCAAAGTTTAAGTAATGCCATGACAATAGGGCATTACCCAAGGTAAAGAATGAAGAAGCTTAAACCTATTTTGTAAGCATAGGAAAGTAAGTGTAATTAAATAGGTGTAAGCTATTTCTTTTTTTCAACAAGGCTATTGATGGAACCTTCCAATGTTGGAATGCCTCACACACAACTTGAGTCTTAGTTTGTGTTTCTAACTACTTGCACAAGCAACCACACTTGTACATTAGCCACCAACCATAAGCTAGTTCACACTAAGACTAGACACCCATCTAACTTAGTGAATCTACATTAGATCCATTTGTCGACTTCCTCTCTCAAGGCCAAGGTCTTCATGCCCATGCTCACTCTTGAAGCATGTTAAGCAACCACCTAATGGCAATTAGCCATTTACCTTATGGAGCCTACTAACATCTCGCCATAATGCGAGTCACCTTGTGGTGGGTGGTGGGTCCCACACACACTTGAGCTTAATACAATTTTGTTTCTTATAGTCATCAACTAGAAGTCTACATGATGAGTTTGCATTTCTCATCATTTAGCTTAGTCAATTTTACTGACTTAGTGCACCCCACACCAAGGGAACCCACCAAACACCTATGAGTGGGAAGGGCATGTCAGATATATTCGTGGATTTAAGGCAGCCTTTAGATACATTACAATTATAGCCAAGTACCTTATAGAAGAAGGTAACTAAGGATATGAGGTACGTGGAGGTGTAGGTGCATGCATACACATAAGTCAACCGAGCCCTGGTCGCGGCGGCTTAGCAGCATGGTCCACACACTGCGAATCCTGCCTTTTGCCTCTCACCAGTCTGCTAGCTTTTTCTTGGCCTCCATCACCTTGTCTTTTGTCTTCCCCCCCCAACATATTTTCAATTTTACTTTCTCCCCATAATAGAATATATACAGGAGTAGGAGATTGTATTAGGTGATATCCAATTAACTTCTCACAGATTATAAATAGTGATGTGGCCTCCTCTAAGGCAAAGGAACATTATTTTTGAAGTTCATCTTTTGTTTTCATTACTAGGAAACACGAACCTAAACATTGTGCATTCCATTCATTTTCAAGTGGATTAAACCAATTCCACTATATTGTACTGACATCTTTTCAAGTGTATAACTTAGTGGAATTGCCCAATGGATGGGGTCATGTGGCAATGACTAGTGGAATCTTAATGGGTTAGTCTATTATAATGGCATGTATTGTATCCAAAACAAAGGTGAATGGCTTATTCCCTGTGATTCTTAAATGAAATACATATTGATGTTTTTCTGATTACATAGTGATTTTCTTATCACAATTTTACTTATTGTTCTAATGGGTGTATATTGATCTTCTAGTGAGTGCATGGGTCCAACTATGTTATTACTTGAATCACATGTGCTCATGTAGACCATTGCGTTATTTTTAGAATATTTTAAAAATCTTTTTAATACATCTTTCAAAAAACATTAAATTTTAAAAAGTTTCCTTAAATATTATTATGTTAAACTATATATTTTAAAAAATCCCAAAATGTATCATTAAAAAATATTGTCAAATTGTCCTTTTAATGTCAAAATTATTTTTAAGTTGTTTTTACACAGTTTTTAAGCAATGGCTATAAGAGGTTAAAAATCCTTATACATATTTTTCACTCATTAGATTGATTCCAATTTCTTATGATATGTATGTAATGTATTCATAATAACATTTTATAATAATAATAATTATTATTATTATTATTAAATTATTTTGTATAATCTAAAGTTCAAAAAATTAAGTAGTGGTTACGACTGCTTTTAATGCATGTTAGTATGACTACACCTGCATCAAATGATATTCTAAAATGGTTGTGCATTAATCTTTGTATCAATATGGGTCCATAATGATTTTCCAGTGACTAGCCATGTAAGTGATTCTAGAAAGTTTCAATGTGTAACACAGCCTATTATACGTCACATGACTAATCATAGTTTTTATTAACAATTTTTCTAATTTGTTAGATTAACATGTGGGTCATTCATAATTGGGGTACCAAGAAGGAGTGTCTAATTAAAAAAAGACTTCAAAAAGACAACTTTGGATTTCTTTTTATCTTATATTTTTATAATTGTAATGGATTATTGTATGCCAATAGAAAAAATGATGTCTTCTTAAATTAGAAAAAATATTTTAAAATAATTTGGATACTATGTTAATGTCCTTTTGAGTCCTGTAAATTAAAGGAATCAAGTGTCTAAAGTATTTTTTTTAAAAAGAATCAAAAGGAAGGCATAAAATCATATAATTGATTTAAATTTTTTTGTACAACAAAAACATGCCCCCTTCTATGGATGAACTTGATGAAAAACCAAATCATTCAAAATTTTCAAAGTCTTGAAATTTTGAAGTAAAGGACTCATTTTTGTAAACCATTTGATTAAAAAAAATGTTCAATGGGTTCAAAATGTCTAACTTTAAATGTAGGTCCCATGTGAAGGAAATAAACATGCCAAAAAACATGTTTGCTTAAAATTCATTTTGGGATTTTTTAGGATTTTATACATTTTTGGCATCAAACAAAAATATTCATACACAATTATGTATGATTGTGAAAAATCACCATTAACACATGAATTATCTTATATTGGATTATTCAATTTTTTTCACTTAAGTTTGTTTCATGTAAATGTTATTTGTAAAAAATAGCTCTAAAAAGTCCATAAGTCTTTTTTTCCTTTTTTGGTACCCTAACTGTGAATGGACCCATATTACTTTCACACTTCAATTCTAAATATAAGTTTGCACTAACATTCATCATTATAGGGTGCCATACTAGTGGCTAGGCTCACTATAATTAGGTGGTGGGATTGATCATCGTATTCCATGTCATTATATCTATTAGTGACTTAAAAAGGTCATTTATATATAAAAAGTTCACCATTATCCAAATCTTCCAATTACCATTTTTCTTGTGTTTAATCATAATCATGCATCACATTAGAATTCACAAAGTTTAAATCCCTAAGAATTGTGTCATTTTGGCACATGTCATTTTATTTTTCCCACGAACAATTTTGGTCATTCACATAGTTAGGTGATCCATACATTATCTTTGGTAAGGGTGTGAAAATCTACCCTAATCATCAAACACTATAATGTCATTCATATCATGTTAAAGATTACATGTCACTAAGTCATAAAGCTTATTCCTTAATATTCAAGTCGTTGCGCCATACATGCACATGCCCACATCTAAAGCATAAGTAAGATTGGTCATTATGATACATGTCACTTTATTCCTTTTCATTCAAGCATGGTCATTCACATAGTAAGGTGGTCCATACACCACCCTCATTAGATTGACAATTTGCCCTTGCTAGTCACAAAACATTATTTCATTGATTTCATATTGCTACTTGGCCTATGTAGATCATTAAGTCGTAATTAAGCCCTAATAACTTGAGTTAATTTGATGTAATGTGTTGTTTGCATGCATTTCTAAAATAAGGTGCGATGGTTTTTCATTTTTTTAAGCCCCTTTACTTTGAATTGTCTCTTCTTCCCCCTCCCTTTCCTCATTCAATCATGGTTTATATACATTAGCCCTTATAAAATGCAAAACATTTTGCACAAATACCCATGTTATTACATCCAATTCAATCACTAAGATTAGAGTTGGTTTTATTAACATTTATGTCATTGGTGGCCTATGTCATTCAGTAGGACTTGGGTTTGTCACTAGGACCTATGTCACTAATGTTTGTTTTAATTCAAACTCAAAGTGTACTATGTCACTAGGACATATGCCACTAAAGCTCTTGTTATTTAGCCTATGTCATTGAAGTTTATAATATCACTAAGGGCTTATGTTAATTAGCCATGTTTCACTAAGTTTATTTGAAGTTTACGTCACTTAAACCAAGTTTACTTCACTAAGGTTTGAGGTTTGTGCATAATTTGGGCTTGTATCATTAAGGTCAAATCAGTTACACCTAATCTTAATGCCATAGATTCTACTTGTCATATATGCTAGGCTTGTATTATGAAATTTGCTAAAAACATGTTCGAACATGTACATGGACCTTTCAAATCAAATGATACCTTTAATATTCATGCTCGCACATTTCACCTTTTCCTCCGCTTCGTGTGTTGCTCCTTTAAACCCTTATCAATCACAACATGTAGTGGCATTTTAAAACTTCCCACAACAAGACATTACATATTGAATTTTGGGATGAAATTCGAAGTCTTATGAATTCAGAACTTTATAATGTTGTGTGTACATGTGAGTGTGCACACTTTGTAATAAGCTAACAATTCCCATTGAACAATCTACTTGCATCATCTATAATTGCAATTCCATGAAATGTATTAATGGCATTCACTTTAAAACTATGAGATCCTTTACATTTCCATGAAGAACACACATATTTGAACTTTCTCAATTGGCATTTGGAGTCTAGAGGTAGTGAACACTTGCATCCCACATTTGTATGGGGTAATTTTCCATACATGCATCTAGGATCCCTTGTATATGACTTGCATCAAAACAATAAGATTTTTTTTCATTTCAAGATGCTTTACAACACCTTGTAACACATATTACCCTAGGTTGTTGCATGGAATAGTTCTATAGGAATGACCTCCAAAGTCATTAATAATGTCATATTTAGGATATGATCATCATTAATCCCATCATTTAGTATTACACATGGCCCTTATTGCACCGTACCATGATAAATGACAATGTAAATGAATTATGGAATTAAAGTGTGAAATAGTAATATGGCAAACATCAACAAAAATATCAATAAAGGGGGAGTGAAAATGTTGAATTGACCATTCCATGGTTTAAACTCTAGAAAATGGTTCCTTATAGTTAGTGGTTTGGGCATGCATGGTGATTGTGCAATGACATGTCCCTTGCCATAAGACCCCAATCGCTAGGAACATCCAAAACCAGTACCAAACCATTATAGTGGTATAGGTGCATTCCACTCAAAATTTGAGTGTATTGGTTAGTGACTAGGATCATTTCCACTAGTAAGTTGGGGATGCATTGTAGTTAAAATCCTAATTTTTTGAATTTTCGTACCTTGCAAATGGAGTTGGCAACACTTGCTTCTTATTCCTTTGTGTGTTGCAGATGTGCCACTTCCTCTTGAAGTCCAACATTCTATATACAATCAAACAATAAGTCAAAAATAAAATAAAATAATAACATCAATATCCAATACTCTGCCATAAAAAACAAAGCAATAACATTACATTAACAAGCATAGTAATGGTTGCATTTCCATGAGCAATTTAACCAAACCAAGAAACCAACAACTACTTGACCATCAGCAACCCCATCCACAAAAACCTTGCAAACATAAAGTTATGCATGTGAATGAATGGGTGCACTCATGGTTGGGCCTTTAACATGCACAAACGTTGCATGGTTGAGCCTTTAACATAGCAATGGCTACATAATTTGCGTCAAATGATGCTGGAGTTCGCAATGTAGATCATTATGAATAAGTTGCAACAACTTGGTAGTTCGAGGTTGCATGGCCTTTTTTTGAACTAGTTCACGAAATTGCTTCCCACAAATGCAACTGTCACAAAAGTTAGTGTGAAGAAAGTTGTCTCTGCAAATTTTGTGTGGCTTTTACCACACTATGGGTCTGTTCCCATCCAATTGTTGCATAACAGTAGCTACTGTACAGTCAACTTGATTCAAGTGGAGTTAGAGAAGAAAAATGATGCAAAGTTTGTTGGTGCTGAACTCACTTTTGTTTCTTAATAGTCCAATTGTGTTCTATCCACCATTTAAACCCATGCACGTCAAGAATCAAAGCTCCTCTGATTAGCCAGTAGATTTGAATTGATCTACATCATTGTGCCCAATGAATATGCTGAAATATTTTGTCCATGACTATGTTTCTCAGATTTTTACATGTTTAGACAGTGATTGCATTGGGCCCTTCAAGCCATTAATCCAATAATTCATTCTACCTCACAAATTTAGCGTTGTCTTCAAACATAACTTTGACAAAATTAATGACATATGTTTGAATGCCATTGTATAGTGTCCAGGATACTAGGGGTCAAATTATACACCTTGAAACATATGTGCATGATTTTTCATAAAGCATGGACCAATAATTTTGGTTTCTCCACAACTAGTTGAACTAACCACACATATCCCTTCGGGCACAAATCCTTCCGTGAATCCTTCTAGTACTTGAGGCCAGCCTTCAATGATTCAAAACTCAAAACACACACCTTTCAAAAAGTCCAAGGGAACTAGAAAGTAGGAAATATGCAACAAAAGGAAATGAGATCACTCGTTGATGCTGACACTACTTGGGCTCATAACATCATGTCCATGATGTCAATTTGATATGTAAGTGAATTTTGGATTGCTACAGCCTTACCCTATAGCTTGACAAACTTCATCCATACATAAATTCTCACTCACTCATCAAACCAATGGTATGTTTGTTGCCACTTCCTTAGTGTGCTTGAAATCCCACCTCACAGATTGAGAATATAAGTCAGTTCATACTTATTAAATCTAGCAGATTTCCTCAGATTTCCCATGCACTGAAGTACACTGAAATAGATCTAATCAGAGATTTAGATTGAGCAAACAAGGACTTTGGTGCAGTTGGCCACAACAGTCAGCATCTTGTCAAACAAAACATTCTGTTGTCTAGCATTGATGCAGTAATACACGACGCCTAGAGTCCAAGTTGTTTGCATCCTTTATGTTAAACATGATGGACCTGTACCCCACAATTATAATGCTAATGCATTAGCACCAAATTTTTGGGAAACATATGTGTAATGCTATGAACTAAATAAAGACTTTGGAATGTCAAAGTTGAAATGGCTGGCAAAATTGGCTATTTCCTCTGCAGGTGTCATTGTGATGATGAAAGCATTATTTGAGGAAGATTTGTAGAATGGGGTGTGGAAACTTTGTTGACCGAACTCTGGAGGCTTTGCAGCAATGTAAGGCTTGATGCGGATGCTACCAAATCCCAAAAATTATAAAACATTTGGAGAATCTTTTGCGACCAATTTGAACCTCAATTTCCTTGTTTTGCCAACATGTAGAAACGGGGATAACCATCAACAACATGAGCTTGACACACCTAACTTATTTCAAACACATCAAATTATGAGCAGGAGCCCAGTATTCAAGGTAGAGATATTTTAGTATGTATAGATTACTTTTAGAAACATGCATCTAGGGCTCCTTGTTATGGACCGACTACAAACAAGTGGAGAATTTCAGGACAAGACAAGTTTTATTGATACATCAACTGGTGTTGATCTGCTGAAGGGTTGTTCCCCAGACTATCTCCTTTTATAACCCTGAACCATACTAGTCCCAAAATATCCTAGGCCATGATATTGCCAAAAGTATCCCAAAGTATCCAAAAATATCCTAGGCCATGATATTGCCAAAAGTATCCCAAAGTATCCAAAAATATCCTAGGACATGACATTGTCAAAAGTATCCCAAGTATCCAAAAATATCCTAAGCCATGATATTGCCAAAAGTATCTCAAAATATCCTAAGACATGACATTGCCCAAAATATCCCAAAATATACTAGGCCATGACACTCTTGGTGAATGCACTTGTGATGTCTTGTGTAAGCTGCAAAGGCATTAACAAACATACTCAATCATAGAAAAATCTCTTGAATAACCCATGAAAACTTTGCCAGAGCATACAAGGCTTCAACTTTGTGTAAGTGATGAGGTTATTTGGTGTAGACATGGAGGATAAGTTCTTTAACCTCTTAGTCATGCCTTCCCATTCGAGCGAGACCACCGGTGCTACATATTGCATATTTATGGATAGGGATAGAGACGATCTATTTAAATAATCCAAGCTCCAGCCCTAGCTATCTAGAAAAGTCAGTCAATTGCCCATAACAGCTCCTTATGACCTTCTCTATGTTGTCAATTATTATGTTGAGCACTGAGGTGATGTGATAGTCCTTGCCAATTCTCACCTGGATAACTTAGGTTTAGTTACTACTATCAAAGTGTCTATAGTTGACCATCATAACACATCATTTGTTCTCTGATTCCATACCTCACATCCAACCCATCCAAATGAAACTTGTTCTGAGGCACGATCCGAGCTTATGTGCACCCACCCCTTGCTCGAACAGGCAAACAATGTCACTTTCTCCACTCATCACAAGATTCTTCCCTTGCTTTCACCCCTCTGGCTTCTTAGATGTCCAAATTGCAAGAAGAATTGTACATTCTCCTCATCCTCTTTGGCATACTTGTATACAATATGTTCAATCCCCTGGAAAATAGTTGATCTTGCTGAATGCACAGTGGAATCAGGTTCTTAGAATCTTCAAAGCTTAATGACCCAGAATGTGATGGAATATTACCACTGAAATGATATAGAATGCAATGCCAAAATTGAAGCAAAAGCTTTAGGGCAAGGAATATGCAGAGTACCTTGGAAGGGGTTTTGGGAATATGCAATTCCTAATTGTAGGAAACACCCAAGCTTGGTCCTGATTTTGGAGATGTCTTGAAGGTGGTGCTCAATTTGATGTCATCTACATAGGAGAAGATCCTAGATAATGTTGTGCAGGTTTGCACAAATTGGGAAGAAAAGTCTTTTGCAGGCTTCCAAAAACCAAATCAACATTCATGGCTCCTCAAGTCTCATTTTTGCTGGTTGCTTGGATGGTTGCTTGGCTTCAAACTACATTCCTGAATTGAGCAAGGGACTACTAATAACCCTAATTTGGCAAATGTCAACTAGTGCGGAGGAAGAGCCAGGATTACTGCAGTTGTTACCATGAAGTAACACAGGGAACGCATGAGAAGTAGACAAGAAATTGGCCATGGCCCAAACAAAAAAGTACAGGAAAAGAGCAATGATGCTAAAACTGGGTTTAGACAGAGACATGGTACCCTCAAAACAACCCATGCTAAGATTGTCATGTCAGAAGGAAAATCAGGTGGGAAAAAACGTCCACAAGGATCGACCACAAAGAAAATCCTAGTATAAACAACTTTTCAGGACAAAGCAAAACACAGAAAATTGCATAATCAACTGAGCAGTTGGCCATGACCAAAACAATGCAACAAAGGACAAGAAGGATGACACCCACATAGATAGACAGAGGTCAGGTGCGTTCAGGACAACCCATGCAAAGTATCTGTTCTCATAAGTGAAATCAGGAGGACACCTTGAGTCTACAAGGATTGACCACATTGAGTCTGTAAGCTTTTTGTACTTGAACTGAGAACTTTTAAGCTTAACCCATTGCACAAAAAGGGCAACTGTGAATGCAAATGGAACTAGCTCCAAGAGGAGTAGCATAAGCTTTATAGTTAACTGCAAAGAGAAAGGAATCATTGCACCCAATTCAGAGAAACAAAGTGCTACAAAGTGTAACACTGATTGTATACAAGAGCCAACTAGAGAAGAAAAGTGTGGTCCCAAGACTAAGCTTGCCCACATCAAAATAACTATAGAAAACAAAAGAGAAAATAAAATACCCATTGAGCTCCTAAGGTTCAACCACCGCTCTCCAATTGTATCTAATGTCAACAACTTATTTAAACCTGAAGTTTCACAAAACCTTGAAAAGTTAGTCAGAAAAGAGTCATAGAGAAAATCCCAGGACAAAGGACAACTTTTCAAGACAAAGCAAAACATGGAACATTGCATAATCAACCAAGCAGTTCGCCATGACCAAAACAACGCAACAAAGGACAAGAAGGATGACACCCACATAGATAGACAGAGACCAGGTGCGTTCAGAACAACCCATGGGAAGTATCTGCTCACATAAGGGAAATCAGGTGGACAATTTGAGTCTACAAGAATTGACCACATTCAGTCTGTAAGCTTTTTGGCCTTGAACTGATAACTTTTAAGCTGAACCCATGCCACAAAAAGGGCAACTGTGAATGCAAACTCCAAA
>Ga0209611_10013253_pt1 | contig 11363 bp, 9 predicted proteins | sample S1TSphgellanicum_3_FD_187693 | JGI IMG/M metagenome (GOLD analysis project Ga0209611, IMG submission 187693) | Host-associated microbial communities from peat moss isolated from Minnesota, USA - S1T2_Fc - Sphagnum magellanicum MG (SPAdes) (version 2) | ecosystem: Host-associated > Plants > Peat...
AGTTTGTGAGCAATTGGACGCTCAAAATGAAGCCTGTGAATCATAGAAGGTTCAGTCTCAGAAGGAGTTGTTACGGATTTGGAAGTATGGCTGAGAAAGGACCTCTGCTTCTTGCAACCATGGGCAATGTACCACAGTGTATAGAGACCTCTTCTGTTGTTGCAGGTGCTTTGCAAACTCTGATGTTCCGTCAGTGCCTCTACATGATGTTTGCTTGTTTGCATGTCCTGTGCAATCTTGGTGATGTTTTGGTTCTTTTTCATACTTGTAGACCTTATTGTTGAGAAAGTGCACATGTTGATGGCATCCTCAATAGCTGCAGCAAGCTTCTTAGATACTTCCAAGCCACAGACTCGAAGCACATCCAAGAGACTAGCTCAGAATGTGGACAATGAGGCAAACCAGGCAGGAGCACAGATGCCAGTGGAGTCTTCCTCCATTGCTGCCAAAAGTGGAACAGATGCTCCCAAGTGCCAAACCCCGAAGAGTCTCAAAGAGACTACTAGCTCATAAAGCAGTCAATAAGGCAAGTTAGGCAGAAGCCAATATGTCATTCAAGTCCTCCATAGTTGCAGAGAGCTTATCAGTTACCAAGTGCCAAACCCAAACTGCCTCAAGAAAATTAACACACAAAACAGATGCAATGGCAAGTCAGGATGAAGAGCACATGGCATTGCAACCCTCCATAGCCGCAGAAAGTATATCAGATAGTCCTGAGTGCCAAACCAAAAGTGTCTCAAAGATAGTAGCTCCAAAAATGGACAGTAAGGCAAGTCAGGAGGAAGTCCCATCGGGCTTATGAGCCAATTGTTTTGCAGATAGTAGATACAAATACTGGAGATTCATGAAGCATACCATAGATATGGTTAAGGTTCTAGAAAGCATGTTGTCAAAAAACCCTAAAACAATGAGGTTCTGCCAATTCCTTAGAAGAAATGTCATGTTAGAAAAAGTGTGGCAGATTTCTCCTACTGCCACTCAATGCCAAGGTGCACATCTAGCAAACCTTGATGTGTCCCCAGACTTCAAAAGTCTTGGAGGAGGTCATGAAGGAGGGGATGGATTTCCAAGTTTGTTGGTAAACATGAGCTTTTCTGGACTCTAATTGCTTCTATTTCAAGTCTGCATGGATGCCTTCCAAAGTTACAGATTTGACATCATCCCACATGCCATACATCTCACCCGCCTATCTTCTTGTTGTATTTGTATCCATGACTCCTCTCTGCATCATAACTTGATTGTGGACACGCCCTTAGAGCTTGAGATGCATTGCTGGCCACACCTGAATTGTGAAATTGTTGGTCACAATCAGGTTGCAAAAATTGTTCACACAATTACAAAGATCTCTTATAATAGTGCATTTTTTGTCACAAAACAGTCTACATGCATTGTGTTTCGCCTGTCCACAGATGATGGCCAGCATCTAGACTCTTAACAATGTCTCAACTGAATACCCATGTTGAACCTACTATTTATGCAGGAAAAACAAACATGCAGTGATTTTGGCTATGGCCTTAGCTAGTCCACATTCACACATGTATTTGGAGCATCATCAAAAGTTCAATATGGACCTAGCATATGTTGGACATCTCACAACTTAAGGATTTAAAAGCTTCATATTTTATTGTCCCACATGGGAATGAGTGGTTTTTGTCTTCTGCATGCTACCTCAATATCGTGCACAAGAAAGTCAAGCCATTATTTTTCCACCACATCCATAATTTTTCCCTCCCCCAAAAGCAAGAGTAAAAATGTAGGTGGAAGTAATCATCAGACGCATGATCAATGCTTGAAATGGGAATATATAGATAAAATATGTCACATTTAACTAATTAATTTACTAATGCCCTGAACCCAATTAACTAGAGATTTTTCAATAATTATTTTAATAATGTTAAAAAAATAAACCTAGTTTACAAACTTCACCCTTAATAAACATGTACACCATATAGTGAACCATTTTCACCAATGAAGGTAAGGGCAGTGGAATTATAGTGAACTTAATTCACTTTTATGGTTGCACAGTGAAATAGCCTAATGAACTACACCACACTTTCCTAGTAGTGATGTTTAGAAGGCTAGGGTAAGTGGGTTAGATTAAGGTAGCTTGGTGAAGTTAGGTTAGGTTAGGTTAAATTGGTTAGGCTAAGCTAGGCTAACACCTACTTATCTAATGTCTTTATTTGACCTACCTAGACCTATTTACTACTACCTACCTACCTACCTATTAATTTTTGAAATAATAAATTAAAAAAATGATTTTAATTTAGATATAAAATTGATCCAGTCTAATGGTCCACTATCTACCAATCAAATAATCAATCAATTTGTCACTCACTTTGCTAGTCAAAATGATAGGATATAGTTAATAAAAAAGGCCATTAGTCAAAATAGACATTGTTGAGATCACTTTGTCCAAAATGGCACCTTGGTCAAGTCGACCAATGTCACCTTTGGGTCCTTTTCGACCAATTTCCCTAGTAAAAAAGACCATGATTTGTAGTAGTGTATATATGCATGCTCTGAATACTCAAAATCTATCCTTGTTTGTGTTGCCAAAACAAGGTGTGCAAAACTTTGGTCTAAGTTGGAGGAGGATAAATAATGATTGTCTGAAACTATTATGCTTCGAATAAGATTATGATATCCAAGATATGAGATCAAAAGGTTGGAAGAAGTCAAACAACCTTCTCATATTTTTGTAACAATTTTGCGAAAGCAGCCATGTTCAAGGAGCTACCACAATATCCCCACCAATGATTGTCAAAGTTCTAGTCTTGGTTTATTCACAAATGAGATGCACATTATGATGGTAGGATGAATGATATCCTAGATTGAGTATAAAATTTATTGCAGCAACACTTGAAGTGACAATGGCCCAAAGTGTAAATTGTGACGTATTAGGTCAACATAAAACGAAACATAGGACAAAGAAAACACAAACATCTACTTGAAAGGTTAGAGAATTGAAGAATTGTGAAAAAAAAAATAGAAAGAAAAAGAAAATGACAAGTGGCTACAATAGGATGACAAAAGATGAACGTACCCAAGGCTAGAGACTCAAGCACTTTGAGCCTCAAAAGTAAAAAATGTATGAAACATGAAGCTCTTTAGCATACCACATCCTCAATAGAAGTCAATGAATGTCACCCACAACATATTTGTAGCACTTGGAACCTTCTTTTGGCTAAACGCAATGTATTTTTATCTTGTATATTTAGTCATCAATATTTTTTATTGACAAAACACATCCTCCCATAACATCTCTGAAATTTAAGATCATTGCCATAGAGGCAGATTGTGATATGTTCTATCTAATTTGGGATCCATACATAGAAGCTCTTGTGAATAAAGTCCCAACAACAACTTCTGAAGGAATCAAACTTGCATTGGATACCAAAGCAAGCTCCCAGGAATCCATGATTCCTCTCCTCCATGGCACACCAATTATAGTTGTTGCTGCAAGGGTTACCTTTGCTACTAAATCAAGTAGCTCATCATTCTTATCAGGGTAACCTAATTTGGCATGCTTACATAGGAGTTCCCTGCATTTGTACAATATGAAACACAATGTCAAAGTATGTTGGATTTATGATAAGAATGTCTTGAAAGCTTATACTTGTTGTGCCATTTTCAAGTTATTATTTTCAAGGCCAATGCTACCACAACTGAAAAATATTTCCTTGCATTCACCAGATGTATAATATCACTTTCATTAGCCCAACACTCCATACATTGTTATCCCCCATCGGTATAGTAGTCAAGGAAATTACATCAGATGCAACCTTGTAAGAAAGTGGAGGTGCATGAGGAGGAGGAACATGAAGTTGAAGAAGAAAATGTCTCTATCAACAAAAAGGTTCAAAGATAGAAAAAAAAAAGCTTGCTAGAACCGCCACTAGTATGGGTAAAGAACATGGACAAATGTCCAATTCTTGAAGCAAACATTATTGGCATAAACATTGTTGTTCATGGTCAAAAAATGTCCTCCAACACAATAGCACAAAACAAACTCTAAATTTCAAGGTTGAGACTTGTCAACCCAAGAATATTGGTCCTATACAATCCTTCTTAACACAATTGCCTCTTTTCCTCTATCTCATTAGTACACTACAATTGCAAAACTCCTTTTCAAAAACTAGGTGAGTTGGGTGAAAGTTTTTTTAAGTTCAAACATATGACAAACCTGACTTGTTAGTTGATCTACAAGGAAAAAAATAGCTAGCCCCACTTGCAACATAATTCATTTTTCATGTATCAAAAAATCATAAAACATACATCAACTTTTGTAACAAAGAAACACAATCCCCCTAGAAATCAAACATCCCCATCAACATAGACAAGCTCTTGCACCTTAAGTTTGTGAAAAATAGAAAGCTTCTTGATAGGTGGCATTGGTGTGACATGTTGAAATTTAGAACATGTAGTGGTAACCCCCTTATCTAACTTTCTTTAATTTCTCCCCACAACAAAAATGAAATTGTGTTCATATAGAGAATATGTTCAATATTTCACTTTCTACACTATCAATTATAGCTAGCATCCTCACTATCTCAAGTTAATCTAATTGTGTTAAACCTAGCAATAAGGAAAACAAATTTGTAAGACTAAAGTAGAATATTGATTTTTGACATAAAAGACATGGTATAGCAAAAATAGCAATGAAACCTTTTGTTGAACATAAAACTGTTTACATCAAATTGGATCATGTTTTGAGTTATTGGGCAAGGCATAACACATAATTATTCAATATATTACTCTATTTCTTCTTAAGTTTCTTATTATATTTGGGGCTTCCTACGGTGCCACATCCACAAGTTTGATTTCAAGGGGCATTTAAAATTTGGTAGGGTTTTTGTAAGGTCTTTTGGCCTTCATATTGCTGGTGTTGCTTTGGACATTATGAAGATCCACAACCTTCACCTTTCCTTTGTTGTTGTCAGATAATAAAGGATTGTTGATATATGTTTTTAAAGGTGATAGGCGTGTAGACACGTTTGCTACTAATAAAGGGTGTTCTTTTAGTGAATCTATGGACTGGTTTTGGATAGCTCACCATCTCACTCATCTTGAAGGTTTTTCATCACTATTTGTCTCACTAGGGAAATCCTTTAATAAAGCCTCTTTCTCAATTTCAATGGCATTTACCATATTATGTAATCTCTTTCCCTTCACATCAACATCTTTTTTTTCTTTCAAAGTGGTCTAATAAAGCACAAACAAGAGGATTTGGCCTCAATTGAATAGATGATGGGATGTGATGACACCTAGTAATGGCACTGGAACATTTTGGGCAACCCTCAAGCCTATCCACATAGTGAAAGCAAAAGTCACCATGGCCGCAACTCTGAAATCATGAACATAAATTATATGCCATTATGGCACATGCATTAAACAAGCTATTTAGTTCATAGCAACAATAAAAAACCAACATAAAATTTAATATCTATTCATAATGCCTAATGAAGAATGGTAAAGAAAACATAATATACCTCAAGAGAAATTGCAACCGATTGTAAGCATATTGTGCAACCTCTAGGAAGAGGAGTTTGATCTTGGATAGGGGAAGGCTTCTCAACAGTGGATGGGGTTCTCTGTTCATAACCTAAAGGATGATTTAACTAGGGCAAAAAATGTTCATCTTTGCCAGATTACAGACCACATGGGTTGTTTACTTGAGGGTGTGGATTAACACCTATCTTTTTTGGAAAGGATTTGGTGCTTGTCTTGGAGCCATAGGGTTCTGTAGATGCTAATTCACTTGCCTCTATTTTATGCAAGTTAGGATCCAAGTCTACATTGATACAAACACACAAGGAAATTATAACAAAACCTAGGTCCAATTCAATACTACTTAGGAAGTTACAAAATTGGATTTCAAGAATCCCAACTACCATTTAGGACTTTGAAATGGACTTTAGTATTAGTCACCTTAGGACTCGTGGACTACAAGACTTCAAAATGGACTTTATTAATAGTCACTTCCAAACTTGTGGACTACAAGACTCCAAATTCAATTCAAGAATGAAAATGGCATTTGAGGAATTTGATAAGGAATGCATCCCAATCAGAAGACTTCCAATTATGCCATAAGACTCATCTATAAACAAGAGTACTACATTATTTTATTTACAAGGACACCAAGTATAAAATTGCATGTACACTTCTTTTGTACATGACTATTCATATTTTTTCCTATAATGAAAAGGAAAGATGAAGCCCAAGTAAATAAGGAGTCTAAGGTTTCAAGTAAATTAGGAAGACTCATATGCTTGATACATTTCATAATCCTCATAGTTCTGTTAAAGGAATTATGAATAGAGATAATACCTAAAACCTTAGAATGCCAAGACCAAATGGAATTTTTTGAAGGAAGAAGGGGGAAAAGGAACTAGATACACTACAACTTATGAAAATAATGCACAAGAAAAGAACTATACACAAGAGAAGAACTATACATTGCAATTCTAGATGGGCATGTAAACAAAAAAATTCAAGTGAAGAAAAAAAGAAGTTTTTGCTCACCATCACTTGAAGTTTGGACTTGCTTGCCCTTGTTTCATTTTTATACACACTCTCATTTGGGATTGTCAATGCTTCAATGAATTGAATTTGACTTGATTTAGGTTGAATACCCATAGTAACACACCATTCCTTAAAGAAGAGTGCCACACATCCAAGCACCAACCATTTGTGGGAAATTGCAATGTGTTCAATAAGGGACCACAGATGGTACATAAGACCACATGAAGCAAAAATATGGTTGAAGCATTTGAACCACAAACCACAAACAAGGCATGAGTTGATAAACAAACATTTTTCCTTTGGATTTTCAAGATTGGAACAAGTAGGTAAAGGATACAAACAAAGGCCCCCTCCTTTCTCCATTTGCAATAGAAGCTTACAAAGACTCACTATCTCCTTTTTTGTTATAGCTAACTTTTGAGCATCTTTTTCATTGATGTAATTAGCAAGCTTTTCGTTTGCAATCTTGTTTTCTATTTTCACTATCTGGAGCTTCTCAATTGCTTGCTACTCATTAGTCAATTATACATGGTGCTCAAGTCACAATGATTCAACTTAATTTCGTCAAATGTTGGTTAAGGTTGTCAATGATGCAATTTTCTGCCCTAAAAGACTTAATTCATTATTGTTATCTCCTATAAACAATAATGTTTGCATTTGATTATTCAACTCATCTAATTCCTCATGATGTTTTTTCATCAAGGCTTGGGTAAATTGAAGTTTTTCACAAGATTTAAAAGTTTATGCCACAACAAAGTTGTAATCTTCTTCTTGAAGAGCCACAAAATTGGACAACCTTTTGCATTCAAATATTGTAGATTCTTTTTTTTGCATTTAATGTTGCAACTATCCCTTCAAGCTATAAACAAAGGCCTTTACGAGACTCTATGAGACCTTTGATATTATCCAACTTTACTTGTGACCACATGGGGAGCGTTACAACTTTTAAAAACTAAGACATTGTTCTTGGCATTGCCTGTAAAGTAGTTGTGATAGAAGATAAACATTCATTGGCCACTATTGGAAAGTTCAAACATGTGCTATCCAACAAACTAAAACACATCAAGGATGAAGGTTGTGTAACATAGACTAGGTCACCCTCAACATTGGTCACAATCGATGATGGTCTTGGTGGCTAGGGTAATGGCAAGACTCTTGGTGGTACGGTACCCAAAGCAAGTTGAATAGCCCTCCTATGTGCTCCTTTCTCCTTCATAGCTTTCAATTGACAATGATAATTGTAGCAATATGCACCATATGAAGCCCAATTAACTTTTAATCCTTTACTTTCAACAATAATTGCTCATGCAAAACCCAAGTTCAATTGGTTGTTATAGACCTTGGGTTTCCTAGTTACTTGCATGTACAACAATAAAATTCGATCTTGCTTTTCAGAAGGTGGTTGTTCATTGTATTTCTAATTGTTCTTCCTTTGTTGAAGTTTAAAGTAAGAGTTGATCTCTTTCACAAAAACATTGCCATTGTTTGAGGTTTCTAATGTCAACACCCACATTTGAAAGTCCCTGATGAGTTGCAAACCAAGCCTCGTCATAAAATCCCATGTTGTAATATCCACCTTGACAATATTCACATAAAGAAAACAAAAAAACATCATGATGTTGGAGCTTTGGCACAACTCCTAAAGAAGATTAAAAAAATAGCCTGATGTTAGAGCTTTGACACGATTCCTATCATGGTAAAACATCTACCAATGTAACACTTACCACAAATGCTCAACAAAAATATGTGTTATTTGGAGAAGATGAACACATATTCAAGAACTAAGAACTTTGGCAAGATTTGAATAGTAGGAAACCTCTCAAGTTGTTTGAGCTTGCATGTTTTTTTTAGTTCAAGCATATTTTGGGTGCAAACTAATGCTCACTAAAAAAAACTAATAGATTGTGTCCATATGTCAAGTTTAAAAGTCAAGGGACAACACACCTTTTTTCTTGAACTTTTGTATGTCCTAGTTCGAAATGGGGTACCTTGATTGTGACTAAGGCCATGAGGAGCTTCTTTTTTATTATGTATTATTCTAATGAATGGTCGATAATTCATTCACTCAATATTAACAATGTTTTTCAACCACCATGTTTTGGAACAAGGCATAGTTTGTTGCCAATATTGTAGAGGTATTTTTTACAATTGATGGAATTTACTATGTTGTGGACCGTGGGTTTGGAAGATATACTACGAAACATGATAGATATGTTGATTATTGAAACTAAAATTGGTACTAGGAAACCACCAAACATGATAGAAACATAAAAATTGATCGAAAATAATGTTCAAGTATATGACAAATGTAATGTTGTTCTAAAAGACTTTACATCATGAGTAGCTTGTTTCTTATTCTATTTTATTCTAATGAACGGTCAATAATTCATACACTTAATATTAACAATGTTTTTTAACCACCACGTTTTGGACTAAGGCATTGTTCATTGCCAATATTGCAAAGGTATCACTTATAATTATTGGAATTTATTATGTTGTGGACCATAGGTTTGGAAAATATGCTATGAAACATGATAGACACGTGATTACCAAAACTAAAAATAATGCTAGGAAACTATGGAACATGATAGAAACATAGAAATTGACCCAAAACAATGATCAAGTATATGACATATGTAATATAGTTGTGAGAAACTTTATTTCATGAATAGTTTGTTTCTTATTCTATGATGAATGTTTCATTCTAATGAACAGTCGATAATTCGTACACTAAATATTCACGATGTTCTTCAACCATAATGTTTTGGAACAAGTCATTACTTGTTACCAACTTTACAGAGGTATATCTTACAATTAATGGAATTTACTATGTTGTCGATGATGTGTTTAGAAAATACCTTCTAAAACATGATATAAACATGCTTATTGAAACAAAAACTAGTATTAGGAAATTACGAAACATAGAAATTGACCCAAGATAGTGATCAAGTATATGAGAGATGTAATGTTGCTCTAAAGGTCTTTACATCATGGGTAGCTTGTTTCTTATTTTGTTTTATTTTAATGAATGGTTGATAATACATACACTAAATATTAACAATGTTCTTCAGCCACCACATTTTGGAACAAATAAGCGTTGCTCATTGCCAATATTATAGAGGTATCTCTTACAATTGATGGAATTTACTATGATGTGGAACATAGGCTTGGAAAATATACAACAAAACGTCATAGAAACATATTTTATGAAACTAAAACTAATACTAGGGAACTACAAAAGATGATAGAAACATAGAAATCAACCCAAGACAATGATCAAGTATATGACAAATGTAATGTTGCTTATTTTTTATTTTGTTTGTTCATGAGTAGCTTGTTTCTTATTTTGTTTTATTCTAATTCATACATTGAATATTAACAATGTTTTTCCAAGCAAGATGCAAAAGTAGTTTTTAGCCACCACATTTTGGAACAAGTGGGTGTTTGCTACCAATATTGCAAAGGTATCTCTTACAATTGATGCATTATAGTATGTTTCAAAACTTGGTTTTTAAAAGCCTACTACAAAGATGACATAACCATGTTTTCTAAAATGCTAGGAAAATTCAAAACATGGTAGATACATGATAGGAATCAAATATATGATAGATGTAATGTTGCTTTAAAAGGTTTTACTCTATTAGTAATTTGTTTCTTATTATGTGATGAATGTATTATTCTCATCAATTCATAATTCATTTCTTTAATCAAGAAATGAAACAATCCAAAGGAAATCTAAGAGTAGGTGCTTTTGTGTTGAGAATTCAAGCTCAACTAGTTAAGTTTCATTAGTTACTGGAGTACGAAAGTAACTAGGTTACTTTCACAAGGTTGAATTACTTTCTTTACTTATTTTAGTTTGGTTATTTGTGGTTTGGTCTTGTAGTTAAATACATTGGTGTTGATGGTTTGTCTCTATTTTCTTCATTACACAAGTTTGTGTATTTCTTGTGACAAGAACCTTGGAGAGTTCTTGATGTTATGTTTTGTGTTGTGAGCATTACGTTGTAGTTTCCTTTCAATAAAGATTTATGTTTGCACTTGAGTAGATCTCCTATTTGTTAACATGGTATCGGAGCTTAAGTTGTTTGATGAGGAAGTTGAAAGAGATCTAGAGCTAGAAAGTCTTTAGAACTAGAGCTTGAGAGTCTCTAGTAATATCATAGGAGTTTTTCAAGTGCAAAAGAGAAACGAGGAAAGGAAAGAATGTGAAGAGAAAGAAAAGAAAAGAAAAGAGGTGAGAGGAGATCAACATATCAAATTTGTGGAAGTCAAATCTTTAAACCTAGATCTAGATCTACTGTGAAAAGATCTTGAAGTGAAACTTGGAGGGATTGTAAAACACTATAATACGCTTCTATTCTCAAATTTTCAAAAGAAAAGGATATGTTTTGTGAGAGTTATGAGCTTTTGAAGATTCTGTGCCAGATCTGGTTTTTTGATCATATCTCCTTTGTTTGAGCTTTTTTGGATCTGCAGCTTTGGGATCTTATAGATCATATACGAATACATGTGTGAGAAAAATTTCATGTCATTTGAATTTATATTGAGAGAGATTCAAGCATTTAAAGTTTCAGTCTCAGTTTTGAAGTCAGTTTCTTTTGAAAGTGATATCTCTTTGTGGTCATCATTAATAGAGCTGAAATTTTGAGTAGATATAGAAGACATATATTTTATGTGTCTCCCAAAATCTCAAGGATTTTGGAGTTGCTAAGAGCAAGTTGTAAGTCATTTTGTGTTCAGGTCCCAGTTTGAGGTGACTTCAAAGAAGTAGCAAGATCTCCCATTTTATGAAGTTAAATGAGCTGAAATTTTGAGAGAAGTTAGTAGACATAGTT
>Ga0209611_10013254_pt1 | contig 11362 bp, 12 predicted proteins | sample S1TSphgellanicum_3_FD_187693 | JGI IMG/M metagenome (GOLD analysis project Ga0209611, IMG submission 187693) | Host-associated microbial communities from peat moss isolated from Minnesota, USA - S1T2_Fc - Sphagnum magellanicum MG (SPAdes) (version 2) | ecosystem: Host-associated > Plants > Peat...
GGTCGGCGGCCAGGTAGCCGTAGTAGTCGCGGAGCGTGGCGAGCTCGGCGAAAGCCGGCGCAGCCGCCTCGGTGCCGGCCGTCGCTTCGAGCGCGCGGGCATGCCAATAGCGCCAGCGCGGCTGCGCTGCGAGAGACGTCGGCATTTGCTCGATCCAGACGAGCGCCTGGGAAAAGTTGCCTTCCCAGAGCGCGGCGCGCGCGCGCCACTCGTACGCGGGTTCGTCGAGCGCGTCGTTGTCCACGAGCGCGAATGCCGGAACCGCGGCCGGATCGTGGTCGTAGGCGGCGCCGAGCGCCGCCGCGCGGCGCAGCCGCATTTGCAGCGCGGGCGCGATCTGCGGCCTTGCGAGCAGCGCGGGCAGCAGCTGCTCGGCATCGGCGAAACTTGCACGCGCCAGCTTCGTGAAGCCGGCCGCGAGCGCGTCGGGATCGACCGTCACGGCCGGGCTGCGCGCGAGCGCGCCGAGCGTCAGTTGCGGGGTCTCGAGCAGTTGCGCCCATTGCAGCAGCGGCGCCGCGAGCGCTGGGGGCAGGTCGGCCGCCGACTCGCGCGCCAAACGCGGGTTGTCGGCTGCGAGTGCGGCGCGTGCGCGACTTTCCGCAAGGGCCGGCGTCAGATAGTTCTCGCGCCGCAGCCAGGCGAACACGTCGTCGCAGGCTGCGGGCTGCTGCTGCGGCAGACTCCAGCGAGCGATCGCCGCGGCCGCAAGTCCGCCGGTATTCCCGGTCGCGAGCTCGCCCGCGAGCCGCGCGCAGAGCAACTGCGGATCGGACAGATCACGGGCGCGTGGCAGGAACCACTCCCAGCGTGCGCGTTGCGCAAGACTCGCGAGCCAGTCGTGGCGCAGCGTCCGCGTCACCGGCTCGTTCGCATGGGCTTCGAGAAAGGCGTCGATCGCCTTGTCGAGTTCCTCGCCGGGCGCCGCTCCCAGTTCGCGGCGCAGCCGTGCCGCAACGAGATAATCGTAGATCACGAACGAGCGCAGCGCGGGCGAATCGGGGGTTTCAGCAGACCCCAGCCGCACGCGCCGCATGGCCGCGATGAACTCCTGGTCGACGCTCGCGGGCGTGGTCACTGCCGGCGGCGACTCGGTCGAATCGGCGCGCGGCATGAGGGAGCATGCGGCGAGCAACAGGAGCGCCGTCTTGCGCAGGAAAATCATGCGTCGAGTTTAGCGGGCGCGAGCGGCTCGCGTGCCGCTAGTTCATTCGCGATGAGTCGACGCTGCGCAGCAAGGGATCTCGTGATCGCGGCTTCTGTGCTAATATTTCGCGCCATGGAAATCAACCAAATCAAACGGTTCATCAAAGAACTCGAGGAGCGCACCGCTTCCTTGAGGGGGTATCTTTGATTACGAGAACAAGCATGAACGGCTCCAGGAAGTCGCGCGCGAGCTAGAGCAGCCTGGCATCTGGAACAGCCCCGAACGCGCGCAGGAGCTCGGCAAGGAGCGCGCTAAACTCGAGAGTGTCGTCGGCGGCCTGGATCGCTTGTCACGCGGGCTTGCCGATGCCGGTGAGCTGCTCGAGCTCGTAGCCGCTGAAGGCGATCTGCGGGCGGCACAGGAAATCGAGGAGGATGCGCTGCGCTTGAGCCGCGACGTCGAGCAGCTCGAGTTCCAGCGCATGTTCCCGGGCAAGATGGACTCGCACAGTGCGTTCCTCGACATCCAGGCCGGCGCGGGCGGTACGGAGGCCCAGGACTGGGCCGCGATGCTGCTGCGCATGTATTTGAAATGGGCGGACGGCCACGGATTCAAAACCGAGATCATCGATCAGAGCGATGGTGAAGTCGCCGGAATCAAGGGCGCGACGGTCAGCATGACGGGCGAATACGCTTACGGATGGCTGCGCACGGAAACCGGCGTGCATCGCCTGGTGCGCAAGTCGCCGTTCGATTCCGGCAACCGCCGCCACACCTCATTTGCCTCGGTGTTCGTTTCCCCCGAAGTCGATGACGACATCGACATCGAGATCAACCCGGCGGATCTACGCACCGACGTGTACCGCTCGAGCGGTGCGGGAGGTCAGCACGTCAACAAAACCGAGTCGGCGGTGCGCATCACACACGTGCCGACCAACATCGTCGTCGCCTGCCAGAGCGAACGCAGCCAGCACAAGAATCGTTCGACGGCGATGAAAATGCTCAAGGCCAAACTCTACGAACTCGAATTCAACAAGCGCAATGCCGCCGCGAAGGTGCTCGAGGACTCGAAAGACGACGTCAGCTGGGGCCATCAGATCCGCAGCTACGTGCTCGATCAATCGCGCATCAAGGACCTGCGGACGGGCGTCGAAATCGGCAACACGACCTCCGTGCTCGACGGCGGCCTCGACGTGTTCATGCAGGCCAGCCTGAAGCAGGGACTATGACGAACGACGAAGAACCCGCCGGCGACGAAAACCATCTGATCGCGGAACGCCGGGCGAAGCTCGCCAAATTGCGCGAGAGCGGCAACGCTTTCCCGAATGATTTCCGCCGCACGGCGCTCGCGCAGGACCTTGTAACAGCGCACGGCGAGGCGACCACGGAGGCGCTCGAGGCGGCGGCGATCCCGGTCGCCGTCGCGGGACGTTTGCGCGTCAAACGCATCATGGGCAAGGTGAGTTTCGCAAAGCTCGCCGACGCGAGCGGCGAGATCCAGATTTTTCTTCAACAGCAGACGCTCGCCGAGGCCTACGACGCATTCAAGACCTGGGACGTCGGCGACCTGATCGCCGCCGAAGGCACGCTGTTCCGCACGAAGGCCGGAGAGTTGACGGTGCGCGCCGCGCGCATACGACTGCTCACGAAATCGCTGCGGCCGCTGCCCGACAAGTGGCACGGCATCGCCGACACCGAGCTGCGCTATCGGCGGCGCTATGTCGACTTGATCGTCAATGAATCGAGCCGGCGTGTGTTCGAAACGCGTTCGCGCATCGTGCGTTTCCTGCGCGCATTCCTCGATGGTCGCGGCTTCCTCGAAGTCGAGACACCGATGCTGCAGACGATTCCCGGCGGCGCGGCCGCCCGGCCGTTCAAGACGCACCACAATGCGCTCGACATGGACATGTACCTGCGGATCGCACCCGAGCTGTATTTGAAGCGCCTGACGGTCGGCGGCTTCGAACGCGTCTATGAGATCAACCGCAATTTCCGCAACGAGGGTCTTTCGACGCAGCACAACCCGGAATTCACGATGCTCGAGCTGTATCAGGCTTACGCCGACTACGACGACATCATGAAGATCGTCGAGGACATCTTCCAGGGCGTTGCGGACGCGGTATCGGGTACACGCAAGATCATGTATCAGGGCCGGGAGTACGATCTCTCCGCGCCATTCGCCCGGCGCAGCATCGAACAGATCCTGCTCGCGAACAACCCGGACCTCGATCCGATGTCCTTGCGTGACGTCTCCTACCTGCGGCGCGTCTGCGATCAGATGAAAATCCCCTACAAGGGCGGCGACGGCGCCGGCAAGCTGCAAATCGAACTCTTCGAAAAGACCGGCGAGCACACGCTGATCCAGCCGACCTTCGCCTATGCCTACCCGGCGGAAGTGTCGCCGCTGTCGCGGCGCAACGATCAGGATCCGTTTCTCACGGACCGCTTCGAGTTCTTCATCGGCGGTCGCGAGTATGCGAACGGCTTTTCGGAGCTCAACGACGCCGAGGACCAGGCACAGCGCTTCAAGGAGCAGGCCGAACGCAAGACCGCGGGCGACGAGGAGGCCATGTATTACGACGCCGATTACGTGCGCGCGCTGGAATACGGCATGCCGCCCACCGGCGGCCTAGGTGTCGGCATCGATCGGCTCGTCATGTTTTTCACCGACGCGGCGTCGATTCGCGACGTGTTGCTGTTCCCGCACATGCGGCCCGAGGTCTAAAGCGCAGCGATGGGCACGCGACCGATCGGCGTGTTCGATTCGGGGGTGGGAGGCTTGACCGTACTGCGCGCGCTGCGCGCTGCTCTGCCGAACGAGGACTTCATCTATCTCGGCGACACCGCGCGCCTGCCGTACGGGACCAAGAGCGCGGCGACCGTCACACGATATTCCCTGCAGTGCGCGGCGGCGTTGGTTCTGCGTGACATCCGCTGCCTCGTGATTGCCTGCAATACCGCCTCGGCTTCCGCCTTGCCCGCGCTGCGCCTCAGCCACCCGTCGCTGCCGGTCATCGGCGTCATCGAACCTGGAGCACAGGCTGCAGTCGCGATGTCGCCGGGCGGCCATATCGCGGTCATTGCAACGGAAGGCACGATTGCGGGTGGCGCCTATCAAGAGGCGATCCTGCGCCACAAGCCCGACGCGCGCGTCACGGCACGGGCCTGCTCGCTGTTCGTCGCGATGGCCGAAGAGGGTTGGAACGACGGCCCGATTGCCGAAGCCGTGGCACATCGCTATCTCGATCCGATTTTTGCAGAGAGCGGCGCGCCGGATACGCTCGTGCTGGGCTGCACTCATTTCCCAGCGCTCATGGCCGCGATCGGCAGCGTCGTGCCGTCTGCCGTACGCATCGTCGATTCCGCGGCGACGACCGCCGCGGCCGTTGTGCAGGCGCTCCGCAAAGAGGCTCCGGCCGGGACGGCCGCTGCATCGGCCCCGAGCGGACGTGTGACCTGGCTCGCCACCGATGGCGCGGCACGCTTCGCGCGCGTCGGGACGAGGTTCTTCGGCGAGACCGTCCCGGTCGACGCCGTGCAGATCATCGACCTGTAGGCGACCCTTGAGGGTCCGACCGCGTGAGCGGGTAGGGCAGCGGCAATTCCACGCCCGCAACGCCTGCGGTTCCCGCGGCGGTCGGTGTGCCCGCAGCACTTGGTGTGCCCGCAGCGCTCGGTGTGCCCGCAGCGCTCGGTGTGCCCGGTGGGTCGCGCTCGCCGAGTTCACTGCGCTCCAAACTCACGACCGCGAGCGCTTCGAACCCTGAGTCGACGGCCGCGAGTTCGATGAGCCGACCGCTGCGCCCGTCCAAGAGTTCGACGGTCTCGCCGAGTGCCCACGGTCCATGCGGCAGCCCTAAGCGCAGCGTCCGGCGCTTGATGCGTCCGAGATGCTGAGTGCGGGCGATGATCTCCTGGCCCGTGTAGCAGCCCTTCGTGAAACTGATGCCGTCGAGCAAGTCGAGGTTCAGCATCTGGGCCACGAACAACTCGCTCGTCGCAGCATAAATCTGCGGCAGCCCCGCACGGATGTCGGCGAGGCGCCAGTCGTGCTCCACGGCCGCGGCGGTGGGGGCGTTGGCGGCAGCGGCGGCGGCGGCGGCGGTCGTGGGTGTGCTGCCCGCGGCCGCGGTTTCAACGAGGGAGGGCGCGCTGACGACCCAGAAACGCGCCGGATCCGCGGCGAGCGCTGCGATGCCGACACCGTCGATTTCGTGATAGCTCGAACCGGGTTCCGGCATGCCGAGACCCGCGGCGCGCAGCGCCGCGCCGTCGTGAAAGCCCGTGACGACCCAGCCGTCGCTGAGGTTCTCGATCTGCACCTTGGCACGCAACACGAATTTGCGCAGCCGTTCGCGTGTAGGTTCGGCGAGTTCGCGCGGCAGGACGGCGAGAATGCCCGAGGAGTGCGGCAACAGCTGCAGGACGGCGAGCACGCGCCCCTGGGCGCTCGAGTACGCCGCCAGGGTCGTGCGCCCTTGCTCGAGCCGCCGCATATCGTTCGACAGCTGACCTTGCAGGAACTGCACGGCGTCGGGGCCGGAAAAGCGCAGCACCCCCAAATGCTCGAGACGGCCGGATTGCATGCGTGCGAGGCTATCAGATGGACACGCCAGGAGACCCGTTTTCTGGCAAACTTCGCGCCGTGAATTCGAATCCGCACGCTCCCTTCGCCGATCCGGCGCCCGCTACCGTTCCCGCAACCGCCGTCCCGACCGCCGCGGCCGTTTCCGTGCCCGTCATCGGTGAGGGCGCCACCGCGCCGCGCCGGGAGGTGGGGGGTCGCGAGGGCCTGGAACCGACCCGCTATGGCGACTGGGAATTGCGCGGGCGCTGCATCGATTTCTAGAGGCCTTTGGATCGCTCATGCCCGTACGCGCCCGGCCCATTTCGCCCCATCTCAAGATCTATCGTTGGCAAATCGGCAACACCTTGTCGATCATGCACCGATTGACGGGGGTCGGTCTTTCGATCGGCTTTCTCGCCTTGACGTATTGGTTCGTCGCCATGGCGGGGGATCCGCAAGGCTATGGGTTTGCGGCGCATCTATTCGGCACGCCGGTAGGGCTCATCGCGATGCTCGCGTGGAGCTTCGCGTTTTTTTATCACCTTCTGAACGGCGTGCGTCACCTGTTCTGGGACGCGGGCTACGGTTTCGGCCGCAGCGAGCGTCATGCGAGCGGCTGGCTCGCGGTGGCCGGCGCGCTTTTGTTGACGCTCGGAGCTTGGACGCTGCTCTGGCATTTCGGCCGCTTATGAGCCCGCCGTCATGACTTTGCGCAGTCCTCTCAGGCAAGCGGTCGGACTCGGCTCCGCCAAGTCGGGAACGGCTCACTGGTGGGCTCAGCGCGTGAGCGCCGTCGCCCTCGTGCCACTCGCGTTATGGTTCATTTTTTCGCTGCTGTTGTTGCCGAATCTCGACTACGCGACCGCCCGAGCGTGGCTGCAGGTACCCACGACGGGATTTCTCGCGATTCTGCTGGTCGGCGTGATCGCTTATCACTCCTATCTCGGCACTGTCGTCATCGTCGAGGACTACGCGCACGAGGAAGGCTTCAAGGTTCTTGGCTTGTTGCTGCTGCGATTTGTGCATGTGTTGGCCGCCGGGGCCGCAATCTTCGCGATCTTGCGCGTCGCGTTCGGCACCTGAGGTTCCATGAGCGATTATCAATTCACGGACCACAGCTATGACGTCGTCGTGGTCGGTGCCGGCGGCTCGGGACTGCGTGCGACCTTCGGTTTGGCCGAGGCCGGGCTTGCGACCGCGTGTCTGACCAAGGTGTTCCCGACGCGCAGCCATACGGTCGCGGCGCAGGGCGGTATCTCCGCGGCCCTCGGCAACATGGGTCCCGATGACTGGCGCTGGCATATGTACGACACGGTCAAGGGGTCGGACTGGCTCGGTGACCAGGACGCCATTGAATTCATGTGCAAGGAGGCGCCGTCCGCCGTCATCGAGCTCGAACACTATGGTGTGCCGTTCTCGCGTACCGAGGACGGCAAGATTTATCAGCGGCCATTCGGCGGCATGACCACGCACTATGGCAAGGGGACAGCCCAACGCACCTGCGCAGCGGCCGACCGCACGGGCCATGCGATGCTGCACACGCTGTATCAGCAGTCACTCAAACACGAGGCGAGCTTCTTCATCGAGTACTTCGCGCTCGACCTCATCATGGAAGATGGTGCCTGCCGCGGTGTCGTCGCGCTCAACATGGCGGACGGCAGCCTGCACCGCTTTCGCGCTCACAAGGTCATCATCGCGACGGGTGGGTACGGACGCGCCTGGTTCTCGTGCACGTCGGCCCATACCTGTACGGGCGACGGCGGCGGCATGGCGCTGCGTGCGGGTCTGCCGCTGCAGGACATGGAATTCGTACAGTTCCATCCGACCGGCATCTATGGCGCCGGCTGCCTGATCACCGAGGGTTCGCGCGGCGAGGGCGGCTACCTCACGAACTCCGCCGGCGAACGCTTCATGGAGCGCTATGCGCCGAACGCCAAGGATCTCGCGTCGCGCGACGTCGTGAGCCGCTCGATGACGATCGAAATCCGCGAGGGCCGCGGTGTCGGCGCCCACCGGGACCACATCCATCTGCATCTCGAGCACCTGGGACCCGCGGTCATCAAGGAGCGGCTGCCGGGCATCGCCGAGACTGCGCGCGTGTTCGCCGGCGTCGACGTCAACAAGGAGCCGATCCCGGTATTGCCGACGGTCCACTACAACATGGGCGGCATCGCCTGCAACGTGCACGGCGAAGTCGTGACCTTGGGGCCCGATGGCGCGGATCGAGTCGTGCCCGGCTTGATGGCAGTCGGCGAGGCGGCTTGCGTTTCGGTGCACGGCGCGAATCGGCTAGGCTCGAACTCGCTGCTCGATCTCGTCGTCTTCGGCCGCGAGGCGGCGCGTCATTGTGCGCGCACGGTCGAGCGCGGCGCGCCACATCGTGCGTTTGCCGCCGATGCCGGCGAAACGGCGGTCGCGCGGCTCGACCGACTGCGCCACGCTTCGGGTTCGTTGCGCACGGCGGATGTGCGCCTCGATCTGCAGAGGACCATGCAGAGGGATGCCGCGGTGTTTCGCACGGGCGAAACCTTGAACGAGGGGAAGCGCCGTCTCGCCGAGGTCCTCGCATCGTTCCGCGACGTCAAGGTCGCCGACCGCTCGCTGATCTGGAACTCGGATTTGATCGAATCGCTGGAACTCGACAATCTGCTCCGGCAGGCGGTCGCGACGATGCACTCGGCGGAGAACCGCCGGGAGAGCCGCGGCGCGCACGCACGCGAGGATTTCCCAAATCGCGACGATCAGAATTGGCTCAAGCATTCGCTGTGCTGGGTGGATGCGCAGGGCGCGTCGCGCATCGATTATCGCCGCGTGCACCTGAACACCCTGACCGACGAGGTCGAGGCGATTCCGCCGAAGGCCAGGACCTATTGAACGCGCGCCGCCCCGGGGCCGTACCGATGTCGAGGCATAGCAACGATGGCTAAATTTTCGCTGCCCGCAAACTCCAAGGTCCGCAAGGATGGACGCGTCTTCAAGGCGGCCGCCGGAGCCGCGGACGTCCGCGTATTCAGGATCTATCGCTATGATCCGGATTCGCCGGAGAATCCGCGCATCGACACGTACGAAATCGACATGAAGACCTGCGGGCCCATGGTTCTCGACGTGTTGATCAAGATCAAGAACGAGATCGATTCGACGTTGACCTTCCGCCGTTCGTGTCGTGAGGGTATCTGCGGATCCTGCGCGATGAACATCGACGGCCGCAACGGCCTCGCCTGCGTGAGCGCGTGCGCCGACGTCAAAGCGGACGTCAAGATCTACCCGCTGCCGAACATGCCGGTGCTCAAGGATCTGGTGCCCGACCTCACGCATTTCTATGCGCAATACGCGTCGATCAAGCCCTGGCTGCAGACGCGTACGCCGCCGCCGCCGGATGCCGAGCGCCTGCAGTCCAAGGCCGACCAGGAATTGATCGACAGGCCGTCCGCCTGCATCCTTTGCGCCTGTTGCTCGACGAGTTGTCCGAGTTATTGGTGGAACAGCGATCGCTACCTCGGGCCCGCGACGCTGCTCGCCGCCTACCGCTGGATCGTCGACAGCCGCGACGAGGCGACCGGCGAGCGGCTCGACCAGCTCGAGGATCCGTTCCGGCTGTATCGTTGCCACACGATCATGAATTGCACCGAGGCCTGCCCCAAGGACTTGAATCCCGCGAAGGCGATCGCCGAAATCAAGCAGCTCATGCTTCAGCGAAGCACATGATGCGGCGAACCGCATGATGTGGCGAACCGCATGATGTGGCGAACCGCATGATGTGGCGAACCCCTTGATCCAGGAGCTCGGCCGCTTGCGCTGGGCCTGCCGCCGTGGAATTCGCGAGCTCGATGTCTTGCTCACGCGCTACGTCGACGAGCACTTCGAGCGCGCGCCCCCCGCCGAGCAGGCTGCGTTCCGCGAGCTTCTCACTCAGCAAAATGCCGTCATTTACGCTTATTGTCTCGGTCAGGCCGCTCCGCCGGACGAGGCGACGCGGATTCTGGTCGAGCGTGTCACGTCCTTGGGCCGGGGGGATCGATAATTTATCGGTTCGGCGGCTGATAGAATGGCCGAATGTGCTTGAAGTCTCGGTTAACGCAATTCCCGCACCGAAATCGTCGAACTTTTTCGCAGCTCATGGGTCTATCGCGTCAGGCTCACCAATGACCATTGATGACAGCGACCTCAAGCTGGTCGAGAAGGTTCAGCGGGGCGAGCGGGCGGCGTTCGATTTACTGGTCCTGCGATACCAGCACAAGGTGCTGAAGCTGATCATGCGGTACGTGCACGATGCATCCGAAGCCGAGGATATTGCCCAGGAGGCCTTCGTGAAGGCTTATCGGGCGCTCCCGTCATTCCGCGGCGACAGCGCATTTTACACTTGGCTATATCGAATCGCGATCAACACCGCCAAAAACGCTCTGGTCGCCAGCAAGCGCCGGCCCATGGATTACGATCTGGACCTCCAAGACCCCGAGCAGTATGAACTGCACGCGCGGCTTGCCGAGGCGGAGACGCCCGAAGCGCTGCTCCTGACCGATGAAATTCGCGATACCGTCAATCGCGCGATCGAGAATTTGCCGGAGGACTTGCGTACGGCTATCGTCTTGAGAGAATTGGAAGGCTTGAGTTACGAAGATATTGCAGAAACCATGGATTGTCCGGTAGGCACGGTGCGCTCGCGCATCTTCCGGGCGCGCGAAGCCATCGACAAGAAGCTACGACCCATTTTTGACGGCGGTCTAGGCCGTCCCGAGGACACATGAGCGAACAAATCCGTGAGCAGATTTCTGCCTTCCTCGACGGCGAACTGCCGAGTTCCGAAACCGAATTGCTGCTCAAACGTCTGACGCGCGACGCCGACCTGCGCGAAAGCTTCGGCCGCTATGCGCTCATCGGCGAAGCCTGCCGCGGCGAAAAGAACACCCATTTCGCGCGTGGCCTCTGCGCGCGGATCAATCTCGCGATCGACGGCGAAACCGTGGTCCCCGGCACGCAGGGCCCTGGTTTGTCCCGGCAGCCGCGTTGGTGGCGCCCCGCGGCCGGTGTCACGGTGGCCGCGAGCGTCGCGGTCGTGGCCGTGTTCGCGCTCCAACAGCGCGCGAATCTGCCGGCCGCCCCAGCCACGGCTCGGGCGCCGGCGCTCGCGAGCACGCCCGCGATTTCCGTGGTTCGCGCCCCGATGCTGACCGCCGTTGCCTCCAGGGAGCCGGTCTCCTACACGACGCCGACGATGCTCGGGGAGCCACCCGCGGTGTTTCCGACGGCCCGGCTCACGAACTATGTGTTTGCGCACAGCAAATACCCCTCCCTGCTCGGTCAACGCGACATGCTGACCGATTTGATCGTCGGCAGCGACGACCAGACCCCCACGGCGGTCCCCGAACAGGCTCCATGACCACGGCGAGGATTGCGCGCGCCGGCTGGCTGCTCCCGTGCGCCGTGGTCGGCGCGCTGCTGGTCACGGCCGCGGAACCGGTCCTTGCGGCCGACGACGATCCGCGCGTCTGGCTGGAAAAAATGAATCAGGCCCTGTCGGTGCGCAACTACGACGGCACGTTCATGCATGTCAGCGACGGCCGCATCGAGACGATGCGCATCGTTCACCGTGTTCTCGGCGGCCGCGTCACGGAGCGGCTCGCATCCCTGGACGGCTCAGGACGCGAGTTC
>Ga0209611_10013256_pt1 | contig 11361 bp, 4 predicted proteins | sample S1TSphgellanicum_3_FD_187693 | JGI IMG/M metagenome (GOLD analysis project Ga0209611, IMG submission 187693) | Host-associated microbial communities from peat moss isolated from Minnesota, USA - S1T2_Fc - Sphagnum magellanicum MG (SPAdes) (version 2) | ecosystem: Host-associated > Plants > Peat...
GGGGGGTTTGTTACAATATAGTTCATGACATAACAATTACATTAATTGAAACTATAGAATTTGATGTCATTATTAATCATCAAGGGCAACCAAAACACCACTATTATGTGGATCAATATATATGTGTCACAACCCTTGTTTTGAAATTATGAAAAATGCATGAATGAATGTGAAGTTAGTACATATGTAAGTAAGTAGGTGGGTGGGTGGGTAATAGGTAGGTGAGTAATTAACTAAGTAAATAGGTGAATGGGTAACAAGCAGGTATATATTTAGGTTAGTAGACCATGTCGCATTTGATTAAAGATCATTGGTCATCTTGACTAAATGTTCCACTTGATAAAAAACTATTGGTCATTTTAACTAAAGATCATTAACCATCTTGACTAAATGTCTAATTTAATTAAAAGTCATTAGTCATTTGAGGAAGATCATTGGCCATTTTGATTAAATATTCAATTTGACTAAAAATCATTGGCCATTTTGATTAAATATTCAATTTGACTAAAAATCATTGGCCATTTTGACTAAGATTGTACAACCCGACTATATGTGTGTAGTCAAATAAACCATTATAGTAAAGTTCATCAATAAAAAATACACGTGTCATTCAAGCCCATGGCCTTTAATCAAAATGTACATCCATTAGTGGAAAATGACAAATTAGTCAACTTGAATTTCTTTAAAAACCATGATTTGTAGTAATGAAAATACTCATTTGATTTGAGTATGGGAGGATGGTCAAATGAAAATGTTCTTCATCAAACTCAATCGATACGATTAATGTAACATGTCCATGAAGAGTTAGGCATTTTGGGGTATGTATACCCACAATTGATTGCAAAGTTAATATTGATGGAAGGAAATGCACATGGAAGTCCAACAATTTGTGGCTAAATGTTTTATGTGATAAGGGTCAAGTTTTTTTTAATGATTGTCCTTTACAATTGCATCCTTTCTCCTCATGGGCTTGAGTTACTAATGAAGTTTGGACTTTGCAAGCCCCGTGCCATTGACTATGCAACACAATTGGTATGTGCTAGTGATGGTGGAACAATTTTCCAAATAGATCAAGCTAATGCCATTGTTGGACAAGTCTAGTGGAGGAACAATTATAAATGCCTTTTTGGATTGAATGTTCAAAAATTTGGGGCACCAATTGAAGTGTTCATGGATGAAAACAAGGAGTTTCAAAGAGAGTTTTAAACATTATGTGAAGCTTTGATAAACCATTGCACCACATCCTATGATCATCTAGAGATAGATGTTTTGGTAGAGAAAATATTGCAAACAATCAAAAGAGGTTTGTGAAAATATGGCTAATATAAAGGACACTTGAGATATTGGGACCTTGAATTATTATGGTTGACTATGGGCTACATGTTTAATAAACATACATCACTTTTTTTACTCACCATATTTCCTTCTATTTGGTTAGGAGCTAGACCTATTTGCATCCATTTGTACAAAAGCAATGACAATCTTAGACTTGGATAATCCAAATGTGATGTGAGCATGCAATCATAAGGCACAACTCTTCAAGAAAATCATGCCAATAGTTTTTGAAAACCTTGCTATTGTTTGACATTGAAACACATTGGGGTATGTCATTATACATGGAGGGTATTGGTCATTGATGCTAAGATATGCCCCCATAAACTATGTGTATTTATGGTAAAAAATGTTTACAACATTGAATGTTATAGCAAGATGTGTCATGTTGAGAATTAAAAAGGTGTTGGTTTCAAGAATCTTGATTTTAAAGGGACAAGATGATTGTATGGTGCGGAAGGATCATGTGTGCAATTGTGTGCCATGTCATCTTCCTAATAAATTCATGAGAATGTGAACATAAACCCTTGTAGGGGTCTTGCACGTTTAAGATGTATGTTGTGCGGGTTTATATGTCATGCATCCACCATGTTGGTATGAGAATGATGCTCTAAGGGTTGGCACATGGAATGTTTAACACCACCTTTGGAAACAAGTTTTGAATGAGATTAATTTGCTTTGAATGCACACAGAAATGGTTGGAGTTACCTATAATCAAAACTTTGAAATAAGGATTTTGTAAAGAAGAATTTGAATGTGATTATATTTTGCTAAGGATTAGAGGGATTACGATTAAGGGATTAACAATGGGGCTCACAATTGCACTTTCCTTATTGAATTCACCACTTGGAACCAAAATGTCCATTTTCAATCATCCTATAATATAAATTCCAAATCTACATGGGTTTTATTATATGGCTTAGAGGGACCTTATCCCTAAATAGGGAGGCAATTATGTGTGCATGCTTGTTTAACATGAATTAAATGTGTTGATGTAAACAACTAGGTGCTTAAATATGATAACTCATGACATTTAATTCAAATCATACAATGATCATGGACTATTTTGACAATAATGCATGAACTAGGAGGTGGGGACATGATAAAAATATCCATAACCACATGAACTGGAGGTAAACTAAAAAATATTTGGCATTTTTTAATTTCATCATGTAACTACTTTTCACCATTTCCCCTTCTAATTCCATATCCTTAATTTTCCCACAATTCCAATGTTCTTACCTTGATAATTAAACCAAAAGGAAATGTTACATAATATTATAATTTAAGGGTATCATGTGATTATTGTTTTTTGTGATTGACTAATCAAAGATCCCCATCACTAAAAAAAATTCACTTTGGATGCACCCCCACAATTATTTGATATAAATCACAATTAGAAAACACAAAAAACTCAAAATGTATTCACTATTTCCTCATCAATATGTTATTACTTTCTTTATTCAAAATTGAACATATCAAACATTTGTAGTATAAAAGTGTAGAAATCATAAATGAAAAATAGGGAAATTTATGGTTCACAACCTAATAAACTCTAAGACTACATATTGTTTCTAGTTTCTTCTTTAGCAACTTTCTAAGTCTATTTGTGTGAGTCAAAACAATAATCCCAACCTTCATCACAATCAAGAATTACATCCTAAGTCTTTTCCCTCAAAAAATAATTTAAAAATGAAAACTAAGTAAGTGTTTTAATCATGTCTTGTTAAATTTTGACCATTCACATGGTAACATTACCTTCCCTATACTTTGGATTCCATCCTTGAAATCCTTGTTACTATAAATGTAAAAAAAAATGCCTTTCAATTCATTATGTCAGCCTTATTCCTTCTAAGTTGTTGACATGTTTGTTTACACCTCCATCTATTTTCATTTTAAAACTTCAATTGTTGCATTCACTTGAGGAATTACAAACTCATTTGGTGGTTTTGTTTTACTTCTTTTTGTTCCCTTAGATATTACATGTTCCACCACATGTTCTACGCTTCCAACTAGTTGCATCTATATGCTAGTGTCATTAGCTTTTAATTAAGTCTTTTCTTCATGAATTTTTTATTCCTGAACCTTAGATTCCTTATTCTAATTTCCTATCCTCCTCCTTTGAGATTTTGTTGTTTTTCTTCTTATTTATTTTGTTCTATTCCACTACATTTAGTCTCCCCTACCTCTTTTGTTGACTAGATGGCTTTAAACTATTTGGACTTCTATAAATGAAATCTAAAAAGGCTTTCTTGAAAGTTGACAAGTACCTTTTATACCCTTCTTCATTTCTCCTGTGCGTAGCCAAATTTTTTTACAATTCTTCTCTAAACTATGTTTTTGCCAACTCCCACCATTTATTTAGTTCAACATTGGAATCTTCCATTTGTGATTTGGTGTGTAGTATTGAATAATATTTCACCAAATCATCATATTCCTCCATTATGTTATTGACATATTCAAAATTCAATATTATGTACATGTAGGAACAATTTGGGTAGGAAGTTTGAAACATAGAATTTTCACCAATTCAAAAGGCCTTCGATCACCTCATCACATGGAAGGATGTTACAAGGATTTGGGACACCGTAAGAAAGAATGTGTATTAAGGCATAAGCACATTAGAATCCCTTGAAATTGTTTTCATAGAATAATTCTTTTTGCATTTCAAAAAATTTGACAAGATGTGTACACCAAACTTGAGGATAATATTGTGAACTTTGGGGAGATTTGACTTGGAGCTTTAAATTTTTCTCAATTATTCAAAAATTCAACAAAAGATGAAGATTTTTATGTGATGAATATATTTGGACCAAAATAATACCCGTCAGAAAATATGAAAAATGAAATATATATTTCAAAAATGAGGTTATAGGTGATATTTTTGTCTAAAATTTTAGGTGAAGAATGAAAATGATATAAAAAAAGATAATACACCAATTTTTTGAAAATTATTACTTTCGTTTAAGCAATTTGGTCAAAAACATGATTTTTGATGTTGGTAAGCCATAAAAAAATTATTATTGAATATTATAATGAAAGTGGGTAAAATTGTTGAGATTTTTTTTCATTTTACTTTCCCTTGTTAATGGAACTTATCACCCAATATGACACCTTATGGTCATAGAAAAACTATATGTTATATATAGTATGTGCATTAATGTATCCGATCCCTTTAATCTAATTGTTGGATCAAGGTTAATTTTAATTTAAAATAAACTTTGAATTACAAAAAGTTTTCATGCTTATTCCAAAAAAAATTTACATTAATTTATGATTGCCAAAAGATTGCCAAAAGGTTACCATCAAGAAAAAATTATTTTACATTGTAATACTTGTTATATGTCACCATTTTTAGCCTCAAGTGGTTCACATATAGTGTGCTTGTACCCATTAACGAATTCCTACCTCTTGAAACTTAATCATGGGTTGGATTGCACATTTTCATTTAATATCCATTGTGATTCAAAAGTTGCAAGCCTTTAAATTATTGGTGGCAATCTTTCTAATGTATATTTATGCACAATGAAAAGCTATAATAACTTATAGGGGCATCAAAGCAATTATGGCATCCAAACCTTGATATTTGACTTAGGGACTTTTGCATCCAACGTCACTATCAATTCAAGTCAATGATGTACTCCTTATTTATTTGCATTTATTTAAAAAGTGAGGTTTTTAATTAAGTTTGCAAATCTCACTCATATGAAATTAAGTACAGTAAACTCTCTCTAAACTAATATTGTGTAAACTAATATTCTCTCTAAACTAATATGCGAGCATAGGCCCGTGGCGGGCTTCATACTTAATCTAATAATTATCCATAAACTGATATTTAATATTTTTTTCCGGTCCCATAGCATTTTATAAACTAATACATCATACATATGGCACCAAAAAAGCGATGAAATCAGAGGAAACACCTTTGAAAGTACAGAGCTAGATGCGCTGGAAGAAGCTATCAATATTCCTCTAACCTCCATGACCTTCCATGCTACTCTGGCAGGTTCCAGAATGATTTTTGTTACCCCCCATATAATTTGTGTAAACTAATATCCTCCATAAACTAATATCTTCCGGCCGGTCCCAAGGATATTAGTTTAGAGAGAATTTACTGTATGTACATTCCTTTATTTACTTTCATAGGTGAACTTGTAAGTGGCAATGGTTTGGGTTGTCTTCTCTATGGGACAAAAGGGCACATGATAAACATATACATGGAAATATGAAGTCAACCAATGGAATCTAGGGTCATATGGAGTAAGAACATGAAGTTTTCATGAGGGATGAAATGTTTTAAGGGATTTTTACTTTTGATTTAAAGATGTTCAACTCACTTTTTTTAGAATGACTTTTTCAATACAAGGATTTCAAGGCAATTGGGTGAATTATTAATGTAAAAAAATAATAGTACATGGAGAAAGAAAAATGGTGGATTCAATGAAAATGAAAGTCTAAACACAAGGACCAAGAATCCAAAAGTTGAAAGACTTAAATTTTTGAATCTAAATTTAAAAGATTAGGTTAACACCTTACAATCATAAAATAATAGATTCTCCTTGGAAAGAAGGTAGGTAGCAATCCTAAGGATGGCGAAACATTACTTACCTTAAATGGACATGCGATTCTTCATCCAAAACCTAGACAAAAACCTTTTTAAGCACATTCTTGGATTATGTACAAATGTTAATGGTTTAAATTGTGAATAAAATGTTTGTGGAGTCACCAATCTTGCAAATTTCAAGTCAAATGTTTTTAATATCATTTCAACCTCCTAAGAACACATGAATCAATGTAAAAATAATTTGATTGAATTTTTAGATATTTTCTGCAATCATTTCATCATTTATGAATAATGAAACAATTAGGTTGGGATTTCATTACTATTCATTAATAGAAATCTTATTGTTTGCAACCATTCCCTATGTGACTATGTGCGACTAAATGTTGCCTACGACTACAAATGGTTGCCTATTGATTATTTTTCAAATTTGGATGGATTTTGGTTTTCCTTTCAACGAGTTGCAATTATGACCTATTTCATCATTCCAATAGGTTGATTTTTCATGATGTCTTTGTCTTTTTACAACATTGTATAAAAGTTTAGTTGCACATGCAACCAAAGTAGTCACACTATAGTTGCATAATGTACGTATGCTACCTAATAACTACACGTATAAACTATTTAATAATACATATGTACCTATATGTATATACCTACCTATTAAATACCTACTTACCTACCTATTTAATTACTAGGTACCTACATACCATCTATCTAACTACCTACTATGTACTTACATACATACCACCTACATACATCTACCTACATAATTATTACATACCTACCTACCTACTATCATCTATGAGATTCAAGCGTGACCATATAAATCCATGGGTTTTTTGTTGATTCCCAATCTATCTCAATAGACGTAAATGCCATTTTCCTAAAAAATTATCGAAAAAAGTGGTTGTTTCCAAGATTGGGTATAGAAAAGCCCATAAATTATATGAATTTTTTTGTATATTTCAGAGCATAGCATATAAAATGTAATTGAATTGATCACTAATATTTAGTAAGGTTTCCAAGAATAGATCCAAAACTAAATTGATCTAGTTACATACACCCTACGTACCTATCTATTATGTACATACCTACCTACTTCATACATACCTACCTACTTATTTATTATGTACATACACTTTACATACCTTCCTATTATGTACCTACGTATTTACTTACTATGTACATACATACATACACCTTTTGTACCTACCTATTATGTACATATTTACCTATTTAATTACTAGGTACCTACCTACCTACCTACCTACCTATTTATCTACTAGGTACATATACCTACCTACTTACTTACTAGGTATATACAGCCTACCTAACTACCTATTATGTACATACCAACTTACTTATTACCTACCTAATAGGTTATTTAATTATAAATAATTATTTAAAGACTATTTAAATAGGTATTTAAAATAAAAAATCATGTATAGGCTATTTAAATTTGTACTTAAAATAAATATTATTTAAAAATAGGTACCTAGTAAGAACTTATGCTATTTAGTACGTAGGCTACGTAATAGTATGTGTTAAAGAATAATTGCAACTAGGCTACAATTACAACTATAAATTTTATCTCATATTGTATGTCTTCCCTTTCAAGTTTACAAACCATGTAAGTAGGTTGGTTTGGTGGAATAAACACATTCAATTTTTTCAATTGCCATATGGGAGGAGCTAATCACATAGGCTTCACCCAAAAGGCTAAACTTAAAATAAAATAGGATTTTGTTGTAAAAGTTTTAGACCTAGACCTACCTACCTACCTACCTAGGCTAGACCTATGGCTAGGATGGCTTAAGTTTAACCTAAATGCCACATGGCTTATTGTAAATGGCCTAGCCTGAAACTAGGCAAGGTACCTTAGGCACCTAAGGGACCTAACTAAGTTAAAGGTGGCCTAACCTAGGCCTAGCCTAGGTGTCACATGGCCTATCATAAGTGGTCTAACCCTAAATTAACCCTAAATGATTATAGGGAAATCTTAAGTTGCCACGTGGCACAATCTAGTTGTTTTAATCAAAAGGTTGAAAAAATAAAATTATTCAGCAAAATATTTTGAAAAATCCGTATGATGCCATGTGTCACATTCTTAGGCTACCACGTGTGAACATATTGGTGTGCACTATAGTCGCAAGTGTAATTGCAAAAACTCATCCTTGGATACATATAAAATCTCCGTATTTGTATTCTACGAAAAAATACTTCATTTGTCGTCTACAACTAATGGTCTTTCGCAACTTATCATTTGTTACTATGTTGATTTTTAGTAATTGTGTCGCTTACGACTAAAATTTAGTTACTTGCAACAATAAAACAAATCAATTGTAACATTTACTTTTATCATGTGGTCTCTTGTATATCGAAGTGCATGAAAGTTTGTGAAATTAGATTCCACCTTTGTTAAATTCATATTGAAATTAATATTTATATAGTCAATGTAGTAGAAATCATGACACCTGAATGTTAAATCAAATGATCACATAATTGTCCAAGTTTCTTTGAAATTAAGGCCAATTTGTTTGGATGTTATTTTCAAACAATATGTGGCTTCCAAGTTTAAAAACTAAAATAAAAAAATGGGATCCAATCTAAAATACACTAGTAGAAAAAATGTCACTTGTAAATTTGAAAAAAAGTGAGAAAAAAACAAGCCTTTTTTGTTGTCTTTTGTTCCATGAACAAGCTCACTCATGAAAACTTATAATTTGTTGCAAGGAATGGAGTTCATTGAGAAAAAGGAAGCTATTTTGATTCACTCCTTTCTTCCATTGAAAATTTCATTAAAAAGGAAATGAAAATTTTTTTGAAAGTGTTTTTCCATGCATGAAGGCTCATAATTAAATGTGGGCAAAAACAATCCAAGACATTGGAAAGAACTGATGCATACCTCACATAGGTTCATATCTATCTCAATGGAGAATTTTACATGTTTTAATGTGGGCTTTTAATAAATGAATATACAAATTACATGATGTTGTGTAGAACATTCAATTAGATGTAATAAATTTCATTGCAAAAAACCAATTGCATGATCTAACATGTAAAAGAATATGGCATGGCAAAAAATGAGGGTGAAAAGGAGGCCCAAAGACATGGTGGCTTTAAGGAAAATTGTATTATATAAATACAATTGAAATTACTCCTCATCTGGGATACTCACCCCTATGAACATGAAAAAACTGACATGTATAAAATGAGTGACTATTTAAAACTTAGCACCCATGTTTATGATGGTCATTCTATTGTTTTGGCCATATTTACTGGCCCAAAGGGGGGTTTAACACAATCTTCATCCAAAAGTTCATATGGAAACCCTTTTATTGCTATGCAGTTTAGATGGTACTAAAAATGCTCTAATTTTCCTCCACATCAAATTTTCCTCCCTTCTCTATCAATTGGGTTCACATGTTCATGTCCAAACTAATGTTGGGCAGGTATGCTCATTTCAACATACTAGTTAGGTAAATAAATAAATAAAAGTTTTTTTTGATTTGTACATTGGATCTATGAGTATGAATATTCAATTTAAAATGTGTATATCAGATGGTTCTAAATAACAACCTAAGTGTTTTTGGCGGAGAGGGGCGGGATCCTAGGTATGAATCTTAATGAGATTTAACCTCATACAAGATAAGCCGAGATGTGCATCTTATATCAAATATTCACATTGAGCAAAAGATTCAAGTCTCATGCTATTTGAAATGAGAATAAATTTTGACATGTTGCCAAAAAAATATGACAATCATGGTTGGCTGATTTAGCCTCATAAAAACCACCTACTCTTCTTCATTCCTAAATCCCTTGGATCCATTTGCCAAAGCTCCCATGTCCAATGCTTGGGAAAGCCATCGGTTTCTTGAAAACCGTATCCTAAGACCCAACTTGTGAAGCTTTTTAGTAAAGACATATCCATACTAGGAAAATACACATGAGATGAATAGGAGTCCCTTCCAGAGGGCAGATCTAGTATGGTTGAATGCCTTGGTAACAAGGGTAAGTTGAGGGATGCCTCCTTGCCTCAGGCAGGGGTTAGGTCAGGTGGGGTACAGCTTGAGGCATCCTAAGGTTTGCAGCCTCTTCTACTTGTGGATTAACTAGGTGGGCAGGAAGCTCTACTGCTCCTTCAAAAAGAAGAGGAGTCTGAAGCTTCGAGATTCTTGACATTACCTTGGGGTATCACGCTTAAGTTCATAGCGTCTGGGAAATTGTATTCCCAAGCTACTTTAGTCCTACCAAGATGTATATTAGATGGAAGGATTGCCTTTTTTTGAGATGTAAGGATTGCCAGATTTTTGTATTTGGTTTCAATAAGTAGCCGAAAATATACAAGAATGATTAAAAATTTGTACTTTCAAATCTGGTTTATAGCCAGATTTGCCTAAATCTGCCAATGCATGAATTGCCATTTTGGCTACATATTCATCAAAAATTGCAGTGATCAGTTGAACATGTTTCAGAAGCGGCATGTCAAGCATCGTTGACAACTTTGCCATATTGCATTCCTTCTTTATGCAGAAGAAAGAGAACTAGATTCAGTTTGGCTTCAGAACTTTCAATAGGTAGTAGGCTCTACAGTGGCCTGGGAATATTGGGTGGCTTTTTTGTTTGTCTTTGTTAAAGTTGAACCTCAAAGACGTGATTTCAACTCATATAAAAGAGATTTACATTGAAACAATGGTTCATATTTGCCTCAAATTCACATGAGAAGAGGTTTAGGTGACGACCTGGGTTGTCACTTCTTTTGCATTAAAAGTTGTCACCTCCCATAGACTTGGTACGACTAGTTAATTTTTACAAAAAAAAAAACTCTTAAAGTAAAACCCATTGTTGCTTTGCTCCTTCCTATAGGTTTTTGAATACATTGTCTCGGTTTGCTTTGGTTCTGGCTGACTCTTTTGACTTGATGGAACCCTCAACTTTATAAGCTTTTGAGGCTCCTTCTTCAAGTTCATAAACTTTCACTTTTGGAGTTCGGTTCCAGTCAAACAAGATGAGTTTGAGTCTACTTTGGAGTTTGGACTTTGTTCTGGTTCCAGATTTCAGTGAAGGTTCCAATTTGAACTGCAAAAGGCAGAAGCATCTATTTTAGAACCCAGGACTTGGACACAAAACAAATAACAACCTTGTGAGTTGTAAGTAGCTCTCCCATTTACTTGAAAACAGCTGAATTCATTTCCAAAAGTCTGCAATGGCTTTTGATTACTATGTAAATAATTTTTTAGCTCAACATTTTCCCCAATTCTTCAATCAAATTTCAACACTTCACAATGACGATGTTGTCAATAACTTATACAAAATACGATGATGTGCTTCGTAATTTTAACTTGTTCTGAACCCAACTCGTCACACAAGCAACGTAGCCAAATTGACAAAAAGAAAAACATGGCTCATCATTCAATGTAAAACTTGAGGAAATAAACAACAATCCTGCTAGGTTTCAAAATCCT
>Ga0209611_10013257_pt1 | contig 11360 bp, 9 predicted proteins | sample S1TSphgellanicum_3_FD_187693 | JGI IMG/M metagenome (GOLD analysis project Ga0209611, IMG submission 187693) | Host-associated microbial communities from peat moss isolated from Minnesota, USA - S1T2_Fc - Sphagnum magellanicum MG (SPAdes) (version 2) | ecosystem: Host-associated > Plants > Peat...
CCTCGCCGTCGACGCGATCCGCATCGACGCCACCTCGGGATGCAGCGACTGCCGCGGGACCGTGACGGCGACGACGGCCTCGGGCGCGCGCCGGTTCGAGTTCGTCTGGGACTGTCGCTGGCGCGCCGAGCAGGAGGGGTGGCGCGATCGCTCGGGCTTCCCGGATCAGGTGCGCGCCGCGCGCGAATTCGACTGGCGCTGCTTCGTGACCTGGGCGCCGGCCGCCGACCCGATCGCTGCGCCGGTACATTAGCGGGCGTTAATCCGCAAAGACGGCGGCCAGTTGGTCGTCGCCGAGTCCGGCGCCGAGCGCCAGCATCAGATCGATCCGAGCCTGTTGCGGACGACGCGACCCGGCGAACATCGCGCCGGCGTCGGCCAGTGAGCGCCCGCCCCCCGGAAATCCGTACGTCGGTCCCACGCGCCCGCGAGGAACGCGGCTCGTGACGACGACCGGCAGCCCGTCCGCGAGGCACCGCTGCACCCCCTCGTACATCGCCATCGGCAGGTTGCCGCGGCCAAGTGCCGCGACGACGACGCCGCGCGCCCCCGCGCGCGCCAGATCGAGCTGGCGTCCGTCGCCGCCTGCCACGGCATAGACGACGTCGACCGGCGCCGCCGGGCCGCCGGGCGGGCAAAGTGGCGCCGCGGCGGCGGGCACCGCGCGACGCCGCACGATGCGTCCGGCATCGAGTACGGCGATCGGTCCAAGTCCCGGGCTATCGAACGCGTCGAGGTTCACCGTCTCGACCTTCGTCACATCGGACGCGGCGAAGACGCGGCCATTGAAGACGACGACGACCCCATCGCCACGCAGTACGTCGCCCGCGGCGACGCGGACGGCGTCGGTGAGATTCGCCGGGCCGTCCCAGCCGGGGTCTTCCGAGGTCCGCATCGCGCCGGTGAAGACGATCGGCTTGCGCGACTGCAGCGAGCGGTGGGTCAGGTACGCCGTCTCCTCGATCGTGTCCGTCCCCTGCGCGATGACCACGCCATCCACGTCGTCCCGCATCACGAGCTCGGCGATCCGCTGCCGCAGCGCCCACATCTGCGGCGCCGTGAGATGGGCGCCCGGCATCGTCGCCCATTCCTCGACGTGCACATCGGCGATCGACGCGACGCCCGGCGCCGCCGCCAGGATCGCCGAGCCCCGCAGCGTCGGGACGGCGCCGCCGGATGTGGGGTCGAGCCGCATCGAAATCGTCCCGCCAGTGAACAGCAGGACGATCACGTCCGCCCCAGCAGCGCCCGCAGGCGGCCGACGAGTCCCTTGTGCACCTCGATCGGTCCCACGGGGAGCACCGGCCGGTTCGAGAGCAGCCGACCGGCGTTGAGGGAGGTCAGCACGTCGGCCTGCTCGGACGCATCGAGCTCGATGAGCCACTGCCTCGCACCGGCCAGCGACCGGTCGTCGCCATGATTGTCGCTCGAGAGGCAGTCGGCGAGCCCCTCGGCGAGCAGCGTGCGCGCCAGCTTGCCCATCGGGCCGCCAGCCGTCAGCGCGACGGCGTCGAGTTGCATGACGACGCCGACCTGTTTCCACTCGCGCACGAGGTCCGGCGTGCACCCGATGTAGCGCTCCGGATGCGCCAGCACGGGCACGATCCCGCTCATGCGCAGGCGGAAGAGTTCCGCCGTCGCGCCGGTCGGGACGCCACTGTGCGGAAACTCCACGAGCACGGCGCTCGAGCCGCCGAGCGCGAGCCAGGGCGCGCGGAGGTCGGCGCCGGGAATGTCGAGCATGATCTCCCACCCACGCGCGAGCGACGGCGTCGCCGGTGCGGCCGCCGTCAGCGCCGCGAACTGCTCGGCGACCGGCGTGTCGTCGAACTCGCGCACCTGCGACGCCCGGAGGTGCGGCGTGCACACGAGCCGCTCGACGCCGTCGGCCGCGAACCGCGTCAGGACGGCGACCGAGACCTCGACCGACGGCGATCCATCGTCGACGGCGGGAATGAGGTGCGAATGGAGGTCGATCACCGGATGCTCAGGCGGTCCCGCCGGCGGCGCGGGCGAACGCGCGCATCGTGTCGCGAAGGCCGCGCGCGCCCGCGTGCTCGAACTCGCTGCCGATGACGACGTAGTCGGCGCCGGCGTCGCGGGCGTCGCGCACGGCGTCCGCGGTGCGGATGCCGCCACCGACGAAGAGGAGGCCGTCGGTCGCGCCGCGCGCGGCCCGCACCATGGACGGGGCAACGGCGGTCCGCGCGCCGCTCCCGGCATCGAGATAGACGGCGCGCATGCCGATCAGCATCGCGGCCCGCACGTGCGCCACGAGCAACTCGGGCTTGTCGGCTGGCAGGGGTCGCGTCTGGCTCACGGCCTCGACCGACGTGACCGCGCCGCCGTCGATCAGACAATACGCGGTGCTCACGGGCACGATCCGGGGATGCGCAGTGAGAAAGCCGACGGCGCGCACGTGTTCCTCGATCAGGTACTGGGCGTTGCGGCCGGAGACGAGGGAGAGCAGGAGCACGGCATCGACGTCGGGCACGAGCTGCGCCGCCGTGCCCGGAAACTGGACGAGCGGCAGCGTCGGCGCGCCACGGCGCAACGCGCGGGCAATCGCCCCGATGCGCGACTCGACGCCGTAGCTGCCGCCGACGAGGAGCGCCGCCGCGCCGTCCGCGGCCGCCGTCCGCGCCAGCGCCTCGGCGGCGTCGTCGGTCGTGCGCGCAGGATCGACGAGCACCGCCAGCCCGCGCCGGTCACGCAAGCGGTCGGCGGCCACCGGCCGGCGTGGCCCGGTCATCGGTCGGCCGCCAATCGGCTCACGGTCGCGCCGACGACTGCCGTTCGGGCTCGAGCGGGCCGGCCAGCGCGGCGATGCGGATCATCGCATCCGCCGCGCGCGCCGCGACACGCGCCGGGTCATCGCTCGCGACCTCGAACGCGTACGTCACGAGCGCATCGACGACGAGCAGATCGACCGCACTCGTGCGCGACGTGCACCCGTCGTGCAGCAGCGCGTGCAGCAGCGATTCGGCGGCGCCGAGATAGTCGTCCGCCCCGGGGGGGCGATCGTCCGCCAGGCGCGCCTGCATGATCGTGCGCAGCCGCTCGATCAGCACCGCCGGCGGGGTCGGCGTGCACGCGGCCAGCCAGCCAGGCACGACCGCGCTCACGCGGTCCCGCTCATGCCGAGACCCCGGCGGCGAGCAGGTCGCGCACGGTCGCGCCGAGGGCGTCGAGGGCCGCCCGGACTCCGGCATCGGGGATGCTCGCCTGCGCCATGTGCGGCTTGCCGCCGCCTCGGCCCCCGGCGATCGCGGCCAGCTTGCCGACGATCTGATCGGCGCGCAGGCCGCGCGCGCGAAGATCATCACTCACAACGACGAGCAGCGTGTGCTTCCCCTCGGTCAGCGCGGCCGCCAGGGCGGCGACCGTCGACGGGCCCGCCTCCCGCAGCGCATCACCCATCGTCTGCAGCGCGCGCAGATCAGAGGCGCCCACGGTCGCGGCGACGAGTCGCACGCCATCGATATCGATCGCCCGCGCGAGCAGCGTCTGGAGCTCGGTCGCCCCGGCGCCTCCCGTGCGTTCGGCCTCGAGCAGCCGCTTCTCGAGCCCGCGACGGTCGGCGATCAGCTGCTCGACGCGCGTCACGACGGCGTCCGGATCCGGCGCCGTGATGCGCAGCGCCTCGGCCACCCGCGCGGTCGTGCGCTCGAAGCGCCGCAGGCGCGCGTATGCGTGCGGCCCGGTCACGGCCTCGATGCGCCGCGTGCCGCCGGCCACGCCGGTCTCGGCGACGATGTTGAAGAGCGCGATCTCCGCCGTGTTGCGCACATGCGTGCCGCCGCAGAGTTCCATGGAGAATCCCGGCACGGTGATGACGCGCACGACGTCCCCGTACTTCTCGCCGAAGAGCGCCATCGCGCCAGCCGCGACCGCCTCGCGATACGACCGCTCCGCCCGCTCGACCGGTACCGCGCGCCAGATCTCGCGATTCACGATCGTCTCGACTTCCGCAAGCTGCTCGGGGCGCATCGGCCCCGTGTGGCTGAAATCGAACCGCAGGCGATCGGGCGCGACGAGCGACCCACGCTGGTGGACATGCTCGCCCAGGACGCTGCGCAGGGCCGCGTGCAGCAGATGCGTCGCGGTGTGGTTGCGCTCCGTGTCGCGACGCGTGTCCGCCGGCACGCGCGCCTCGACGGCGCCGAAGCGGAAGTCGCCGGCGATCGGGCCGATCACCGCCACGCGGCCATCGGCGCGCCGCACGTCCTCGACCTCCATGCGCCACCCGTCGCCGATCACTTCACCGCGATCCGACACCTGGCCGCCGGACTCGAGATAGAACGGCCGGCGCGCCAGGATCAGCGCCGACCGTCCGTCGGCGAGCGTCCGCTTCGCGACGACCGTCGTCAGGACCTCGAGGTCGGTGTAGCCGACGAAATCGGTGCCCGACGCGGGCACGTCACCGTTGACCTCCCACGCGGCGAGGTCCGCGAGTTCGTCCGCCGAGACCTCGAGCTTGCGGGACTTCCGCTCATCCTGCGATCGCGTCCGCTGCGCGGCCAGCGCGGTCTCGAAGCCGGCGACGTCGACCGCATACGAACGCTCGCGCGCCATCAGCTCGGTGAGATCGAACGGGAACCCGTACGTGTCGTAGAGCTGGAACGCGTCCGCCCCGCTGACGGTGCCGCGGAGCGCGGTCGAGCCGTGCGTGCCCGGCGTCGCGGGCGCGAGCTCATCAAACCGCGCCATTCCGTCGGCGATCGTCTCGAGAAAGCGCTCCTCTTCGGCACGCGTCGTGTCGATCAGATGGCGCGCGCGCAGCCGGAGTTCGGGATAGTCGTCGCCCATCGCGTCGATCACGGCCTGCACCACGTGCACGAGCGTCGGTGTGTCGCGACCGAGGAGCCAGGCATGGCGCACGGCGCGACGGAGGATGCGGCGCAGCACGTAGCCCCGCCCGTCCGACGACGGAAAGACCCCGTCCGCGAGCAGGAAGGCGACGGCCCGCGCGTGATCCGCGAGCACGCGATACGCGGCCGGGTCGTCGACGATCTGCCGGCCGATGCCGCCCGGCACGGGGACGATGGCATCGGATTCCCGCCCGCGGTACGGACGGCCGACCGCCGTCTCGACCGCGGCGAGCAGCGGCGCAAAGAGGTCGGTGTGATAGTTGCTCGTCACCCCCTGCATCACCGCCGCAATGCGCTCGAGCCCGGCGCCGGTGTCGACCGACGGCCGTGGCAGCGGCAGCAGCGTGCCATCGGCCTGCCGGTCGAACTGCATGAAAACGAGGTTCCAGAATTCGAGGAACCGTCCCGCTTCGGCGCCCTCGACGAATGCGGCCTCGGCGAACTCCGTCCGATGGCGATCGGTCCACTCGCCGCTCGCCCCCGGCGGGAAGCGCCAGTCGGCCGCGACGTGCGCGAGATCGATGTAGATCTCGCTGCACGGGCCGCACGGGCCGGTGTCGCCCATCTGCCAGAAGTTGTCGGCCTCGCCGAGCCCGTAGATCCGCGAGTCCGGGACGCCGGCGATCTCGCGCCACAGCGCGCGCGCCTCGTCGTCCGACCGATACACCGTGAGGTACAGATGCTCGCGCGGCAGGCCGAGGTCGCGCGTCACGAACTCCCACGCAAAGCCGATCGCCTCGCGCTTGAAGTAGTCGCCAAACGAGAAATTCCCGAGCATCTCGAAGAACGTGTGATGCCGGTAGGTATGGCCGACCTGCTCCAGATCGTTGTGCTTGCCGCCCGCGCGCACGCACTTCTGCGACGTCGTGGCACGGCGTCCGAACGTCGGCGCCTCGAGGCCCAGAAAGAGACGCTTGAACGGGACCATCCCCGCGTTGGTGAACAGCAGCGTGGGATCGTCCACCGGCACCAGCGACGCACTGGGCCGCCGGGCGTGATCATGCCGTTGGAAATACTCGAGGAATCGCCGTCGGATCTCGGCGGCGGTCGCGTGCGACATCCTCCAAATATACGAACCGCGCGGCCCCCCTCTCAAGCGCACCGCTCACGAGCGCACCGCTCACGAGCGCACCGCTCACGAGCACACCGCTCACGAGCACACCGCTGACGCTCGACGGACGCGCACGGCGCGCGCGCGGCCGACGCGAGCGGCTCACGCGCCGCCGTCGTCCTCGCCCGCCCCGGCGCCGTCGCGCAACACCGCGCCGATCGCACGCTCGATCGCCGCGCGCGCATACCCCCGCCGCAGGAGATAGCCATAGAGCCGGCGTCGGCGCACGGCGGACGGCAGCGCACGCAGCGCCCGCGCGCGACGCTCGGCGAGCGCGGCAAGTCCGGCCGACTCGTCGATCCCGTCGGCGTCGCGCACGGCATCGACCGCGCCCGTGGCGACCGCCCCGTCGACCCCCTGTCGGCGCAACTCTTCCGTGACGCGCCGCACCGACCGCGCCCCACCCTGCAGCCTGGACCGCGCGACGGCGTGTGCGTAGCGAACGTCGTCGAGCGCGCCGATCGCGGTCAGCCGGTCGATCGCCTCCTCCACCTCGGCGCGCGTCGCTCCATCCCGCGCCAGGCGGCGCCGCATTGCGACCGTCGCGTAGCCCCGGCCCGCCAGCAGTCGCATGCCGCGGTCGACGAGGCCGATCACCCGATCCTCGAGGAGCAACGCCGCGCGCAACGCGGGCGAGACGACGGCGCCGACCCGGATGCCCAGCCGCTCCACGCCATCCACCCCGATCGTCGCCGCCTCGGCCCCGTCGACGAGAATCGCAAACCGGCCGGGCCGCCGGGCGTGCGGGACGACAGCCGTCACCGCCGACCCGCCGACGTCGATCCCGGAAACGCCAGAGACCGAGGAGTCGTCCGTCGCGGAATACAGGGATCCGGGCCCCGTACTTCGCAACGCGCGCCCCTCGGCCTCTGTCGTACGCCCGTCCCGCTCCCGCCGCACGCCGTCAGTCGTGTCAGTCGTCAGTCGTCAGTCGTCGACCGCGACCTCGGCATCCCCCGATCCGGTCCCCGCGTCCGCCCGCATCCCGAGCACGACCTTCACCTTCTCCTCCACTTCCGCCATCAGCACGGGATTGTCCTTGAGGAACATCTTCGCGTTCTCACGCCCCTGGCCGATCCGCTGCGTCCCGTAGCTGTACCAGGCGCCGGACTTGTCGATGATCCCGTTCTCCGAGCCGATGTCCACCAGCAGCGACGTGTGGCTGATTCCCTCGGCATACATGATGTCGAACTCGGCCTGCTTGAACGGCGGCGCCACCTTGTTCTTCACGACCTTCACGCGCACGTGCGAGCCGATCACCTCCTCCTTCTCCTTCACCGGTCCGATCCGCCGAATGTCCAGCCGCACCGACGCGTAGAACTTGAGCGCCTTGCCGCCCGTCGTCGTCTCCGGGTTGCCGAACATCACGCCGATCTTCTCGCGCAGCTGATTGATGAAGACCACCGCACACTTCGACCGCGCGATCGCACCGGTCAGCTTGCGCAGCGCCTGACTCATCAGGCGCGCCTGCAGGCCGACGTGCGAGTCGCCCATGTCCCCCTCGATCTCCGCCTTCGGCACCAGCGCCGCCACGGAATCGATCACGATGACGTCGACGGCTCCCGAGCGGACGAGAATCTCGCAGATCTCGAGCGCCTGCTCGCCCGTGTCCGGCTGCGAGATCAGCAGATTCTCGATGTCCACGCCCAGCTTCTTCGCGTACTCGGTATCGAGCGCGTGCTCGGCATCGATGTATGCCGCCACGCCGCCACCCCGCTGCGAATTGGCCACGACGTGCAGACACAACGTCGTCTTCCCGCTCGACTCCGGGCCGTAGATCTCGGTGACGCGCCCCCGGGGGATCCCCCCCACCCCGATCGCCGCATCCAGATTGATCGCACCGGTCGAGATCGACTCGACGCGCACGCGCGGCGCATCGGGTCCCATCTTCATGATCGATCCCTTGCCGCAGTTCTTCTCGATCTGCGCAATCGCCAGGCTCAGGGCTTTCCTGCGATCATCCTGCTGCGCCGTCGTCGACACCGCCATGTCCCCGCCCGTCGTTTGTCGTGAACGCGCCTGGCCGCGCGTCGAGGATAATCTACCCCGATCACGAGACCGCCAGATACCCGAACAAAGTACGAATCCCAGAGTGAGAAATCAACGGGAGATGTCGAAAACATGTGCGTTTTCCACATGTCGAATTCTGACGCGATCCCCCTGGATCAGCACGCCGCAGACGTCGACCCGGTAATCGAGCCCAGCCATACCGTGGCGGAGGATCCAGACGAGCGCCGACCGGCGCAACTGCTCGAGTTTGCCGTAGCCGACCGCGGCGACCGGATCACCGTACCGGAGCGTCCGGCGGGTCTTCACCTCGACGAACGCGACGGTCGACCCGCGGCGCACGACCAGATCGATATCCCGGCGCCCACTGCGGAAGCGGCGATGCAGGACGGACCACCCGCGCGCCGCCAGCCATTGGGCGGCGATCCGCTCGCCCCACGCGCCGACCACCTGGTTGCTCTCCACACCGGCCAACGTGTGGCCGGCGTCCGCGTCGGCCCGCATCCGGCTCTCACCGACCGGACCGAACCCGATCGCTAACCCGGGCCGCAGATCCGGTCGAGATCCTGCACGCCCGCGAGGAGATCGCGCGCCTTCGATCCGTCCGCGGGCCCGAGCACGCCGGCCAGATGCAGCTGGTCAATGATGCGGGCGGCGCGACCGTAGCCGACCTTGAGCCGCCGCTGCAAGAGCGACGTCGACCCGCCCTGGTGCTGGATGACCAGCTCCGCCGCCTGCCGAAAGAGCGGATCCCGCTCGGCGCTGCCGACGGCCTCGCCGTCCGCCGCGGCGGCCTCGACGGCTTCCTGGGCCCGGACTTCCTCCAGAATATCGGGCTCGTCGCTCGGCGTCTCCTCGCGCCGCGCCTCGTACCACTTGAGGAGGCGCTCGGTCTCCTCGCCCGAGATGTAGGCGCCCTGCAGGCGCGACGCTTCCGACCGCCCCGGCGGGATGAAGAGCATGTCGCCGTTGCCGAGCAGCGATTCGGCCCCCATGCCGTCGATGATCGTCCGGCTGTCGACCTGCGACGCGACCCGAAACGCGATGCGACTCGGGAAATTCGCCTTGATCAGCCCCGTGATCACGTTGACGCTCGGGCGCTGCGTCGCGAGGATCAGGTGAATCCCGATCGCGCGCGCCTTCTGGGCCAGCATCGCGAGTGGCGTCTCGACCTCGGCCTGCACGGTCATCATCAGGTCGGCGAGTTCGTCGATCACGCAGACGATGTACGGCAGCACGCCGTCGCCGTACGTCCGGTCCTCGAAGGCGACGTCGGGCGAGACCGCGCGGACGAGCGGCGTCCCGAGCTCGACGCGTCGATTGAAGTCCTGGACATTGCGACAGCCGTTGGCCGCCAGCAGTTCGTAGCGCTTCTGCATCTCCATCACCGCCCACTTGAGCACCTTGGCGGCGTCGCGATTGTCGGTGATCACGGGGTGCCGCAGGTGCGGGAGCGCGTTGTAGACCGACAGCTCGACCATCTTCGGGTCGATCATCAGGAACCAGAGCGTGCGCGGCGTGTGTCGGTACAGCAGGCTCGTGATGATCGTGTTCACACAGACCGACTTCCCCGAGCCCGTCGCGCCGGCGATCAGCAGATGGGGCATCTTCGCGAGATCGTCGATCACCGGTCGCCCCTCGAGATCCTTGCCGAGCGCGATCGGCAGCGCGGCGCGCGCCGTCTGATACTCGCGGGACTCGATCAGCTCGCGGAAGGCGACGATCTCGGCGACCGGGTTCGGGACCTCGACGCCGACCGCGCCCTTCCCCGGAATCGGCGCGACGATCCGGATGCTCGGCGCCCGCATCGCCAGCGCGAGGTCGTCGGCGAGCGTCGCGATCTGCCGCACCTTGACGCCGGCGGCGGGCGCAATCTCGAACTGCGTCACGACCGGCCCGGTCGTCCGGCCGACGAGTTCCCCTTCCACCTTGAACGTCCGCAACGAGTCCATCAGCTTCGCGCCCATCGCGTCGAGCTCGCGCTTGCCGACTTCGACATTCCGTTCCGGCGGGAGGGCGAGGAGATCGGCGGGCGGCAGCGCGTCGTTCACGCTGCCGATCGGCTCGGGCGTCGCCTCGAGCGCCGCGACAGCCCGATCGGTCTCGGCCGTCGCCCGGGGACCGCGCCGCGACGGGCGTTCCGTCGCCACCACGACCGGCGCCGTCATCAGTTCGGGTTCGATCGCGGGCATCTCCTCGGGCGCCGGCGCGAGACCGGCGACCGCTTCGGACGCGCGCTCGGCCGCGCCCCCAGCCGCGCCCTCGTCGCGCCGCGCCGGCCGCGGCGCGACGAGGGCGCGGATCGGATTCCACGCGAGCGTCGCCGCCATCAGCGCGCTGACGGCCAGCGCCTCGATGATCCACGCGCCCGCCGTGCCGAATCCGGCATGGAGGTAGTAGGCGAAGAAGTCGCCCCACATCCCGGCGTAGGGTCCGACGGTGCCGAGCGGCGCCGGCAGCGCCAGGCCAATCGCCACCGGCAGCAGGATGGCGGTGCCGGCGAGAAAGACGAGCCACGATCGATCAGTGCTGCGGGTCAGCCGGCCAAACGAGCGGAGCGCGTGCACCGCGGGGATCAGCGGGAGCAGCAGCGCGGCCGGCACGCCGAGGACCACCTGGAGATACGCGCGGAGACAGGACCCCGCGGGGCCGAACCGGCCGCCGATCGCGGAGCACCCCGCCGTCGGCGTCGGCACGAGGCCGAATCCGCCGGCAGCGCCACCGCCGAGGACGAGCGCGCCAGCCAGGAAGACGGCAAAGAGCAGCAGCGCGATCCCGGTCACTTCGCGCCGCACTGTCGAGCCCCGCCCGGGGCCGCCGTCGGCGACCGGTCCGGAGGGCGAGGCGGCCACCGGTTACTGCTCCCGGTCGGGCCCGAGCTTCGTGATCTGGCGGTCCTGGTAGACGGGGACCACGGGATAGGCGTCGAGCGTGCCGGCCAGCGCGAGATCCGCGGCGAATCCCGCCTCGGCGAGTGCGCGGCCGTGGTCCGCATCGGCGAAGAGCCGCGCGCGGTCCTCGCGATATTTCGCGTCGACGAGGGCGCAGGCGCGGGCGCCGTCATTCATCGCGATCCCGGGGAACGCCTCGGCGGCGACGCGCACGAAGCGCCCGGCACAGGCCGCGTCCTCGAGCGAGAAGTGTCGCTCCCGCCCCGAACAGAGAATGCCGACGTCGTGTCCGGCGCGGAGCGCCGCGAGCAGGACCGCCGCCACCGCCGAGAAATTCACATACGACGCCGCCATCACCTCGCGCGCCGCCGCGACGGAGACGAGCGCCGGCGTGCCGTTGGTGGTGGCAAAGAGCACGGTCTTCCCCTCGACCGCCTCGCGGGTGAACTGCGACGGCGAGTTGCCGAGATCGAAGCCGGG
>Ga0209611_10013260_pt1 | contig 11355 bp, 8 predicted proteins | sample S1TSphgellanicum_3_FD_187693 | JGI IMG/M metagenome (GOLD analysis project Ga0209611, IMG submission 187693) | Host-associated microbial communities from peat moss isolated from Minnesota, USA - S1T2_Fc - Sphagnum magellanicum MG (SPAdes) (version 2) | ecosystem: Host-associated > Plants > Peat...
CTATTGCGATCTCTTCGCCTGCCCAAATGACATGGGCCTGCGCACCGTGCGAAAGTATGGCCGAACCAATTCCATTCTGCTGCCCTGGTGCATCGATATCGAATCGTTGCCATCGGAGTCGATCCAGGGACCGGCCCGGACTTTTGTCCATAACGCGGGGCTGGTCGATTACGATGACCGCAAAGGCACGCGCGATACAATCGAAGCTTTTCGGCGAACGAAGCAAAAGGATATCCGGCTCGTCGTCCGCCTGCAAAAGGAGGCCCCGTTGCCGAAAGTTGATGAACGCATCGAGGTGCAGATCGGGAATATCGCGAGTCATGCCGATCTCTACCGCCAGGTCGACGTGGCCATCCAGCCGTCCAAGATGGAGGGGATCGGTTTCATGATCCTCGAAGCGATCTGCGCGGGCCTGCCGGTGATCACGACCGACTACCCGCCCATGAGCGAGTACGTCATGCAACCGGAACTAAAAGTACGCACGCACTGGTGGAACCGAAAGGCCCACCCCACCCCCTGGGTCAAGCATGCGCACCTTCGCCTGCCGCGGAGAGATGATCTCGTCCGCAAAATCGAATGGTGCGCGGATCACGACATGGCCCCCTTTTCGCGGCAAAACCGGGCGTGGGCGGAAGAGACATTTTCCGCGGACCATCTTCGCCGACAGTGGTCGGAAGCACTCGACGCCCGTTTATTTTCGCCCACCCCAAAATCATGAGCTCCTCAGCTGCATCCGGGCCGTGGCGGGTCAGCGCCTATATTCCCTGCTATAACAACGCCAGGACAATCGGCTTGGCCATTCAGGGAATTCGAAACCAAACGCATCCGGTGGACGAGCTTTTTGTCATGGATGATGGCTCGACCGACAATTCCGCCGCTATTGCCGAAAGCCTCGGAGTACGCGTGATCCGCATGGGCGCAAACCAGGGACGCGGTGCCGTGCGCGCCCGCGCGATGGAAGCAGCGTGCAATGAATTCGTGCTTTGTGGCGATGCCACCAACCAGCTTTCTCCGACTTTTCTCCAGGATGGGCTGAAGTATTTTTCCGACGAGAAAGTCCTCGCCGTCTTTGGGCGGTGCCACGACCGGAATCCCCGTGGCGTGGTCGACCGCTGGCGCGCGCGCCATCTCTACAAACAGGATATTCCGCAAGAAATCAGCAACCGGGGCTCCTTCTCCACCTTCGGGGCAATCGCGCGAAAAAGTGCGGTGTTGAAGGTGGGAAACTACGATCGACGGCTGCGACACGGCGAAGATTACGAATTGGGCAACCGGTTACGTGAAGTGGGAGACGTGATCGCCGATCCAGGCATGGAAATTCAGCCCGTCATCCACAACACCTTGTTTCAGGTGATGGAAAGATTCGCGCGGTGGAATCGCGCCATGATCTCAACCTATGACCTGAATACCTTCATCCAAAGTCATATTGTGGCGTGGAAGATCCTCATTCCCCGTGATCTTGAAAAACGCGACTGGCTGGCGGCGCTGATCAGCGCGAGCTCGCCTTATTTTTCCCTCGCTTATGCCGATAAACGATCATTGAGCTTTACCGCGAAATCCTTCCGCAAAAAAACCGATGCCACCACGGACCAAAGCTTGAATTAAGTTCTTTTTTCAGAGGCAAAACACCCCAGTAATAGATGGACTTATTTATGGTGGAGTGTTTAATGAACGCGACTCACAAACACCTTCCCTGTTATTTCTGATAAACTTTCTCCCCGCGCCATTTTTTCTGAATTGATTAAACGAGATCAGAACGATGCTTTTGTCCGTAATCATTCCGACTTACCAGAGGCGCGAGACTTTAAGCCTCTGCTTGATGCAGCTTGCGCCGGAAGTCCAACAAGTTGCCCCGGGCCTTTTCGAGGTCATCGTCACAGACGACGCGTTCAACGACTCGAACGAACCGCTCAAGGAAAATTATCCCTGGTTAGAACATATTGCCGGTCCGCAAAAAGGGCCCGCCTCCAATCGGAATAACGGGGCGAAATCGGCCCGGGGAGACTGGCTTATTTTCTTGGACGACGATTGCCTGCCTCAGCCCACTTTTCTGTCGAGCTATCTCGAGGCCATTAACAAGAACCCCGGCTACGACGTATTCGAGGGCAGCACGCTGGCGGAACGTCCGAGGCGCCGCCTGGATGAAGAAGCCCCGATCAACGAACGAGGAGGCTATCTTTGGTCCTGTAATTTCATGATCAAAAAGCAATTGTTTGTTGAGATGGGCGGGTTTTGCGAGTTGTACCCCTATGCCTGCATGGAGGACGTCGATTTCCGCGAGCAACTCAAGGAAAGAAAGGTCGGGTTTCTTTTCGTGCCGAAGGCCAGCGTCGTCCACCCGTGGAGATCGCTGGCGACCGAGGAAAAATTCCTGAACATGCTTGTCGTCTCCCACGCGATTTTCTTTCAACGATATCCTCAGCTAAAACCTTCCTTTTTTACGGCTTTCCGAACCGTTCTTCGAGGCTGGGTGCTGGGCTTGTTCCTGGAATCTCCCAGCTTGGGATTCCGCGGCTTTCAGCGTTACTTTACCCGGCAATCGACCCTGACCCAGTTTCACCTTCTCATGGGCCAGAATGCGGACTTACCGAGTCAGGATCGTCAACCGCCCGCGGCAACTTCGGCCGAAACTTTTCAAGACGCCGGTTCGGGCTCCGGCCGCACTCGCTGATGCTGGAGCTTTTTTATAAATGTCGTAGCCGCTCTTCTGCTTTTTGGACCGGAAGGCCGCAAACTACCACCGACTCACCACGGCTACACTATTTTTGAAGCGCCTTAGCTTACCGGGCAGTCTCCGGCGGCAGACAGACGGTCATCATCGTGCGGAGAATGATGAGGAGATCCAGGTTGAAGCTCCACTTTTCGATATAGTAGAGATCGGACTTGATTCGATTCTCCAGATCGCTCTCGCAACTGACCTCGCCCCGGTAGCCGCGGATTTGGGCCATGCCGGTAATGCCAGGCTTGATAAAGGCGCGGATATGATAATTCTGGGTGATATTGGCGAATTTATCATTGTGCTCAACCAGGTGGGGACGCGGTCCGACCACGCTCATATCATTGAGCAGCACGTTGATGAATTGAGGCAGCTCATCAATGCTCAATTTCCGCATCCAGCGGCCGGCGGGGTAGATTCGGGCATCGTTGACCTTGGCCTGGACCGCCGCATCGTGACTTTGAGCGTACATCGTCCGGAATTTCAGGCAGCGGAAAGTCCGGTTCTGCAAGCCCGCGCGGGTCTGGATATAAAACAGCGGCCCGGGAGCCTGGATCGCCTGGATCAGCGCCACAAAGACCGAAATAATCGGGAGCAACAAGAACACCACCGGGATGGCCACGGCGAGGTCGAGGGTCCGTTTCAGCAGTCGGTGATACGGGTTCTCCATCGGCTCCTCGCGCAGGCCGATAAAGTTCAAGCCGTCATCCGCGAACATCGAGACCTTGTGAACGAACATCGACGGCAGTGTGTTGACCACGAGCAGCCTCACGCCCTGCGACTGGCAGATATCCGTGATGTATTGGAGCTGATTTTTGAAGGCAGGGAACTCCGCCACAATCACCTGGGTGATGTTGTGCATCTTCAAAAGAGGCTTTAAGTCGGACAATTCGCCCAAGGCGCGATATTTGCCGTAGGTTCCCCGGGGGATGCCATCGCAAACGATGCCGATCGTCTTGATGCCGATTTCCTCCTTATGGGCGAGATAGAGGCCCAGGTCGGAAACCTTTTCAGGCGTGCCCACGATCAGGGTGCGCTCGACGCGCGAGCCGCTGAAGGCGTACTTCGTGATGACCGCCGGAAGCCGCCAGTGCGTCAGGAGAAGCAGGAGATAGCTTAGGGCGAAGAAACCGACCACGAACCTCGATCCCAATAAAGGCTGATTGGCGGTCAGGAAATAGACGAAGAGCAGCGCCATCACATACCTGATCTGCCGGAACGATTCGCGGTGAATGGCGGAAATGTCTTTGCGCAGCAGGCTGGCCAGCGCGTCCGTTCTTAGCGCGGCGGCCGCAAGCAGGCCAATCAGAGCGAAGGCGTAGGGAATCGCGTAGACGCGATAGCCTTCGAGACTGAACGTGGTGTGGTAGAAATAAAAGGCCGTCACCAGCGACCAGTAAAGCATGCTGATCAGAAGGCACTGCACGAGGACGACCAAGTGATATAAACCGGAGGTTCTTTGGCTAATCATAGTTTCCCCTATTTAACATCGCCGTCACTACGCATCGCCCGTGCCTACCCGCTGAAACGATGGTTTTATTCTTGAAGCCGGAAAGGGAAAAAATGCCCTGTAAAACTCTGTTACGGTATTTTGATTAAAAACTACATTGCAACTATTCAGCTTTGGTTACGAATTGAACGGTCTTAAACATGTGCTTCGTAGGCCTTTGCATCGTCACATACCTGACACTTAGGCAATTTATGCCCGCAATGTTGTACAAAAAGGCTACATTCTGCCGACTTTCTGTCTTAAAAATCGCTACGCAATTTCCGTACGGGCTGTGGCCATATTACATCATTGTAATGTTCAAAAGCCCCTTTTCAATGCCATTTTTAGCCCCTAAGCATCTAGATTTTGTACTTGGTTTGTGTCCCTGTTCAAAATTCGACACTCCAATTACACTCTCGCTCCACCTAAAGCCGTGGATGCATTGCTTCGCCGCTTTAGGCTGCAAGTGCCGATCTGCGTTACAGTTGCGAACGGTAAGCCGCCGGCTACAAAGATCCCATATTCAACGGCGGGAAGGCAACCAGCCAAACTCAAGAAGGGCCTTAAAGGCAAGGTACATGAGGACTGCGACGACAGAGCCGAGCAAAAAACCCATGACGGCGAGATTGTAAGCCACGTTCAAGGACCATTTACTCGTGTCACCCATCGACCAATCTTGCAGGTAGAGAAGAGCAGGCCAGGAGATTGCTCCGAGAATGGTAGTGGCCGCGAACAGATAGCCTATCGACTTGTAGTTGAGCTTTTCCGCGTAAAAAGCCTGGTCCTTCTTGGAGAGCGCCATAATCGCGAAGACTAGGGCTTCCGGCCTAAAAAAACAAGTTTTGAGAGCGATTCCACGTAACTGCGTTCCACCGGCCCCAATAACGAATTGCTTTCATTCCCCCCTCGACCAAAGAGGGCGGGGCCGCTAAGCAAGGCGGGATTATTTATGATTGCCCTGGAGACCGATGCCAAAAAAAGCTTCCTGAAGGGATGGTTCGTGCCCAACGACATCGACGGCTTTTTCGGGTTGTTCGTCGATAACCTTTGTCAACTCATCGTCGTCGTGGGCTTGTGCCCGAGCCTGGCCGGGCTGCCCGAATCCCTCGTCGTGGGACGCATCCTGCCCGGTATCGCGATCTCGCTGGTCGCGGGAAATCTCTTTTACGCGTGGCAGGCGCACCGGCTCTCCCAACGAACCGGGCAGCCCGTTACCGCCCTGCCCTTCGGCGTGAACACGGTGAGCCTTTTCGCGTTCATCTTTCTCATCCTCGGGCCGGTTTATCACGAGACGCACGATGCCGATTTGGCCTGGAAAGTCTCCCTGGTCGCGGGATTTCTCGGAGGCGTGGTCGAAATCGCGGCCTCCTTCTGCGGCGCATGGATTCGACGCCACACGCCCCGCGCGGCCCTGCTCTCAGCGCTGGCGGGGGTGGGCATCACGTTTATCTCGATGGGATTCATCTTCCAGATTTTCTCCTCGCCCCTCGTCGCGCTATTTCCCGCGCTGCTCGTCCTGATCGGTTACGCCGGACGAGTGCGCTGGCCGCTCGGCCTGCCGACCGGCTTCATCGCGGTGGTCGTGGGCACGCTGACGGCCTGGATTCTGCGCGGCCTGGGAATGTCGCCCATGCCGGAGTGGCCGGCATCGCATCTCACGTTTTATTTCCCCGTGCCGATCTTCGGCGACATTTTCTCCCTGCTGACCGACAAGCGCGTGTGGGCCTTTGCGCCGGTGTTCATTCCCATGGCCGTGCTGAATGTCGTCGGCTCGATGCAGAATCTGGAGAGCGCGGAGGCGGCGGGAGATAAGTTCGATACGCGCTCGTCACTGCTGGCCAACGGCATCAGCGCTGTGGTGGGCGTCTTCTTCGGCAATCCGTTTGCGCCCACGATCTATATCGGTCATCCGGGCTGGAAGGCGATGGGCGCGCGCGTCGGCTACTCGGTACTGAACGCGGTCGCGATCACGCTGGTGTGCCTGACCGGTGCGATGCCGTTTCTGCTCGGGTTCATGCCGCTGGAGGTGACGCTCGGCATCCTGCTCTGGATCGGGCTGATCATCACGGCGCAGGCATTCCAGGAAGTGCCCAAGGCGCATGCGCCGGCCGTGGCCATCGGGTTCATTCCGTCGCTGGCGGCGTGGGGCGTCCTGCTGATCCAAACCGCGCTGGGAAAAGCCGCGCCGGGCTATTCGTTTGCGCAGGCCGCGGCGAATTTCAGCCCGGAACTTTTCTTCAACGGCATGCTGAGTCTCGCCCAGGGATTCATCCTCATCTCGATTTTCTTCAGCGCGATCGTGGCCAAGGTGATCGACCGCGACTGGCGCGCCGCGGCAGTCTGGTGCCTCATCTCGGCGGTCTTGTCGGCGTGCGGGATCATCCACGGCTTCGTCTTCACCCCGGATGGCGGTTACGCCCCTTCGCTTTTCCTCTGGACCGGCTTCGGCGGAGCCACGCCGTCGGGATTTGATTTCGCCCTCGTCTACGCCGTTGCGAGCTTGCTCTTATTCGCGATGCACTTCTGGAAGCCGCGCGCGATTGAGCTCTAAGTTTTTCGTAGCCGCCGTTGTGAGATGGCGGAGGACTGGCAAAAGTATATCTCTTAACTCCGTGCTCTCACGAGCACGGCTACATTGCCAAATGCTTCTTGATCGGCGCCAGAATGCGATCGGCGGTCGGTTGCAACAGCGCCTGCTCGCGCGTCTCCACCAGCAACCGGATTTTCGGCTCCGTGCCCGAGTAGCGCAGCAGAATGCGTCCGTTCGCGCCGAGTTCCTTCTCGATCGCCTTCACCGTGTCGGTCACCTCGGGCAATTGATCGAGCGGAGTGCGTTCGCGCACTTTCACGTTCACCAGGAGCTGCGGATATTTCCTCATGCCAAGCCGCAGTTTGCTCAACGGTTCGCCCCGCGACTGCATGATCCGCAATAATTCCAGCGCGGTCACCAAGCCGTCGCCCGTCGTGTTGTGATCGCGCAGAATGACGTGGCCCGATTGCTCCCCGCCCACGTTGAGATCGTCCGCCAGCATCATCTCCAGCACGTAGCGATCCCCCACCCCCGCGCGCAAAATCTTCCCACCCGCCGCCGCGAAGCATTCATCCAAGCCAAGATTACTCATCACCGTCGCGACGAGAGTCTTCTTCGCCAGTTTTCCCCGCTTGAGCAGATCGAGCCCGATCACGGCGAGCATTTCGTCGCCATCCAGCAGCGAGCCGTTCTCGTCGCAGCAGATCAGTCGGTCCGCGTCGCCGTCATGCGACAAACCTATTTGTGCGCCGAAATCGCGCGTCGCCTTCTGAATCAATTCCGGGTGCGTACTTCCGCAACCCGCATTGATATTCATGCCGTTCGGCTCGACATTCAGCGCCAGCACCTCGGCTCCCAGCGCGCGCAGAACCAGCGGCGTCGTTTCGCAGGCCGCGCCGTTTCCCGCATCGACCACCACGCGCACACCGCGCAGATCGAGCCCCTCACCATACGCCTTGACGGCCAGTTCCGCGTAACGCGCCGCGCCGTTGGGCCACGCCTCAATGCGGCCGATCTTCGTTCCCGTCGCGCCCTGATGACGCAGCGCATCGCCAAGAATAAGCGCCTCCATTTCCAGTTCCAGCGCGTCGTCGCATTTCAGCCCGGCGCCGTTGAAAATCTTGAGCCCGTTGTCCTCAAAAGGATTGTGCGATGCGCTGATGACAATGCCCGCGCAGCCCGACAAATGCCGCGTCAGAAACGCCACGGCGGGAGTCGGCACCACCCCGACCAACAGCACGTCGACACCCATCGCCGCCAAGCCCGCCGCGACGGCTTGCTCCAGCATCGGGCCCGAAATACGCGTATCGCGACCGATGACCACGGGCTTACCAGGCTGCCCGAATTTCGCCGCCACGGCGCGACCAAAGGCCAACGCCAGCTCCGGCGTCAGCGGCTCCTCATTGGCGCGCCCGCGAATGCCGTCCGTACCAAAGAGCCGTGATTGAATGCCCATAATAATTTAAGAAAGCGCTCGTTCTCCGAATATTGCCGTGCGCAGCACCTGCCCTCCGCAGCACCTGCCCTCCGCAGGAGCGCAGGACCTACTTTTTGGCGTCAGCGTCGGAGACCATCTCGATCTCGAAAATTAGTGTCGCGTTCGGTGGCACGGCATCGCCGGCGCCTTGCATCCCGTAACCAAGCTGCGGGGGGATGATCAGCTTGCGCTTCCCGCCGACTTTCATCGTCGAGGTGCCTTCGGTCCAGCCCTGAATCAAACTGGTCACACCCTGCACGTAATCGAACGTGCCGCCATGGTCGGCCGAAGCGTCAAATTTGGTGCCATCGAGCAATTTGCCCACGTAATTGACCGAGACGTGATCGCCCTCCTTGACTGCGGGGCCGGTGCCGACGGTGATGTCGACGTATTTAAGTCCCGACGGCGTGGTGACAATCGGCTTGCCTGAGTCCTTATCGATGGCTGCAGGCCCCGCACCGGAAGGCGCCGGCGGAGGCGTTTGCGCCTGCGCGGAGCTGGAAAAAATCTGGCACATGGTGCCGAAAGAGAGGACCACAAAAAGCATTCCGGCAAAAACGAGACGGCGATAACGGAGGGTAACAAGCAATTTCATAGAGGGATTGATTTAAGAGTAATCGCCCGAAAAAAGCGAGAAATGTCCTGCGGGCGGCGCTGGGTAAACCCGAATTAATCCGGTGTCGCGAGCGGTGTCTCCTTCATGGCTGAATTCCACAACCGCGCGTAGACGCCCCCGCGCGCCAGCAATTCCGGCCCGGTGCCCGACTCGACCCCCCGGCCCTCTTCGAGGACGTGGATGCAGTCGACGTGATGGATGGTGCTCAGCCGATGCGTCACGATCAGCGTGGTGAAGCGCCGCATCAGGACCTTGAGCGTCTCCATGATTTCCGCTTCCGTTTCCAGGTCGAGCGCGCTGGTCGGTTCGTCCAAAAGCAGTATCGGCGCGTTTTTCAGGAAGGCCCGCGCCAGCCCGATGCGCTGCTTCTGGCCGCCGCTGAGCCGCACCCCGCGCTCACCCACTTGCGTCTCGTAGCCGTGCGGCAATTTCTCGATGAACGCGTGTGCCTGCGCCGCCTCCGCCGCGGCCTGGATTTCGGCCCGAGTCGCTTCCGGCCGGCCATAAGCGATGTTTTCCAGCACCGTGCCGGAGAGGAGAAGCGTGTCCTGCAAAACCACGGAAATGTTCGCCCGGAGCGATTTTTTGGTCACGCCGCGCACGTCAACGCCATCGATGGAAACGTGGCCCGAGTTCGGATCGTAAAAGCGTGGCACCAGCGAAAGCAGCGTGGTCTTGCCCGCGCCCGTCCCGCCGACCAGCGCGACGGTCTGGCCCGGCTTCACGTTCAGCGTGATCCCGCGCAGGATGGGATGCTCCGCGTCGTAGGCGAAGGCGACGTTCTCGAACGCAATTTCGCCCCCCGCGCGCGGCATCGGTTTCGCGCCCGACATTTCCGGCACCGAGTCCTCGGCGTCGAGGATTTCAAACACGCGCTGCATTCCCGCCGCCGCGCCTTCGAGCGCCCACGCGGTGTAGCTCAACTGCTCGAGCGGCTGGTAGAGCATGGTGACGTAAGCGAGAAACAGCGTGAGCTGCCCGACGGTAAGCCGGTGGTCGAGGATATGAAGCGTCGCGACGTAAAGCACGAGCGACAAGCCAAGCGCCATCACGCCGGAAATGGCGAGGCTCGAGATCGCGTTGGTGATGGTGAGGCTCAGGTTGGCGGCGTAGCTTTGGCGCGCCTCGCGCTCGAATTCGCGCACCTCGTATTCCTCCTGCCCGAAGGCGTGGACGATGCGGATGCTGGTCAGGCCCTCGCTGGCCCGCGCGAGCACGTCGCTTTCTTCCTGTTGCAAAGTCGTGGTCTGCCGTCGCACGCGCGCGGAGAAAAAGTAGATCGTTATCCAGAGCAGCGGCAGGATGAGCAGCGAGATGCCCGCGAGCACCGCATCCATCGCGGCCATGTAGGCAAAGGTGGTCAGCAGCGTGACGACCGAGCCGAAGATGGTATCGAAGCCGCGATTATAGAACGTCTGGATGGCCTGCGAATCGTAAGCCACGCGGAAGGTCGAGTCGCCGCTACGCCGCCTGTCGTGGAAGTGCAGCGGCAGGTATTGCAGGTACGAATAAAGCTGCGTGCGCAATTGCAGCAGCGCCTTGAGCCCGATCTCAACCGACACGTAGTTGCGCCAAAAGGCGAGCAACCCCGCCAGCAGATAGATGACCACCATCGCCGTGGCCGCGAACAGCGCCGCCTGCCCGGGCGTCATCGTGAGCCCCTGCCATTGCACCTCGCCGCCCGCACCAACTGTGATGACATGATCGATCACCCACTGCACCGGCCAATACTTAAGCAGCGAGAAGTTCACGCCGATGACGAGCAGGATCAGGCTCCAGCAGATCGTGCCCAGATAGGGCCGGTAATAGCCGATGACGCGGCGGTAAAGATTCATGTGCTGTTCAATCGTAGCGGCGGCCCATGACCGTCGCACGACAATTTGCCTCTCTGGTAGCCGTCGTACCTCAGAAGGTAGCCGGCGCAGGCCCTTGCGCCGGTCCGAGTGCCTCTTTTAGTAGCCGTCGACCTCCGCGCGACGGTGAAGCCTTCAGTTGTAGCGGCGGTCGGCGCCTGTCCTGAGCGAAGCCGAAGGAACCGCCGGTCGCGTCAGCGACTCTATAAAAAATCCGTCATCCTGAGCAAGCCAAGCTTGTCTTGGCGCTGTCGAAGGACCTCTAACTATTTTCCGACAGGCATCCTGAGCTTGTCGAATCGCCGCAGGCGATCCCGCAGGGCGAGGGTTCGCGGGAGCGAACCGAGTCAACGATCAGTTCGGTAGGTAGCCGCCGCACGCCGGGCGGCGGTGCCTTTCCTTCCTCGGTAGGTAGCCGCCGCTGTCCCAGCGGCGGTGCAGCTCGGGTGGCCCTGCACCTGTTGGGAATTGCCCATATCGTGTCGGCGACAGCAATGTCGCGTCAGCGACTTTATTAAAAGATCGTCATCCTGAGCTTGTCGAAGGACCTATAACTATTCTGCCTTCATCTGGTGGCCCTGCACCTGTTGGGAATTGCCCATATCGTGTCGGCGACAGCAATGTCGCGTCAGCGACTTTATTAAAAGATCGTCATCCTGAGCTTGTCGAAGGAC
>Ga0209611_10013262_pt1 | contig 11355 bp, 8 predicted proteins | sample S1TSphgellanicum_3_FD_187693 | JGI IMG/M metagenome (GOLD analysis project Ga0209611, IMG submission 187693) | Host-associated microbial communities from peat moss isolated from Minnesota, USA - S1T2_Fc - Sphagnum magellanicum MG (SPAdes) (version 2) | ecosystem: Host-associated > Plants > Peat...
TTAAATTCATTCCAAATTATTCCACATGTTTCCATAACATATTATAAACCAAATCAACTAAACACATTAAGAAGTTCATAATGTTAATACAATTTGACATTAAAACTTGAAAAACCTAGCATTAACTACATTTGTTGTGACTCATTTATTCGTGGATGCACCTTTGTTGAATAAACATGTAAAGGATTTGTCAAGCACAAGATTCAATTTGAATCTATCAAGGCTAGTGTGGAAGGTGGCATAAAGAAATCCAAAAAGGGGCATGCAATGTATCCATTAGCAATTGTAAAATATTTAAGTGGTCATCAAAGGTATGAAATAAACAACCCTTTTCAATTGAGTTTCATTGAGGACCTTGTCTTCTACATTACAAATGGGTATGAGGTGTTTTTTTTTGTTGAATCACCCTAATTCCATCAACTTGTGATGCATCAAGACCCAAAAATTTGATTCCCCACTTATAAGCAATTCTTGAACAAGCACATCTTGTATTGCCTTGCAAAGACCATGGAAATTTAAGTTCTATTTGCCCTATGTAGTTGTGTTATTTAGGTCAAAATTTGACACATTTGCCTTGGAATGAAAGCATGGTAATATATATACAAAAAATAGTGTAAGCAATAAAGTACTACCAAGGTCTCTATATAAAAGGATTAACAAGTAGATGATTTTATGAGGATAATATTTTCTTTTTGGTACATTATTTTTTATGACACACTCCCAAACTCCTTGATAGATTCAACTTCGAGTCCAAAGAATGAAAACAACAAAAAGATAAGGAGTTGGGGTATGCTCCCTAGCTCGTAGCACTTCAGGGGTAAAAGGGCATGCTAGAGCTCTGGGATGGGGACTAAGAAGAATTACAAGCAAGTCAATTATTCACATGGACATGTACAAACTAAACAGTAAGTTAGTTAATGTGTAGTTGGAGCACTTTTGGTGCACGGACAAACCACAAATAAACACAGATTCATAAGATTCACCATAGCCCAGACTTGGGGGAAGCCACCACCTTCCCCCTTATAGTATTCTTTGTGCCTTGCGACGGGCCAACACCCAAATGTCATTTTGTTCCAAAATTGCCAAAATTGAAACTCCCTCGATTTTGAAGACCCATAACTTTGTGTGTAGACCTCTTATTAAGGTGAAGTTTAAAGCAAAGTTGTAGCCCTCATTGAGAGCTTTCCAATAGTATGTGGCACACCACTTGCATGCAAGGAAATTAAGGCAATTCCTGACTTTTAGTGGTCGACAATCAAATTGATGATTTGACCCCCGGCCTTTCTTTTGGCCATAACTTATATTTTAAGTACCTAAATGGATCATGTGAGCCCATTTTAGACATCAATGTTTCAAGAGCTTTTCAATGATATAAGGAACTCATTAATCCAATGAATTTTGTCCCCCTAAAATTACCCTTTGAAAATTAGGGAGTCCATCGGGATTCCAACTCCCAAAATGGGGGCCCACTTGGGAGTGTGTGAGTTCATTCCCTCACACTCTCTTACATTCTTGGGAACATGAAATGTAACTCTCGAGCTTCACTCTTGGCCCGCACCTTTACAAGCCCTTGCTTTGGTCACGAGCCCAAGGTTAAGGTTGCGACATTTTAATTCTTATTTGCATGAACTTGAAAAGCTAAATTTTTATAATCATGTTTATTTACACTACTTGTAAGTACTTGAAATAGACCTAAAATTTGTGGCATCTTGAAAAATAAAGTTCAAGTACTTGAAAGTATGTGAAATGTTTTTACAAATATTTGGTTTATTTTTCATGCACCTCAATATTGATATGGTGAAATTCCAATATATATTTTTTGGTTAATGGAGTTTTTTTTCATAACTAAAATCATCCCCAACCCTTAAAAAATGATGAAATTGTTGGGGATACTTTTGGGGTATTTTTTCAAGTCCAAATGATATGACACAAATTACTTTGAAAAGCTAGAAGGAAGCTAGAAATGTGCACAAAAACAAATAGAAATTTCATTTGTGTTAAAATGGTAAAGGAAGGTTAAAAATTCAAAACCTTTTTTTGGATGTTTTCAAGTAACAAACAAGGTAGCAAATATGTACAAAATACCTTGCTTGCACCCCTTGGTTATAAATTTTATTAATAAAGGTTGGGTGTGAAAGCATGTGCTATGAGGTTACAAAACACCTAGCATTGTTAAAGTAGCTTTGGAAAAACTTGTGAAAACTACTTTAGCTTGTTCAATTCCAATTAATCAACAAAGTTATTACCTACATAAAAAATAAAGGCACCAATTTGAACACCCTAGTAGTTGGAATATCTTCAACAACTTGATATGCCTCTTGCAAGTTGGTGTTTTTGCCATGTGTTATTCCAAAACATGCAAGTGTCCAACGAATGACATAAGATTGTGTTGGCATGAAAGAGGTTTCACTTAAAGATGCACGAAAAGTTTTCAAAAAATGATTATTTGGATTAAAAAGTTTTGGACAAGGAAACAAGAGTGGGACAAGGCTTGCATAGAGGTAGGGTTGCTCATTCAAAGGCTCAAAACCCTTGTGAAAAACCTAATTTGCAAATAAGGTTGTCCTCTTCCAAGAAACCTTGGAATATGTTACACTATCAACATTTGTTACCACATGCAATCATTCCAATTGCAAGCTAGAGTACCATTTGGTTTAACTTGGGCATGAATTGCCCATGTTTTCACAAAAACTTTAATGTTTGTTATCAAACAATATGTTTAAATCATTGGTTCTTCTCAAATGCATTACATGTTGCCATCATGATCAACATTAAGTTGCAATGAAAACATAATCAAATTGCAAACATGCCTAGCCACTTTTATAATGTGGGGATTTTGATTCAAAACTTGAAATTTTATATGTCCACATGACACCTAAAAGTGGTGAGTGTATTGAAACCATTCGTTGCTTTTGCATTTGCATTTCAAAGTGCAAGGAGCCCACAACATGTTCATTTTCATGTTGGACCTTCGATACCTACAAGAGTGTATAATGCATCACGGAATTTTTGGGAAAATATGTAACTAAGATTCTTGTTTTTGAATATGATAAAAAAGCCATGATACCTTTGTTGGTGAAAGTTAACAAGTTTCTAAACCCTACTAGTGGGAAGTTGGGAACAATGCACCACAAAAAGGATCAATTGATATAGATTTTGCCTCCTTAATGCTCTAACATCTATTGATGAGGCTAATGAGGCCATGTTAACATCTAAACTTTTTTTGTTTCACGGCATGATTGTGTCAAAAGAAAAGGTTGTCCAACCTCTAACATGGTGGGAAGAACATTTTGAAAAAAATGACTACCCATGATACGAAAAACTTGTCCACAACCATGACTATTTTATTCACAGAGACCTATTTATAAGGTACTCAAATGTTCATTTCAAGCAAATTCATCAAGGTGCCAAATTGTCCATTGTACTTAGATAATTTTTTTCAATGCATATAAGGCTAGTTTTTTGTGGAGGTCTTTGTGAGATAATGACCTAATGCCTACCAAAATCTGGGCCAATTTGGTGAGAGTATCAAAATATAGGAAATTTCTAATTAAATAATACATGTTATTTCCAAATTGAAATATTCATTTCAAGCAATGGATTTGAAAAAAAATTAAATCCAAAAACATATACACATCAAGAATAACTATAGGAACATTTCATCTTTTAAAAAATTTAATTATTAATTTTAATGTACTCCTTTCAATGGACATTTTTTTAAACACTAGATTTTTGCTGAATTATGGTCAATTATTATGATATTTTATAAGCATGTTTTATATATTTTTTAATATATTGGGATGTCTCAATTAATGGAATTTTTTCATTTTTTTCAAAATATTAAATTTTCTTAGTTTTAATAGTATGTAATTTGTAAGTTATACATTAGGATATTCATTGTTAAAAACAAAGTGTACAAAATACAATGAGATCACCTCCAACTTCAAAATGCTCTTAGGATTAAAATTTTATGTTATAGTATAATATGATTTTATAAGTTAACTTGCATTATTTTCATATTCCATTTTGGTGTGAAGTACTTTGTGAAGGAAAATATGAAAATTTGCAATTTGGGACAGTACTTTTCTCCTAATTAGCATGTTTTCACCCAAAGTTAACAAGTTGAAACCTTATAGATATGTGGATCAAACATTGAAGGGGATTTAGAATTCAAAAAATCATAAGTCCTTTGAATCTATAGATTTTGACCACAGAAAAAAAAAATTTAACGAAGATTCAAAAGAAGAAAGAACACTAGGTATTATAGACATTGAATAAATAATCCCATCAAAAGAAGCCTCAGTGAATATGATGATTCAGCAAGCTATGGTACTACTCAGAAATAATGATTACACAGTTTCATAACCAATAGACAATAAGTCAAATACATCTGTAACATTGAAACAAATATATATTGATCTTATGACTTAGCACAAGACAAAAGAAATTTATAGTGTCAACACCAAGTCATCAAAATAGAGGTTTTATTATAAGAACCTAATGCCATATCTATAGAGTTGTTAGGTTAACATGCATTGACTATAGCCCATATTGTTGTCAATATGAACTCAAACATAAGTCAATAGGTGTCAAAAAACAAGAAAAAAAGACAAATCATTAAAACAATTAACCCCAAAGTGGAAAGTGAAATGTCACTAAATGAAAAAAGGTGATGGTGTTTATGCAACTAGCAAAGAATAGAGTGACTTTTGATCTTTGTTTTCTACAAACAAGTCTCTATTGTTTTCTATCTCTAGAATGAGTGCAGAAAAACGTTTTGTTGAGAAGTTGCAAAAACAATCCAAAGATATTATTGAAACTGAAAGAAATAAAGCAAAAGAGATAAAGAAAAGAGTAGAATTTTTCCAACATTTTGCCTTTGCAATCTAGGTCTCCAAAAAGAGGTTCGCCATTTCCATCTCCTATTTATTTTTCCTCTTCTTCTCAAAGATCTTCTCCATTGTCTACGTTTGAAAGGGCTTTTGAAGCGATTGGAAAGAACAATAAAAATTGCAAAGAAACTTTTAGAAAGTACAATTTTAGAAAGCCTATAATAGAGACATGTGCAAGTGAACAAGTTGGTTTGATTTTCATTTTTGGCACTAAAGAGGAACAAGAGCAGGACAATTTACAACAATACCAAGAAGGACCATCACAACAAAAGGAGCCTACACAGGAGCAAACTCCATAAAAGGTCTGAATTCCAAACAAGAAGCGTAGCAAGAAAATAACTCAGTAAGAAATGGCTACCAATCTTCGAGGAAAAAAGGTCCAAACTCAACAAAATGATGAAATTAGGTATATCTTTACTCCTACAGAGTAAAGTTATAATAATAATATGAAGAACATTTTGTTTTAGACAAGTTTTGGAGAGGAGGAAAGAAAATGGGCAAACAAAACTAGTTTGGTAGGTCTATTTGAAGTTGAATGGAAGACTCTTCGTCATAATATTCTAGTTGAATTTTTGAACAACTGGAAATTGGATTTTGAGCACAACAAAATTCAAATTATGATGGCAAAGGAATAGAAAATTATAAATAAACATCTATTAATAGAATTTTTTTAATTTTGCCATGTAGGTGAAACAAAAGCAGATCAGACAAAAATGTCAAATGCTAAAATAGCTTTAGCATACATAACTAATAGGGGTCTAGATACTTACAACACCAATGAAGGATGAGTTATTAAGAAAATGAAACCAAAATATATCAATAGGATTACTTAATTCTACCCATTATCTATCAAAAAGATAAGGTGTAATACTTTAGCAACAAATTTGCCATGATGATCTCCAAAGTAGATTATGGAAAATTTGTTAATTGGGTTACAACCATGTATTTTCAATTGGTCAAAGAGTTGAATAGATGGCAAAATTGTCAGAAGACCATGGTTGAAGGTACTATAAAAAAATAAAATAAGAAGGATGTATGCCATTATGTTATTGTCCTAAAAAATTTATTTCAAAAATGGTTTCTAGTTCAAGGAATAGAACCACAGGAAAAGAAGTAAAATGAACAACCATAAGAGGATAAGAGGAGGAAAGAGACTCTAAGGGAGAGGTTTATAAAAAACAAGAAACCTTTGAACCCTACACATATTTCTCCTAAAAAGGAAAAACAACCAAAAACAAGGACAACTAGAAAAGTAATTCTAATGTCCTAATTTGATGATGAGGAGGAGAAGGAAATTCTACTGAAAAGGTAAAGAAGACAAAAGGACACTATAATGAAGGGTAATGTTAACCCTCAACAAGCAATAGAATTGTTGAAAAAACAACAATAGCAATAGCATAAACAAAAAGGGAAGTCCATGGTTCCTATGTTTAATATAAGATCGCAAATCTTTTCAAATCAAGAGAAGAAATCAAATGGCTAGGAGCACCAAAAATGGCCCAAAAGGGAGCCACAATCTCAAGCTCATGAAAAAGTGGAATAACAAATATAAAAGCTAGAACTAAATCTACCATATGTGCAACAATTTGCTCTAATACCACAAAATAATGAAGGTAGCTACCTTTAAGACCAAGTTCTATTCTAGGAACAAACATTTTTGGAAATATCTCGACTTCACACAGAAGTATAAGTTCTTCAAATATTAGTTTTAGGGGATAATGGTAGAACTGAAATTTAAATTCTTGCAAAATATTTCACACTACTATAACAACAAATTTGCATTTCACATACATATATTCATTATTTTTGTCTTAAGTTTCAACAAACTTAACACTATAATTCATTCCAACATTAGATTCATGGTTATTGTATATAACCAAAATCTACACTTTAGAATACATTGTAAAAAACTCTAGAAACAATATTACAATTCATTTCATCATAATCTACCACTATCAAAAATTCACACAAAAGATGAAAATAAAATTCACTATAAAAGTATGTGCTTATCTATATTACTAAAAACATGAATCCAAATCATAGCATGATCCCATGTTTTATTGAAAAAAAATCCAAAACAACACTTAAAATCTATGTTATATCAAAACAGAGTCTATGGTTTTTTGCTACAAGTACCTCCAACTCATCCTACTATTCTATAAAACCCCTTGTTTCATCTTCTTCTTTCTCCCCCTTGTTCTCTAAAACTCTCCCCTTTTGAACCATCCCAAGTCACATCATCATGATCCAAACAACAATAATCCAAAATTCAAACCAAAAAAGTTCCTTGATTAGTCCCTATCCTAACTGCCTTGTTCATCCACAATCACATACTCATCCTACCCCCTTAACAGACAAACTCTTAAATTTCATACACTAAGGTTTGTGTAAGGAGTAGAATTAGAATTAGATAAACATAGGAAAGGTGTCAATATGTTTCAACAAGTAGTAGAGTACAACACACAAATGACCAACATTCTACTCAAACTCTCTAATCTAGAAATCATAAATAGATCATAGAGGAGAAAAAAAATTTGTTCAAAATTTGCAAGGGGCTTTGGAAGAGCAGAAGCTCAAAACAAAATTGCAGGTGAAACAAGATGAGAACATTATGGTATTGGTAAAATTGTAAATCGCCAAATAGAAGATCAACAACATAAAGAAGCATAATAAGGATCTAGAGAAAATCAGAATAGAAAAGGATTTTTTGCAGGCAACTTTGATGTAAACGAATGCCAATTACTAGAAGTTGAAGACAAAAAAGGATTCTTTGAGTGTGGAACACAATAAACTTCAAAGAGATTACAAGAATATGGAATAGACCCTCTTGAAGCAACAAAAAAAGTTGGAGGAACTTAGAAAGGATATTGGTAATGTATGCCAATCCAAAAATGAAATATAGAGGCAATCTGAGTAGAGACATGAGGCAGTGATGGATAGAAACCTACAAAGGCATAAGATTATTAATGAAAGGTTGCAAAAAAATTTGGAATAGGTCTAGGGCATCCAACTATTCAACTATGACGATGTCTTCAAAGAGAATAATGAATTCAAAAAGCAGCATGGTTTGGTTTAGGTAAAACTCAAGGCATTGACTACGAAAAAGAAAGATGCAGATCTTTGGTGGGATGCAATGCAAGATCAGAGTCTCATTTCATCAAGGATAGATTGACACATGCCTGAGTCTTCAACTACACGCAATTCAATCTCCTTGTTTTCCACTTCTTTTTTCAAATCCCTATACTTATCCTGTAAAGGAATCACCTATTATTATTCTTCTTCAGCAAACATAAGCTTGTTAGCACGGTTGTGAAACAACTTTTGAACTTTATGCTACAAGTGAATTGTCCTTTCTCCCAATGTTGCCATTTTGGGGTTAAATTCCTCCTCCTTGTCATGTAGTTCCCACAACGATTTTTTCATAAATGCAACTTGGTCTAGGAGGATAACTATGGCAAAAGTCCCATCCCCATGAAAAACATGTTGTGACTCATCTTCGTCTACAACATTATAATCATTATAACTTGAGCCTAAACATAGGCTAATTGATTTGGAACTCGATAAACTACAATTGCTAATGGAAGCCAAAGGGGGTTGAGTCGTTTTTTCAACTGTTGCACTGTGCAATCATGTGCATACAAAGTTTAATTCACTCTCTCATCTTTACACTAGGCTAGCCAACCACATAAAAATATTGTTGGATAATCACCATTAGGGGGCAAGTGAGCATAAACAACCTCATAAAGCTTCAACAATGCAAAACAACTTGCAATAGTTAGATTTTCATTCACTTTCCAACCGTTTTGCCCTCTCTTCCCAAAATCACTTTCAAGTTCTTCATTGGAAACAAAACTAGAATCTACATCTTTGCATGGATCTAAACCCACATTGCTCAATTGAACCTCTAGTGATAGTCATCCATGTTCTAATTTGCCCATCCAAAAGTATGATTAACCTTCTCCAATTTTTCTCTTTGCCTCTTATTTACTATTTCTATAGTGAACCTAGGGTTCAAGGATGTTAGAACATTGGGGTTCAAGGGTAGAAACCCTAGCTCTGGTCAAGGGATTAACCATGGCAAAAGGAAAAGATAAAATTTGACTCAAACATTATAACAAATGTTAAAAGATCTTATTTTTGTGAGTCCCCATGCAAATGCCTCAAACCCTAAATAATTTAACTAAACAGATTTGCACTTCAACCAAATTGAGTCTTGAAGCACCTTGAACAACAAAAACAACTTTGAAATTGTTGTAGTAATTGAACCAACTTGAGGGATTAAAAGTAGTAGAGGCACTAAAAACAACAAGAAGAAGGGAAAAATTGACTTGAGGCATTAAACGTAACAAGGCACTTTAAATAGTAAGAAAAAAAAAGGAACAGACTTGATTTGAGGCACTCAAAATGGCAAAGTATTCAAAACTACAAACTAGGTGCAAGATGAGTAATGGGGAGGTAAATCATTTGAATGGATGGTGTTGGGTGAAACTTTGGCACCTTTGGGTGAAACTTCTTGCTCCTTGATCTCCCCTCCTGGGCAAGAGTTCAAACTTCAATGCTTGCAAATCATAATATCACACCGGCAACAGCAAAACCTTGTTGCAAATTCATGAGTGCAAACAACAAAAGCCTCCTCTTTCACAATGAATGGGCAAACCCAACCAAAACCATCCTACCTCTTTTTTAGCTTACTAGCCCCTAATTGTTCCTACCTAGCTAGGTATTCAAAATTTACTTTTGGCATATTTTTACTAAGACAACAAGGATCACCATTTGGTGTACTTTTGTATGTTTTCACCTAGATATCTTGAATTCTTTTACTCAAACCATGACATAATAATTTTTTTTAAATCTTAAAATATTTGAAGATTTTTTTGAAATTGTTTTTTTTAATATTCTAATGAACATTCTTCCAAAAGCAATCCCTTCATTAGGTAGGTTTAGTTCATGTTATCTTGTTTGCACCCCAATCTCACATGATAACTGCCTAACCTAGCCAATTACAAAATAACAATGGGCTTAACAAGTTGAATACAAAAATAATGTGATACTAATTATACTTAATGCATTTTCATAAATTTTTATTTCAATAAAGAAATGGCTTTGAATCAATCTCCAGAAAGTTTTTATTAATTTACATAATGACCATCAAAGATTATTACCAAGTTTATCAAATGTCGCAATATTGTTTTACTTCTTTATTAAATGACACATTTGAAAAACACAAATTGAATTGTCATATAATCAAAGTGGGTCCAAATTGGCTAATAGAAACCATCCCAAAACATTATCATTGTTTCATTTCTATTGTAATGTTACTTAAATTGATGTTGAATTTTTGGATGAACTTATACAACAATATTTTTGATGTATTTTGAGAACATTCAACAAAATTTGAAATGAATCTAATGAGTACAAAGAAATCAAAAACATTTTTTTAAACATTGTAACTACACTACAACAAAAGGTTTCCCTGTATGCCAAGTGATTTCATTAGATTTTGAGTGAATTCACTGGTTGTAGTGAACAAGGACCAGTGAGGAAGCAGTGAATTCACTGGTCTAGTGAATGGGGACTAATGAACTACACCCACATTTTGTAATAGTGCTAGTATATTTTATTGTTTCCAAAACTTTTTTAAACACCTAAAATGATTTGAAAATGATATTCTTCTATCAAAAAAATTTATTATGCACCTTAAATTCAATACAATGCAACATTTTTTTGGGTCATAAGAACTATAAAAAATTTAAGTTGATTTGTAAATTATGATTTTAAACATATTTTGTTAAATACTTTATTTTTAAGGATTTCTTAAAATTTTGATCCTTGGGGCAAGTGGGTCCTATTAATTGAATTGGACCCAAGTGTCACATATTTGATACTTTGACAAAATGGCCATCAAATGTCACATAATTGCTATACATTTGATGAATAATTTGAACACAAATAGAAAATTTGTTTAATTGGTACAATACATAGAAATGAATTGAAGTAAAAGAATAATACTTAAGTTTTAATATGTAAAAAATACCTTCATGAAGATTCAAACAATGTGCTTTAAATAATTTGTTGCTACCTATGTAATTTGGCAACAATCACCTTATCAAGTTTTCCCAACACCTTTGATTGTTAATAACATCAAACACACCAAATTGTCTATAATAAATTGAAACAACATTGATGCATGATGGCATACATTGCTAAGCTTCACAATTGGTGAAGATTGTTCATCCACTTCTATTGAGTCAACAAGATCATTCAAATAAAATTTTCAACATGATGTTGGGTCAATCCCCAATGCCATATGCACCAACTTGTTAATGCTCAACCTTTGTTTTAAAATTTCTTCTTGTACCATTCAAGCATCTATATTTTGCTATTGCCATCTTTTCATCCCCAAGATTCAATTTTCAATTAAATTTGCAAGCTCGTCTAATTCTTTCTATATTATTATGTTCTC
>Ga0209611_10013265_pt1 | contig 11353 bp, 10 predicted proteins | sample S1TSphgellanicum_3_FD_187693 | JGI IMG/M metagenome (GOLD analysis project Ga0209611, IMG submission 187693) | Host-associated microbial communities from peat moss isolated from Minnesota, USA - S1T2_Fc - Sphagnum magellanicum MG (SPAdes) (version 2) | ecosystem: Host-associated > Plants > Peat...
TGGTCTTTCCTAACATTTTTTGGTGGGTTTTTAAACAATCTCCTATGGTGGTGATATTTTTTATGGCTCTCCTATAAAAAGTGGCAAGTTCATTCATACTCTTCATGTGGTGATTAACAAAGGGAGATAAATTGATGGTGTGCCATAGGAGGGCAAAAAAAAAACGGAAAATATTTTTCCTTTCGAAAGGGAGTTGTCATTCTATATAAACAATGGAAGGTTGTTGTTACGAAAGTTTGAAGACGTTGAAATAATAGGAATTCTAGGGGTTTGCGATAATGTTTTCTAAATAATAATCATTGTAGCATAACAATAGCTAAAATTGCATGTATAATCAAAAAAAAAACTTTGTATCATCATTCTTTTTGAAAATATTATGTTTCATTTATGTTTCTTCAAATCAAAGTTTGTTAGGATTATAATTTTTTTTTCCAAGTTTGAATATGATCATATTCTCACCCAGTTTGGTTGTCCACTAACCATTGTGACAAATCAAAGTGCCCATTTTATTAACGATGTTCTTCGTTATTTAACCAATCGCTTTATATTAAGACATACGAGTTCCACTGTCTATAATCCATAAGGAAATGGGCAAGTTGAGTCTACTAACAAAGTTTTTGGTACAATATTCACAAAACTGGTGAATGAAAATTGAAATGATTGGGATGAACACTTGTCCACAATTTTATTTTCTTATAGAATTACTTTTGAAGTTGGAACCGATTACACTTTGTTTCAATTGGTCTATGGATTACACCCATTGTTACTTACATAATACTTGATACCATCTAGACCATGGTAGAATTTTGACCCAACACTTGTCAAAGTTCTAACTAATTGATTGTCAGAGCTAGAAAAATTACAAGAAAACTAGTTAATAGCACAAAACTTGGTATCCTATAACTAGTGGAACCGGTCATTATGGTCCCAGAACTAGTACATTGAAATTAAATACTGGTTTGTTTGGAGATTATGTTCTATGGTTTCTAGGGGCTGTCAAGGCACATTCCCCTAAATTTCAAAAATAATGGTTTGGACCATATAGGATCTAGTATTGTTTGCCTAACAATACCGTATTATCAGTGACTATTGACAAATTTGATTTTAATTTAGTGTTGGTTAATATTAACAAGTTAATACCGTATAGGTTTGTTGAGGACCAAACAATTCAACCAGACTTAATTAAATCTAGCGATCTATTATTAGAATAATTAATTGATACTAACAATTATGGTAACCTGTTCATTAAGGGAACCGGTTGTAACTAACATTTGTAATAACATGTTCAGTAAATAATTGGTTAAAACTCATCCGAGAGGCTTACTAGTTGATAACCAAGCAAAAAATGGAACCAATTATGATTTGTCCAACTTGACCAATTGAAGGAGATTTCACCGACATGTTAGAAATATAATCGGTTAAAGAAATATCTGTTAGGATTGTTCCCCCGCAAATTAATGATGTTTTAGTTAACCTAATCACATGTGTCAACTTCTTAGAGGAAATTAACCCTAAAAGTTGCGTTGTTTTCCAAGAGTTGCCAGTTTTCATGTGGTGGCTGTAGTACAAAGAACCGATGTACCTCTAGAAGTGTCTATTCATAACTATACTCTAGATTTTCTTATTCTTCTTTTTGCATAATGGTGAAGAGATGAACACTTTGGATCAACTAAGAAAAAAAGTAAAGAAGAAAGAAGAGGAATTAAGGAATCAACAAAAGGAGAAGGAAAGAGAAGAGAAAGAGCTTAAGAAAATCAGAGGGGAAGTTTTTGGAGCAATCTAAGTAATTTATATTAAATTACTTACCTCAAGACCACCACTTATTTTTTAAAGAGTTGTGAGAGTTTTGGAGAAGAAAGGGACTTAAAGAAAGAAATTTTAGAAGCGTTGCAACGTTCTACCACGGTCAAAGAAAGATTTGGAAAACATTGTGGGGTTTGAAACGACATTTTTCACCTTTCAAACTTGTAGTCATAATCATTAGCAATTTTGAGGCAAAAGAACAAGTGGAGAAGGGGGCCATAGAAAAAGGAATTGAACAACTTGTTGAGGTTGAACAATCAACTGATCTTTCATTAGAACGGATCAAAGAACAATATTTTGACATTGACACCAATTCACCCAACATACCCGTTATTGTACCTACTAAGGCACAATCTAAATGTATGATGAGGTGCAAAGGGAAAAAACTAGTAGAGGAAGGTGTTTCATCTGCCAAGGTTACTAAAAAACGAGCACTTGCTGAAGGGAATGAAATCACCAAAATGCTACAATGGATCCGAATGGGAACCAAGGAGCGGCAGTGGGTTGAACAAGTTGGTTTAGGTGGCTTATTCATAATTCATTACATAGTCCCATGAACTGACCTGTTGAGGGAGTTTTTACATACTTGGGAGTACATAGAGGATGGACAGATTCAGGCAATTGTTTGTGGAAAGAAAATTACCATTAACCAGGTTTTATTTGCTCAACAATTTGGAGTGTGAGATGAGGGAATGGTTGATGCAGCTAACGCACTAGTCACATAGGCACAAATTGATTTCAAAAACATATATGGACTGGATGATTTTGTCAACAAAGAGCAATGGAGTGTAATTCAGATGAAGGAGGAGTATCACATTAGGTTTGTAGCCATTATGAAAATTGTCTACCAACAAAAGAGGTTAACCTACTTCAGCACTTGTATTGGCACTACTTTTAATTTAACAAACAAGGGGAAGAAGGCCAACTAGTGATCCATCATGTTGATGCAAATGGAAATAAAGTTGATCCGGTGGATAACACACCAAAACTCCATTGCAACAAGGTTGGCAACGCCTAACCAAAAGGCGACTACTATTATTTGGGGCCAACCATAGAGGTTTGTTTGTGATAATGGTTTCCATTGTCTAAAGAGGAGGTACATGTTGATTTCAAAAGGGTATTGCTAATGGTTAGGAATATTCAATGCACATGTAATACCCCTTGTAGGGTATCCCAAAAATCCTTTGGGTTTTATAACATATATTTTGAAACTTTGAGGGCTATTGCATTACCATATAGAAGGAAAACAATATTCGCATCATATTGCAATAATATCTTGAACCATGAAACAAAAGGACATTTAAAACAAATAAATTATTCCATGTTCAATATATCATGCTTTACATATTGATTCAAATAAATGAAGGTATTGCAAAGTTAGTCACATTGATGGTAGAAATCATTTGAACAAAGTTATGAAGTTTAAATGTAATACCTGAATTGTATTGTGATAATCCATTAACCATGAAACATAAGAATATCCTTTAAATACTTGATTCCCTACCCATACATCCTGAAATTCATGTTTTCAAAATTATTTGTTCACATTTTAATATGATTTAACATATATAAAAATGAACATAAAGTGAAATTGTTCACATTGATGGTACAAGGGTTTAGGGTTTAATGTAATATTTACTATTTAATGTTAAAAATTCATAGTTTCTTGAAATCAAAAAATTAAATTCATGCTTAACATTTTTTCAATGATGTACATTTTAAAAAATTTCCTCTTAAAGTTGTAAAAAAAATTTCAAAAAAAAACATAAAGTCTATATTTTAATAAGATTTTAATGTCTATTTAAAAAAAATTAAACACATGATTTTAATTTTTTTAATGGTTCACATAATAATTTAAAATGATCTCTTCCATATATTAGTCTTATGTATGATTGAAAATTTATGTCAAACTTTTAAAACCTATAATAAATAATTTCTAAGCTAAAATAATCATCTAGTATGTTAGTAATATTTTATATTTCATAAATATATAACATAAGTCCTTATGTAAATTTTATTTTTTATGATGTATAATATTGGTCTATATATATATATATATATGTAATATATTGAGTAACAAATTATATGTAATTTAATATATTATGGAATTATATTGTTAATTCATTTTAATTAATTGAATATGAAATATATTAAATTTAATATACATATATATATATATATATAAACCCATGGTTATGTATAGTGTAATGATTTTTTTTTAATGAGATTTTTAAAACTCCAAAAGATAAGTTATTAAAATTATCAGCTGATGGGTAGAGAGGTTCTAGTAGACTCAAGAGTAGGCAATCCTTCTTCCAACAGTTGATTTTTCTTGATGGGATTTATAGCTTGTGTGTTGCATGCACTAATCTAACTTGTCATGAAACTTCTTTCTCAAATTCTCTACAAATGGATACATTTTTTTAATCCTCAAAAGACTTCTTCTCAACTTCTTTACAAATGGGTTCCCATATATCTTCTTTGTTCAATAATTCTTCTTCTCAAATTTTCTACAAATTGGTACCCATATCTTCTTTTCTTAAGATCTATGTGAAACTACAAGTTGTAGATCCAATTCCTAAACAATTCAAATTTGTTCAAAGTTCCATAAAATCAACTTGAGTTTGAAACTCCATCAAGAATTTTTTTCTTCGAACAAATCCATTACCAACCAACCCAATTGATTCAAATCAACTAACTTTGAAGCTTTGGTTTGAAATCAATCGTGCTTTAGAAACTTCATGGAAATATTTGAATAATCATGTGTGATGGTGTTGTGTTAGACTGTACTTTTGTGTGTTATTCATTATGCTTATGGTGGATTATTTGTAAGGTATAATGAGAATGGGAGTATTAGTAGTGTGAAGGTGATGAGTCATGCCAACATGCTATTCTGGGCCATGGATCATCCACCACCCACAAAGATGTAGCAACATCATTGTCAAATGAAAAATAAGAAGAATAGTACAAGAAGGAGCCTAACAAAAAAAACCAACTAACTTCCATATTGTTCCAAAGTTGATAGTTGGTAGCAAAAAATTAGTGCTCGAATTGTTATCTATTCACAAAGGAGGGTTTGCTTTTGGAAGCTTTTGAGAAACCTTGTCCGATTGATTAAAGTGTTGGCACTAACCAAATTAGACAACTTCGCCTACCATAAATAATAGACTAGTAGGCTAACCCTATATATATAAACCCATTGTTATGTATAGTGTAATTTAATTTTCCAAGAGAATTTTTAAAATTTAAATATGTAAATTGTGTTTGTGTTTCATTTAATTTTTGTTTGAATATTTGGCTTCAATAATGAACCTTTTTTTTTTCCTTTTTTTGAATAGAAAAAAATTGTTTAGCAAAAACCTTATATTCTTTCAATCGGGGTTTAGGGTTTAGGAATAAGGGTTTTAATTGAATTTTAAAATATAAGTAACCTAATATTATGTATTTTTGGTGAATATAATTTGGTGAAAGTAATTTTAAAACTTTATGTAAAATTTAATTTACAATATATGAAATAATGATATATTTAATTACTTAATTTGTGGGTTTATTAAATATTTTGATTCTTAAATATAAAATATCTTAATAAAAATTTTATGTTACAAATTTGAAGTAAACATTAAATATAGTTGAAAGATATTTTCAATCTCATAAATGATAAGAATTGTTCAATGGACCGATGCAAAATCGTTGGTATATGTACATGAGGGTATTGCAATATTGGCCACATTTATGGTATAAGGTTCACTTCAATAAAGTTTTGATGTGTGAGTGCAATACCCTCATTTTAGTGATAACTTCATTGCCTTTTACCATCAATGTGATTAATTTGACAATACCTTCATTTGTACCATGGTTTAAGATATTGTCACAATATGGTGCGAGTATTGTATTGCTTTTAAGTTTTGGTAAGGCTATGCAATACCCCTCCAAGTTTCAAGGTGAATGCAAATATCTTAAAATGATGCAAGCATTTAAATTCCATAACTTTGTTCAAGTGGACTTCATAACATCAATGTGAAAAACTTTGCAATACCCTCATTTCCTTGAATCAATATGTTTAACATCATATAGTGAGCATGAAATAAATATTTTAAAAAATTCATTTGTTTCACGGTTTACGACATTATCGCAAAATGATGTGTGTATTGCTTGCCTTTTAGGTTTTGCTAGGGTTATGCAATGCCTTTTCCAAATTCCAAAATATATGTTATGGAACCCAAAGGTTTTATGTGATACCCCTGAAAGGGGTAGTGCATGTGAATTGAGTAGTTTTGGGCATGAACAATACCCTTCCGATAACCTAAATCAAAATAATTGAACCCATGGTGTTTGGAGATTACCCCAAATAAAATATTACTTTTTTCCTAGATTTTGGTATGGTTATGCGATACCCCTTTAGGTATCAATAAATATTTGATATACCTTAAGAGAGGTAATGCACATGCATTATGTAATTCTAGGCACAAGCAATACCCCTCTGATAGCCTAAACCAAAATAATTCAATCCATAGTGTTTACAAATTACCCTCGTGAGTGTATTGCATTCCTTTTAGGTTTTGTTTGGGTAATGTAATACCCCTTTAAGAGCCCCATGGTGTTTGCAAAAAGCCCAAAAAAAGGTATTGTTTTCCTTTTAGGTTTTGGTATGGTTATGTAATACCCCTCCAATATCTTGGACCAAAATAATTCAATCCATGGTGTTTACAAAATACTTTCATGAGGGTATTACTTTCTTTCTAGGTTTGAACTTCTTATTTTTTGGGGTAAATAAAGGATTTTTCATTTGAGTGCAATATTATAACCAATTTTTTGATAATGTCAACAAATATACATATAAAATTATGTGAAAATGTATTTCTAACTATTAACACAAGATGTTGTAAAATGAAAGTAAAATGATTTAAATAAAAAAACATGGGTGACATGTGTTACAAAAATGTGCAAAAAATGACCAAGTCCAAAACAACCCCACCTTAAAATGGGGAACATGTCATAATGGTCAATATGTGGTTGCTTTAAAGATAAATTACTACCCTAAATCCTGAAAAACAAAACAACACCCTAATCAAAACTAGGATAAACTATGGGCTATATGTATCATTACTAAAAGGGGATGGGATCCCATTGGCCTTCTTGTACCACATTGATACAACCTTTGCATCATGGTCATGTCGTCGTGTAAATACCATGTGATCGACCAATGTTGTGCCCACAACATTAGCCACAAACACCTCCCTAGTGTTATTTCGAACCTTAAAACAAATAACAGAATATAACAAGTATTGCATATGAATTCTAAAACCTATAATTGAAATAAAATTAATTATGGCATTATGAAAAAAATATTGAACATGAATCATTTCTAAATCATGGTATTGCGTAAATAAACTAATTTCCTCATGTTGCATTATCTTATTTGATGTAGATTTCCAATCCTGCTCCATCCAAACGCCTTTGAGCACCTTTGCATACCTAGCTCAAGTCACTCAAATCACAAGTGGAAGGTCTTCACGGCTTGCACGTTGAATGGGATGTGCCCCACACCCCCATGCAGTCATGCCAATAAGCTAAAGAATGTGGTTAGAAGTTAATTTAACAAATTCGGGTTTAGGAACGTTAGGTGTGCATTGCAAATCAACTTGGAACCTATCCCACTACAGGTTTGTGTGTTTCTTAGCCCTAGCAATTGCCTTCTACTCATTATGACATAATCAGACAAAGGGGTTGATCAAGACCTGTGCATTCATGACCGCATGATCTTGATTCCTTGGGCCTTCTTCCTAATTAGATGGGTATCTAGGCTTGCCCAATTCCATGGTTACATTACGGTGAGACCACAAATGTTGTACCAAGTTGTACTTGGCCGTATAAAATGCATTGCACCCATCAACCTTGCAAGCAAATTTGGGCGCATCTTTTGCCCAATGGACACCCTCTAGGGCAACCGAAGGAGGGACAACCAAATCTAAAATTAAAAAACAAAAATAAAAAACCTAATGTGAGAATTAATATTGATGAAGGGTATGCCTTACACAATGAAGGTATCACATAGATAGATAAAAAAATTATAACACATGATGAAGGTATTGCACATAAAAATAAAAAACAAAAACACGAAATGAGGGTATTGCAAAACTCCGGTGTTGAAATTTGCATAAATAGATAAAAAAATTATAACACACGATGACAATATTACACATAAAAATAAATAACAAAAACACGAAATGAGGGTATTGCTAAACTCCGGTGTTGAAATTTGCATAAAATGAAACAAAGCTTAAAAATAACAATATCACCCACAAAGCCTAAAGGTATTGCCTACAAACTTAGACCAAAAACAAATGCCCCACCCACCTTCTCACATGGAGAAGGAAGGTGGGCAAAGGTTTAAAGACCACAATTAAGGAGGGTATTGCAATCACAAATTTTACAAAAAACCCCACCCATCTTCTCCACTTGAGAGGATGGGAGGGTAATGATTATAATAAATGAAGTTCAATGGCTATGTCACCTCCATCAATATGTGCATGAAGTTCAATATTTTCATTTGCAATCTTTTGCTTAAGCAATGGAGCAACATAAATTACATTTTCTTAGTCCTCTATCATCAAAATAATTCTTTCCAAATCCATTTCAATTTGATCAACATCTCCCTTAGATGTTTCCCCAAGGTCTTCACTCACTTCCACTTGCTCTTCCTCAACAATCTCACTTGGAACCATTGGAACCACATCCTCAACACCCACTTGTTGTCCCATCACCCTAGCCTCCAAATGTCTTTCACTCTTGACACCTCCTATGCCATCTATAGCTTTTGTTGAAACTTATGGATATGTTTTAGCATTCATTATTTTTTTTCAAGTTTGCATCTAACAAAAACACAAACAACACAATTTTTTTTTTTTGGATTCATTTTCCACCATTTCATTTGTAACAAAAGACAAGAAAAGGATTACCATCAACTACAACAGGAGACAAAACAAATACAATAAAGTTGAAGTTCCCCCTTTGTTGGCGATGGTGGGGAGCAAAGTTCCCTTGCCGAGTTGCACCCATAAGCACCAAAAAAAAAAGGAGAAATCAAAGCTTCCCAACATAGTTGTGCCCATAGGCACAAAAAAAAAACAAAAAATAAGGACTTGAAGTTTTATTTTTGTTGGCAATGGTGGGCCTAATTGCACCCAAAAACACATAAAAAAGGAAAAAATGGGGAGTTAAAACTCCTTTTCTATTGGCAATGGTGGGGAGCAAAACTCCCTTGCTTAGCTATAAATAGAAGCAACCAAAAAAGAAAAAGAAAAAAGGAGCTAGGCTCTAGTCAAAGCTCCCCTTCTCTTGGTGATGGCAGGCCTAGTTGCACCTAAAAACACAAACAAAAAAAACAAAAAATAAGGAGCCCAAGTTTTTTTGTTTGTTGGCGATGGTGAGCCTAGTTGCACCTAAAAATAAAGGAAAAAAACAAAAAAAGAGAAAAAAGGCTCCCCCCTCTATTAGTGATGACAAGGAATGCCTCCGCCCAACTGCACCTAAAAGTACAAAAAAAAGGGAATTGAAGCTCCCCCTCCTCCCTCTCTGTTGGCAATGGTAGGGAACAAAACTTTTCCGCCAAACTACGCCCATAAACATAATTTAAAAAGATAAAAATAAAAATAATAATAAAGGGGAGCTGAAGCTCCCCTTTCTATTGGCGATGGCAAGCCCAACAACACCCATAAACATAGAAAAAAAAAACAAAGCAAAAAAAAGGGGAGACAAAACTCCCTTTTTATTGGCGATGGTAGGCCTAGTTGTGCCTAGAAGCATAGAAAAAAAAACAAAAAAGGGGAGCCAAAGTTCCCCCCTTTATTGGTAATGGTAGGCCTGCTTGCGCCTATAAGCACAAGGAAAAAAAAAAGGAAAAAAAGGGGAGCCAAAGTTCCGTTGTTGTTGGCAATGGTGGAGAGCAAAGCTTCCCCACCTCCATTGGCAATGGCAGGCCCAACTGTGCCTAGAAGCATGAAAAAAAAAAGACAAAAAACAAAAATAGGGGAGTCAAAGCTCCCCCACTATTAACAAAATTCCTTTGCCCACCTATGCCCAAAAACAAAAAAAAGAAGAATTGTCGCGACCCCACTTTGAGGGAAGTGTGAGGTCACCACACTCACATTCCCGAAAATGGGACTTGGAAGTCCTCTGGGACTCCCAAAAACTCAGAATTCGATTACATGGGTCAAAACACTTTGTATTGAGGTATTCTTTATATCGTTGAAAAGGTCTTGAAGTGTAGATGTCCAAAATGGCCTTGCATAAACCATTTGGACATCTGCTGCACAAGTTATAGTCGAAAAAAAGGCCATGAGTCAAATTGGCAGTTTGACTCCCGACCACTAAAAGTTGGAATCAACCCGATCCCGGTGTGTACAGGTGGAGTGCAACACACTGTTGGAAAGCTCTCAAGGAGAGCTACAAGTTTGCTTCATACCTCATCCCAATCAGAGGTTGAAGCGAGAAGTTATGAACGCCCAAAGTCTCGGGAGTCTAAATCGGGACAATTTCGAGACTCCATTTTGAGAGTCCCGCGAAAAAGTGCCATTCGAATGCAAGTGTAGCGGAGAGGCACAGGGTGAACCCTTTTCAAAGAGGGAGGTAACAGCCCCTTCAGTCATTAGAGAAATTGAGAAAATAAAAGGGGGGGAGCAGGTGCCACGAAATGGCAGCCTCGCCCTCCCCAAAGATGTGACCGTGAAGCCATTCAGCCTTAAAGGCTTGCTCAATGATTGTCCTGATTCCTATTCTGATGAGAGGACCTGATGGCTTTCCAAGTGGCCATGCCAACCTCAGTTGTGGCCTCCCAAGCTTGGAGCAGGACCCTTTTGAGGGAGTAAAGGCCGTCGAAATGCTTGTGGCATCTTTCGGACCAGAGGTAGTAGAGCAAAAAGCTCCTGAGGATGTCGATCGGTTGCCGTCGATAGGTGCAGCCGCCTGTGTGATAGCGATGGAGGTCCAAGGGGTCGTCTTCCTCTTCAAACACGGCTCCCCCAGGAGAATGAAAGGCCAGGTGATATGGAGGCGATTTGGTGCCTCCCATTTGCTCCACACGCGGATGAAGGCGTTCCAGGTCTGCTGAGCAGGGATGCATTCCATGAGGCAATGTTGGGCGGACTCCGGGAGTCCTTGATCGTAACCTTTGCAGGTAGCCGGAATTCCCATGATTTGAAGCCAGGTGCCGATCGATAGCCCGTTGTTGAGAGTCAGCCAGGTGAGGGCCCCCACTTTGCGTGGGCGGGCGTTGTGCCACATTCTGGCGATAATCTGGGCAACCGTAGAGTTGCGTAGGTTGAGTTGTTGGACGAAAGTGGTGATGCTGGGGGTGTGTTGCTTCGTCCTGGCATTCTGGTACCCTCTCTTGGCGAAGTAACCAAAGAAAGGGGCATCGCCCATGTTGCCCATTTGCTGCCAATACCAGTCTCCGGGGTCCTACGGGAGGTCGGAAATGAAGCCGGACTCAAAGATCCAGTAAATTGGGGGTTTTTTACCTGGTGGGAGTATGTCCTTGGTCAATTTGAGC
>Ga0209611_10013267_pt1 | contig 11351 bp, 10 predicted proteins | sample S1TSphgellanicum_3_FD_187693 | JGI IMG/M metagenome (GOLD analysis project Ga0209611, IMG submission 187693) | Host-associated microbial communities from peat moss isolated from Minnesota, USA - S1T2_Fc - Sphagnum magellanicum MG (SPAdes) (version 2) | ecosystem: Host-associated > Plants > Peat...
GGCCCTACATTTTGAGCAATGACCTAGACCCATGGGCTTTAGCAGATCCCAATGGGTAAAGATAAGTCAATAGATCATGAAGGGAGGGTTCTTGTAACTATTCTTTAAGAGTGGGTGGGATCTTTCTACCTGAACCTTCCCACTTTTAGGGAGCGGGGTTAATAAGATCCCTCCTCTTTTCTGAGACAAACCTTCCAATGTGGAAGATTCCTTATGGTGCCCCAAGGTACCAGGCAAAAATCTGTGTAACTACTAACAAGGCGACTAAAATAATTTCCTTGTATAAGTTTATCATACTTGGCCTAGGGGAACCTGTTGTAAGCAAATCTGTTGCGTTCATCTCATAATTACACTAGTGAACCTGTTGTAAGCAAATCTGCTGCTTTTATATTGGCATCCTACCTCAGTTCTTACACGTAGATTGTTTTTTTTTCCTTGCAGAGATGAATATTACCTTTGTGAGGCAGAAATGAAAATAATACCCAAAATTATATTTAAAAGTTGGTTTTTTATGGCATTACCTTTTTAAATACTCATTATTTTTTATGCAGTAAATAGTTTCATTCACTCCAAATGAATTGGAGTCAATGGATGGTGTTACCATTTACTGTTGATGTATTACCAACCAGCGTTTTTTTTTGTGGCAAAATTTCGCAAAATTACGAAAAAAAAAGGGGGGGGCCAGTAAAAGGCCTTTGTAATTTTAGAGCTGCTATTTTTTTTTTTATCAGATCTCGACCATCATGCTAACCACGAGGTCACTCTGATGATGGATGGCTTGGATCCCTTGCCACCCAAAAATGATGGCCACGATTCTCTAGTTGCTACTTTGTTTGTTGAATGACCTATTGCCATCTTGCTCAAGCTCCCCAATGTCCTTCGCCACCTCTATTGTGGCAAGCTAGGGTTCCATTGCCATTAGAAGGGACAATGGAGCATGAGGTACAGGTAAGTGCTTATGAGTCTTGATTCTCTAAGCATTATTGCAATGTGATTGTGATTTGTTATAGTACAAGCATTCTCATTGCTCAACAACTCTTTGCATTATATTTTGCATGGGTTCCAAATTCCAATAGCCATGTAACCAATTGTAATATTATAAGAAATCATGGCTTTTCAAAAGGCCAACTTGACCAAAATGTTCACATTGACCAAAAGGTATGTTCATTTTGATTAAAAGTTTGGGGCATGAAAAACACATGTTACATTTGACTAGTACATTTGATTAAATTGACCTATTTAACCAAGTGTCAAGTTGAAGATCTAATCAAAATGGACAAACATCCATCAAAATGGCCATGGTTTAGTAAAATTAGCCATATTGAATGGATAGGGTTTAGTCAAATTGACCATTATGATTTGACATTTAAACAAATGAACCATACTCATTTGATGAATTAGCTTACTTATTAAGCCTAAGCTACCACCTTACCTAACATAAGTAGTAGGTTAGGTTAGGCTTAAACTACCTATCTAGCCTAACATAATTAATAGGTTAGTAGTTTACTTTTTCAATAATAACCTAATTAGTAGCCTAGCTTAAACTTACCTAGTAGGTTACTTAAGACATAACCTAAGATTATTAAATAACTTAAAATTAGGTAGTGTAAACCTTCTAGGTAGGTCTCCTAGTTTACTTAGGCTTACTAGGTAGACCTATTAACCATGTAGGTAGCTTAACCTAAACCTACTATAGGTATGTAGCCTAGGCCTACTAAGTATAAAATAACATAGGCCGCCTAGGCATAATAGGTAGGTAGCCTATCCTATTAGCTAGGTAAATAACTTAAGCCAATTAAGCATACTATGTAGGTAGCCTACCCTAAGCTATTGAGGTCTACTCGGTAATTACGTATGTAGCATAGGCTGCTTAGGCCTACAAAGTAGGTAGCCTAACCTAAGCCATTTAGGCCTACAAGGTACATAGCCTAACTTAGGCCACTTAAGCCTACTAGGTATGTAGCCTAGCTTAGGCCACCTAAGCTTATTAGATGAATACATAGCCTAATTTAGGCTACCTAGGCCTACTATGTACATAGCCTAACCTAAGCCTATTAAGTGGGTACGTAATTTAAACTAAACTACCCAGGCCTACTAGGTAAGTAGCCTAGCCTATTAAGTAAGTAGCTTAGACCTAAACCTACCTAATAGGCTAGGTTACATACTTAATATGCATAGGTTAGATTTATTAATAAATTAGTAGGTACCTATGTCACCCATTAAATAACATTTAAAGCATAGGTAGCTTACTAGGTAGGTATAAACATAAATTTAGTAGGTACCTATAAAACCTAGTAGACTATAACTTACATGTTACTTAAGTACATGCATTTATTTACCTCCTACCTACCTTAGTTAACCTACCTATAACCTACGTATTTATGTAAGTAGTATGTAAAAAAATTCAAGTTCATTTAGTGTAATATGTTGAAAAAAAATTTCATGGAAGTTGATTATAATATGTTGGTCCAAAATCATGTTCATTATAATTATGTTGTCTAAAAAATTGCCTTATGGAGTGGTGATGCAATGGTAAGGACTTAATTCTTCAATGTGAAAGTGAGGAAATTCAAGTCCCCACACTTGCAACCTAAGCTACCTTGGCTATTTAGGTGACCTAATTAGGTATCTTAGGTTCCAAAGCCATTAGACCACCTAACCTAAGTTATGAAGCCTAACTTATGGGCCTTGGTCTAGCTTAAGTGGCAAAGCTGGGTGGCTTAACCTAGGCCTAAAACATAAGGTTGGTAGGTAAATAAATAAATAATTTTTGGCATTAATTATTAGGTTTATTAATTAGGTAGGTAACACTAGTAGAAAAACCCCATTTTTTGACTTGTCTTAGGCGATTAAAAGTGTTTTTTGCGACTATTTTTTATTAAAAATAGTCGCAAAAAACACTTTTAGCCACTTAAAACAAGTTTAAAAATGGGGTTTTTCTACTAGTGTAAGGTAGGGTAGGGTAGGTAGGGTAATTAATTAATTTTTTCATATTAAATTTTAATTTAAATCGTTTAAATAACATATATATTTTTGGTCACTGCCCAAATTAAATTATTGTCATGGTGGTTCAATAAAAAAAAACCAACCAAAAGACCTAGTCAAAATAATCAGGTCCAAATCAACTTGTCCAAAATGATATTTTGGTCAAGTTGGACATGGGGGCAAAAAGACTATAAGGGGGGTTTTTTGACCAAAATTCCCTATCAAAAAAGTTGTAATTTCTTGTAGTGTGAAGAACTTCAATTGTATGAACAAGCTAAAACTTTTAAGTGATTAGGTCAAGGCTTCAAGCTTGTTTATATAGTAAGTTGCTTCAATAGTTTATGTTCACTATTGATTTTTTGAGACCTTAGATTCCATTGAGCATTTGTGAATTTCAAACCCTATTTACTAAAAGCTTTAAAAACATGTATTTGTTAAACATAACACAAGATTTTTAGTGTGATTTGAGCAATGTGCTTTTGAATGAAGGTCTTGAGGGTTTTGAAGTGCATCCCAGCTCATTTGAATTTTTTAAATGTGACTTGAATAACATGTTTTCAAGTGGAGGTGTTGAGTTTAGGGTTTTTCCACAATTTTTTTATTATTGTTTACATTGCCATATTAACACCATGTCTTTTCTTAGACCTACAAATTGCAAATACAATTTATTTTTTTCCAAATCTATGGTTAATTCTGGTTCTGTGCTTCTTATGGTTGATCATGTTATAGGGGTGGTTGTTATTGGCAGTTGTGATCAACCAATTTCTACTTGTACCTCATTGGGTAAATCAACCAGCACCACATTTAGTGCATCCACTTTTGGTATGTTTAATGCTTCTAGTTTAGGGTCAGTTGGTGTTAAGGTTCCTAATGTGCCTATCATTACAACTTCTTTAAAAGTGCCAAAGAAAAAAAGAAAACCCAAATGTGACGGGTGTTCAAGGACAATTGGGTAGCCAAGTTTCCTAGGTTAAGCATGTGGTTGATCTCGATGGTAAGGTGTAGCAAGTGCATTGGAGGATTTGTTCAATTGTGGAGGTAAGGAAAAGCTTCAAAACCCTAAACTTGATGGTCTCTAAAAGCACTTAGGTGAAAGGAAAGTTCTAGTTGCTCATCTAGAAGTTGTAGTGGGTGAATATTACCAAAGTTTTGAAAGCCAACATTAGAAAAATAAAAGGATGCATGTTATTCAGGGTCCATAGTCAATTATTCAATTAATTTTGAATGAAGGAAGGGCTGAAAACAAAAATAATAGTTATATATATAGTTTGTGCAAATTTTCCACCTTTTGAAAAATGGGAGGCCTATAACAGATTTTGAAAGCCTAAAAGAGTTGATTGAGTTTTTTAATTTTGTTAATGCTCCCAAAAAGCATTGGACAAATTCAAGTGGGTGGGGTATGGCAAAAGCCATGCATAACATGGTTTTAATTAAAACAAATGAAAGTGGTTTTGCAACAAAGCATATTTGTCTGTATTAGTTGTGATGAATAACCATTCTGGATAATTAATCCTAGATTTTTGTGCATGCCTATGTTGTTGAGAATTGGAGAAAGCAACCAATCCTTTTGAATCTTGAAAGAGTTGTGGACGGAAACACATCTAATAATCTTATTGTTATTATTATTTGTTTTCTTACTAATTTGGGTGGTCTATTAGTGGTTGATGTTGCTAACACGGTTGTATGCTTTGGGGCCAATGGTGTAATAGTTTTTCAAGGCTTGAAAACATGTGTTACTTTCCAGCTTATCATGAATAAGCATAGCCATTTCATTGTTGGTGTTCATTGTATGGCACATCGGTGCAACTTGGTGGTATAAATTCTCTCATCCTTGTCTCTGGTTGTAAAGATTAAGGCTTTGCTTTGTACTATGTATATATACTATAATCAGTCCCCTAAAATGCTCTTTGAACATTCTAAGTTGGCTAAAATTATTGAGTCTATGGGTTTAAATTTCTTGAAAAATATCAAAATGAAGTGAATATCCATGTTAGCCCTTTCTAAACAAATGGTCAAAGAATATAAAACATTAGTGGTCAAGATGAGTGATGATGTTGTTTAATAATGCAACTATTAATACTAGCTATGAACTTTTGTATGATGTGAAAATAGTTATGGGACTAACATGTGTGCTACCTATGTTGGAAGTAGTGTAAAGTTTAAGCAAGCTTGTTTAAAATAGGGACACTTTCATATGCGATTTTGTTTCAGTTATGAAGTTGTGTCAGTTTGAGATCTACACCATGTATGTGGATTTTGAGAAGCAATATTCCTGAGATCAGTTTCAAGCATTCATGGATTTGGTGACATTCAAAAGTGATGCCCTTTGTGGTGAATGGTGGATTGATCCAGAATCACATGTGGAATTTGTTGGTTTGTTTTTCCTCCAACACTCATACATGTTACGGAAAGTTCACAAGACAACCAAGGAAGTATTAGTGGTAACTAGGAATGATTAAATATGTGTTTGCCAAAATATCAAAGATCAATGCATTTATGCTGCCAAAGGTTTGATTACATATAGATAATTCTCAATTCAAGATTTGATGAATGCCATGGGCATCATCTACCTTTAGTACTGGCTATAACCAAAAGTTATTTCAATGTTCCTTGGTCATTTGTAAAACTTGAAAGCACATTACTACCATGCAAGGATCATGCAACCAAATGGTGTTTACCATCCTCCTTTGTTGGATGCTATTTTACTGGAATAATAATCATCATTTTTATTATCACTATGCAATCCAATTGCAGCTCTACCATGTTGTCCCCACGTGATTGTAACCCTACCACTCACATGTGGGGGCAAATGGCTAGTAGCCAAATTTTGAAGTTCAAGATGTTTGAATTTTTCAAAGTGGTTGAGCTTGCTATTGTTATGGTTTTGGGGAGTGTTGAGGATGAAAAAAAGTTCTCTACTTTCACTTTCATGAAGTCAAAGTTGAAAAATTGATGTTAATCAAACCTTTTTTAGCTTTCTCTTCACATACATTAGGTCCAATGTGCATAGTTGCAAAAAGTACCCAAGTTTGGATCTTTTACCAAAATTGAGTAACTTCTTGTAGGTTCAACAACTATTGCTGACAATGAAATCTTTGAAAGTGATCGAAGTAGTAAGGCAAGTTGGAGTTGTTGGTGTAGTTTGTTTAGTTCTTTAGAACACTGCAACTTTAAGAACTTGTGCACCTCAAGGTCTGCAAATTCAATTGGTTGAATTTGGAAAAATGCAAGTGCATTCTAATCTTCCATTATCATAGTTTTTTTCAACATAGTTCATGTCATGTTGGTAGTGGCTCTTACTTGTGCTTTGAATGCACATTCTTTTTTCTTTTGATTTTTTGATCTTTCTTGGTTGCTTGTGAACCTTGTGGCCATTTCAAAACTTTGGCCTTGCCACCAAATTCCCCATTTGTACTAGCCTTTGATATTTTTATAGTTTCTTCCATGCTCTCAACTAAATTCATTGACTCAATACGAGCTTTCTTCTTCGTAGGGGTTGGTCAAATCTTACTCTCCTCTTTAGTTTCTGCCCACCTAGGAACATCTTCAAGAATCAACCAACAATCTATGAAAGTGATTCAATTGCTTGGATGTTTTACTTTGAAAAGCTCTAAAGTTTATTGTAATGTATCTTTAAAAGACTCATCGCTCTTGTTGAGAGTAGCCACTACTTGATAATTGCCACAAAATTTTGTCACATCGTGTTTGATTACTCCTCATTTGGTCTCCAAGCTTCTAGTTGGACGTTTTGCACAACATAGAGGTCGACTATTGTTGTAGTGTGTAGCAATCCTCTCCCAAAAAGCTTAATTCTTTTGCTCCTTTCCTATGATAAGATCTTGCCACACATGAAGCATTGATCAACATAACTGCTTTTCTCCATCTGCCACAATTTTCTTTCCTTTTTTTTGCTTTCTTCCATGTTGTGCCAACATTGGGTTCTTGCATGTCCATGAAAGCCTGCAACAAACACGTGATTCACGCTGCTGGCATGGTCAATGGTGTTTGACTACGTATACAGAGCCTTCTTCTACCGAGCTCAGTATCCGCCACCAAAGTGTGGAGCCCGGCTCAAAATGAACCGATCCCGGCAACTTATTTGCCAGATTACCGATGACTGTTGGAACTGCCATTTTTGTTACGACGGCGGTATAATGCCATTGCAGAGTATACAAGCATCGCTGGACATACTCTAATGCTGGTACACACTGCAGCACACAATAATGTAACTGAAACTAGTTATCCTATAGTAACCGCTTTTGGTGTACTATTGAAGCACTATTTCAGGTATTTTGTTTTTTCCCAGGTGAGACGGGCAGTCATCTGGCGGTCTCACTTTTGCTCCTGCCAGTTTCATTTGTAATGTGATCAAGGTGGGCAACACCAGTTATATACACTGGAACAGGATGTGCTAGAACCCATGACCGCATAATTGTATTAAGACTCACTTTATCAGGCTTGCCAAATTCTTGGGTGGAAGGAGCTATCAGATCCAAGTAACACCAATAATCTATATTGGGCGCTGAAACAAACCCCACAAAAATTGTGCAGATTATGGTAATGAATATAACATATTTTGCATAATGGAAATGGCAACTGGACCATGCAGAATGCTTGGGCATTCTTACATGTTATTAAGTTCTCACCTATTTCTTCATTCATAGAATTCACAGGTTTTCTGCCCCTTTTTGTGGGAGTCCCCAGGTTCCAGTAGATGGACATGGGCTCCATGCTAAAAACTCAATTGTTCTGGGGCTTGCTTGGATACCAAGCAAAAGCCAAGTTTGGGACCACTACCAGACTGGTATGAAAGCTGTAAACTACTGTAGTACAAGGGCAGCTTCAACACATGTTTGTTGAATAATTAATTAAATTTGAAGATTTCATGTTGAAAAATAAAATATTCATGTATATTCCTATAAATTATATGTTTTCTTTCACAATTTTTTTTTTTTGGAAAAAACATTTTCTGACAATTTTAACATTTCACCAGTGTTGAATCCGCCAAGCTAGGTACTACGGTAGTACCCATTACCAATACTTGCTGGGTATGAAAAAAGTTTGGTATGTTCAAAAGTCCATACCTGTCCAACACTTATTTCTTGTAGAATGTCATTTGTCTAGAATTAATGAGTTTGCCAAGATTTCCTTGCTGATGATCGGTCCGCAGCTGGTTCAGATCCATCACCACACCAAGCAACCCATTTAAGAGACTTTGGTATCTGCTAGATATGCCAGGTTGATTCACAAAAGCACCAAGCAATCACCTCCCAGGCACATTACACTGCTGCATATCCCACGAAAGGGATCAGTGCACCATTGCAAGTTTAAGTAGAGACTCAAAGAATGGGGTAAGGGGGAGGGGAAGGATCAAATGTTCATAGATTCCAAACAGCAAAATATTTTGACAACATTTTATTAAAGAATTGCTGAATAAATTTAATATCAGCAGTTATAAACGCTTCATTCATTTTACAGCCGCCGGAGAAGAACAATATTGCAAAGTTTGAAAACAGCAAAGGATTTTGACAGCATTTTATTAAAGAATTACTGAACATATTTAATATTCTGCAGTTATATTCTTCATTCTTTTACAGCGCCCCAGAAGAACGATATTGCAATTGCTGAAGGAATAGATCTTCCTTTGTCTATTGATACTATTATTAGCCGGTTCAAAACTGACTAATGGAAAATTGGCTTGAAATATCTGCATCCAGGAAACAATAAGTCAAGTTATGACAGATGTTAGGAATTTAGTTCCCAGCTTTGGCACTGCCACTTGCATACCTTGCTTGTCTAACAACTGCTCTGAGGCTGGCTTCTAGAGCAAATACTTAAGATATTATTACATTGACTTTATCTGTCAAAATTGGGTCTGATCACAATCACAATGTTTGTGATGTGAAACTATGCGGCCCCTAAAAACGCATGATTTGATACTGACCGTGGTTTGATTCTTCCTTGAGTTCAGATGACCGCTGTGTCATGAATATAGAAAGAGGATTTCTCAGTGAGCAAGATTGGTATAGTTTTATGTATTGCTTTCACAAGTTCTGAAACTATGCTGATTGGTATAGTTTATGAACTCTTGGGCAACTCCACATGTGCTCAGCTATATGGGAACCTGCAAATTAAAATTGGATGAAGAAAAGTCGAAATATGCTGGTCAGACCCAGAAAAATGGTTTTGCCCCAGCACACTTTGCCACAGTTTGCTGAGGCTTGTATAAGGCACACTATCAAACCTAACACCTGCCACAGAGGACTCCATTAAATATGTCTCAAGTGCTGCTCCTTATTCTTGTTTGGCTAATCATAATGATTGGTCTAGGTGGTTTGCTATTAGTAGTCTCCCACCTATTTACAGTCCCAGTTTTAGTGTTAGGGGTAAGGTTGGAAAAAAAGTTGCTAACTAACTTGAATGTGAGAAATATATTTTTGCAAAGACACATACTGAGCACTGCTGCAGATGCTCACCTCCATGAACTCACAAGTGGGAAGCCAGATCTGGGGTATGCAATTGCCTGGCCACAGTGAACCAACACCCACCAGCACACCATCCACTGAATGACGGTTATCACTCAGTTACAGATGAACTTCAACTGAGTTAATAATTGGTTTCACCTTGGTAACCAATTTGGTGGGAAATAGGTCTTATAGATAAGTAGATCTGTAAGAAAATAGGTAACTACTAGGTAAGTAGATGAACACAGGGAAGGGCTGTTTTTACAACCTACCTACTAGCAACTGAGCCAACAGAAACTGTTTCCTGACCACTTACCATGAATTCTTCATGGGGCGCTGGTGGGTGCTAGTTCACTGTGGCCCAATTGCCTGACCTAACAACAAAGTGTCCGTGACTAACCACCCGCTTTAGTGCTACGAAGTTCATTTCTTTTCAAAGGTGATCGCTGTGTAACTGCTGTAATGAAGGCAATATAGTTAGTGGACTCTCCCCAAATGACCCAACTACGAACCCACTTTCAGTGTTCTTTTTTCTGGTGAACTGAGGGAAAATTTCACCCTCGTCCATGGAAGCACAGGTATCACAGCGGGAGTTTTTAACTCCAATTTGCCAGACATTGCTCCTAGATGCGGTTTAGGGTGTCAGGTTGCATCCAGTCACAATAGAATTTTCACCAGATTTTTATTGTGGAAGGCAATTTCTCTGCTAGTTTTTTACTGTTTTGACAGTTTCCTTCAATCTTTTCGCCATTAAAGCTAAATCTTGTGTGCAATGGTTGTCACTTGAGCTAAATCTATTGTGGGATGATGGCCACCCCTGCCATATCACAAAAATGAAAAAGAAAACACTATCCACAATGGCTTGATTATATAATGACCAACCTTGTACTATAACTGAGTTGGTTATGGATTGGTAAACAATCTAGCAATAACCCAATTATGAAATCAACTCGCGACACCTTGCAAGTTGCATTCTGGCCAAGAGTAGCAACCCAATCTGACATTGTAATGATTGGAATTTGGTACCTTCTAAAGGTTCTTCGAATCGCAATTTGAGTTCTACTTCTATCACTCTATTTTTAAGTATCCCAGTGCTGTTGCAAATGGGAATGTATGTTTGAATTCATAATTTTTTGTGTATCCTGGAAGATATCTTTAAGTTAAACATCCAGCAAATGGGTAATTGCATTAGTGTGGAGGTGAGTGTTTTTCTGTTTGTAGCCATATTTGCTTTAATTGTTTATGGATGACCACCACCTCCACTACATTGCAGAATTGATTAAAAAAAGAAACTGATTAGGGTTTTTTGGGTCAAATTTCGCCAACCAAATGGCGAATTTCTTTCAAAGTGGTGAAAATTTAATGGTTTTTTAAAGCTTTTTAGTTGCCAAATTTCAAAAAGAATCTTAAATTAAAAAAGAAATTCGCCAAATTCTATCCTAAGTTCCAGCAGGTAGCAAGAATATGTAGAAGGATGCTAGTTTTTTTTGTACTTTCATATTTTCTTATCACCAAGTCTTGCTAAATCATCTTATGGATGATCACCACTTTCGCTACATCACAAAATTGAAAGAGAAAAAGCCCTGGTCCCACTGATCCCTGTGTACAATAACACATACATGTTATTAGTTGGGTGTGGTGGTGATGTCTGGACATTGGAGCCTGCCATTGTTTTGTAGCCTTTTGTTGCCAAAAGTTAATGGATGATGCTTCGATGTGAGCAGGGTTTCTTTTAAGGATTTTGTGATGTAGCCAAACTGGCAATCATTCACAAAATAATTTAGCCAAGTTTCGTTATGAAAGAAGACAAAAAAAACCAGAATCCTTCTATATTCTTTGGCTAGCTACTGGAACTTATCATAAAAATCTGGCAATTTGAAAAATAAATAAAATCTTCAAAAT
>Ga0209611_10013269_pt1 | contig 11349 bp, 14 predicted proteins | sample S1TSphgellanicum_3_FD_187693 | JGI IMG/M metagenome (GOLD analysis project Ga0209611, IMG submission 187693) | Host-associated microbial communities from peat moss isolated from Minnesota, USA - S1T2_Fc - Sphagnum magellanicum MG (SPAdes) (version 2) | ecosystem: Host-associated > Plants > Peat...
TTTCATCAGTTAGGCTTTAGATTATTGCACAACTTTTGTCATTATTTACTTTTTACACCAAGTCTCCATTTGATCTTGTGCATAGTACATACTAGTGAGTTTTGGTCAAATTTTTCATGTAGCCAAATGGCCATCATGCATACAAATATTTAGCCAAATTTAAGCATCATTTTCATATTTTTGACTACCTATTATAACCAAATATATAAATTCATGAATTTTTTTTTGTTTGGAATTCTAGCAACTCAAAATCCCCCCCCCCATAAAAATCACATTTTTATTTCAAGTTTTGCTAGGCAATAAATTTTTGCCTCATAGTAGCCTAACGTCCTCCCATGATGCACACAATATGAACTTTAAACTTTCAGTGGCAGGCCTCTTTATATGTAAAAATAATCCAGGTCCTTGAAGTCATAATTTAGTCCTCCTCCAAACTTTTAACATCCAAATTATAATAATAATGAATGCAAACTTGCCAAATTAACAATGTTTTCATTGCCAATTTTGTGATGTAGCCAAAGTGGGGATCGGCCACATCTAGTTATATACCAAATATGAAAGTTAGAATAGTTCTATATTCTTAGTTATCCACTAGAATTTATCATTCAAAAATGGTGATTTGAAATTTTTGTCCTACTTCCTTCAATCATGGGAAGGGTTCCAAAGTCCCATTCCATTCATGTCCAAAACCCCACCAAATCCCCTTTCTCAAACAAGGACTTGGTGTGGAGGTTCGAAATATGTCATGGAGGGCAAAATAAAGTGACCATTCAATTTGCTTATGTTCCATACACTCGCATCTTATAATTCTTGGAAGGTGAATGAGGGGATACAAGCACCCCTGTGGAATGGAATGTTTACAAAAACTTTCCAAACCAAACAAATGTCAAACAACCAACTATCAGAAACCACCTTAGGCATACATGGTAAACATTTATGGAATTAATATTTTTTCATATACCAAAGATGTAATCATTCATGTTTTGAAACTTTTTGGTCTAAGTATTAGTGTAGATATAGACCAAAGGACTATCAAGAAAACTCAACCCACACTCAATTTATTAAATGAGGATGCTTAGCAGCATTCTCAATCAAATGTCTATACACATGGCCCAATGTGGCTAAAATCACAATTTATCACTAAGCCCATACACGAACTGATGGGTCATTCACACATGATGAACATGACTTGGAATCCATTTCTCATATGTGTTGTTATGCCCCATGCATGTCATAAGCATTGAAAGACCACATATGGGTCCAACTAAGTTTAAATTACATGGTCAAACAAATATATGATAAGCATAAAGCAATTTGGTGGGAACATGTGAATGTTAGTCAAAGCATGACACAAGATGATTTCATTTGATTTCAAGACATTACATATTTGGATCGGAAACATAAAAAAAGGAGTTGGGGTTTACACACCAACCTTGCAAATCCAATTTAATCTTGGGTTTTTGAACATCCAAAAGATGTGTTCTTTTTCTAAAATGTTGGTGAAATCAATGAGACTTAAGTCCCATTCACTATAGGTATTCAAACACCAACTCAATGTGAGTCCATGTTATCATATGGTCACAATGGTGCCATTTCTATGGATGCCACATTTGGCACAAATGACATGAAATTCCATTTATTCACCTTGATGGGGTTTGATGATCATCGTGTAGGTGTCGCTTTAGCTTGGATCATTACAAGTAGGCAAACAGTTGAAGATTTGATCGAATGGTTAAAACCATTAAAAGTTAAGATGTTATCACACATGCCATATTGGAAACCATCATATTTTTTTGTTGATGATGCACGTAAAAAATTGAAGGCATTATGGTTAGTTATATACCTAGTACCTACTTTGTGTTTATTTCCTTAAATGTCTTTTAGTATTTTTCATAAAATTTTTCATTATTTCAAATGCATTTTATGTTATATTAACCCCATCCATTTATGGTGATTTTATTGCATATGTGTCCTTATTAAAGTCGTATGGGGTACAGACAAGGTTCCCATCTACCTTTGTTGTTGGCATGTTTTTAAAGCATGGTGCTAATGTGGTACTAAAAAAATCAAAGTGTGGAGGTGCAAGGTGGAATCTTCCAAGACCTTCATGATGTGATGTACATGTCTATTAATCATGGAGAAACAATTGATGATTTCAAAGAGCGTGGGAAGGTTGATGTGAGAGAAAGCCTTCACAAACATAAGCCTGATGATGCGTGGACAATTATTTTTGGACTTATTACCATTAATTTGGTAAATGATGATATTTATCATGGTTTAGTATCAAATTCTTTTGTAATAATGTTATTCATCCTTGTGCATTGTGTTTATGTTTATAGAATTATGGATGGTGGTGTTCAAGGAGTGCCCCATTCCAACCAAGATACCTGAGCAAACATTAAATCATATCATGGTGCGTTAAAACATTGGTTTGCTCTTGACACAGAAGGCTTTAAAGGGTGTAAGATTGATTGGTTAGTGTGATGATTAATAACAACTATTGCATGCCACTACATGCACACATTGGAAATGAAAAAAAGGGGTTTCATAAACAACAAGTTTATGGAAGCCATTATTACATGAAGTGTGGAAAAGGCAGCTCTTATTCCATTCACCCATGTATACCAACCAACCTTTGAAAGTGATGGAACTTGGGGTTTATAGAACCAACGCTTTCCCAATGTCATGTATGTTGTGAAATTTCCATTCGTCAAAATATTTTGTTGCACATGTGAATGGGCATTGCAAGGGAACATGTGTAAACACCAAATTATGGTCATTTTCACATGCATAGACATTTCTCAAGAGGATATCATTCATTACTATGGAACATGGTATGGATCACATCGTGGAGGGTTGGGTCACATGTTTGCGAACCCACGACATATTCCAAATGATATGGAGTTCAATGATGATAACAAAGATGAACATTTTGAAGGTGATGATGGGATCATGGAATTTGATGGGCTCAGGAGCATGGAACAAAGTGATCTCCCTATGGGTGCCATTGTAGGGTTTAATGACACAATAAATTCATTAACCCCAATGGAAAGGGCTCTTGCACAATTGGTCACTACAATGCAAAAAGATCACAAATAAATGTAAAGAAAGTGATGTAACATTTTGTGAACATGCCACCTCACACATGAGAATATTGGCATGTAATATTTGTAAAATACGTTTCACAAAGGCAAATGGAGTTTTACACCCAAGATTACTATTACACTATGTAAAAAATGGATTGCGAAATAATGTCAAATAGTTCAAAGATTGGCATGAAACAATGTTTAATCACACAAATGTACATACTAAACAATGTCATGAATAAATGTTTCAATTAGTAATCAAGATTGTTGCCATTGACATTAAGAATTTTGTTTTAGAATTAATTTTGTATGAAGGAAACCATAACCCAAATTGTTTGAACATCATGTATTCAACACACACATGAAGTCTAATATGCCACAAAGGTTATCATTGTTTTTAAGTAATAAATAGAAAAAATATGAAATGGAAAAACACAAAGATAGTGATGATATTAGTGTTAAATGCAAGTATTATAACTAGGCCCCAAAATCCCAATTTGTATAAATAAGTATAAGTGCAAAATTCTAGTTGGTAAAAGTAAGTACGGGTGTAAGTATTGCAATGAAGCCCTAAAATTCTAATTTGTAGAGGTAAGCACGAATGTAGGTATTGTAACAAAGCCCCAAAATTCCAGATGGTAGAAGTAAGTATAAGTGCAGGTATTACAAGTTTAAACAAAGAATCAACCTTAAATGCAATACCCACATGCATGGTAGCTTCAAAATAACCCATCTAAATGAATACCTTAAATGAAAACCTAGCCCTAAATGCAATACCCACATGCAAGGTCACTTTGAAATAACCCAACCTTATATGCAATACTTGCATTCAAGGTCACTTCGAAATAACGCATGTGAGGTTTAAGCTTCTTTAAATGAAGATCCTACCTTAAATGCAATACCCACATGCTGGGTCATTCCAAAATCATTAGCTAATTTCAAAATAGTATGCTAACAAAGGTGTGTATAGAGGTTGGGGTTGTTGATTAGAAGTTCCATGATTCTTACTTTATTTCATTGAAATTGAAAAGAGGTATTGTTTGTAGAACAAATAATACAATGACAATTGTGACCATGTTTATTTTGGTGCAAGAATTTTTCATTTTATATTTTCTTAAAAAATATTGGAAAAATTAGGTTGGAGAGATCACACAAAGGTAAGAAACAAACCTTATATGAAATCCCAACCTTAAATGGAATACAAAGTTTGTCAAGATCAAAAAATTAAAAGTTCATGTTTAAATTTTTTTCAAATGTGTTCATATTTATGTTTTTTCCCTTTTTAAAATTATAAACTCATTTCAAGAAAAAAAAAATATAAAGTCTCTAATTTAATAAGATTTAAAATCATGTTTTTAAAAAAAATCAAAGTACATGATTTTTTAATTTTTTTTCTATTTCACATAATAATAAAAATGACTTTTCCCATATATTAATCCTATGTAAAATTGAAATTTTATTTTATATTTTTCTAACATATAATTTTTAAACAATCGTTAAAATAATCATATAGTGGGTCAGAAATATTTTATATTTTATACATATATAACACAAGTCTTTATGTAAATTTTATTTTTTATGATGTATAATATTGGTTTAAATATTGGTCCAAATATATTATTATTTATAACACATTATATATAAATAATGATATTATGGAATTATATATATATAATTTAAATTATATATTAACCCATGGTTATGTATATTGCAATTATTTTTTATGCGAATTAAAAAATTCCAAAATATTAATGGCTAGGTATGAAAATGTTCATAAGTTTTTGGAAACCATGCCAGAGTTTGTGTGGATTTGGAAGTTTTGTGAAGGCCAAGTTGTTATGTAATGTTTTTGACACCTTCAAAAGTTGAAACATGACTCGGTTATCTAAGAAACACAATAGTGTTCATAAATAAACAACCAAAAATCCGTAGCCTTCACAAATTATTAACTTCAACAAAAGCTCATCACCAAGGTTGTTCGATTGACTAAAGTGTTAACATTGACCAAGTTAGACAACCTAGCTTAAACATAAGTAATAGGTTAATAAACTATTTGTTAAATAACCTAACTAACTACCTAGTAAATTACCTATGTAATCTAGGCCTATTATGTAGTTTACTCACTAATGTAAGCTTTCTAAGTTAATATCTTAAATGGTCTAGGTAGGTATTCAAGGTGGTTGAGCTTATTAGGTAAATGTTGCGACCTTAGCTTTAGGCTCACGACCAAGGCAAAAGGGCCTGTAAGGGTCCGGGCCAAGACTAAATCCAAGAGTCACATTTTCATGCCCCGGGAGTGCAAAAGAGTGTGAGGGAAAAAAACCCTCATGCTCCCAAGTGAACTCCCATGTTGGGAGTTAAAGTCTCGGTGGACTCCCGAATGTTTAGAGAATGATTGCAAGGGTCGAAACCCAATGGCTTGAAAAGTTCTTCATATCATTATAAAGTTATTAAAATGTAGATGTCTAAAATGAGCTTGCATCACCCATTTGAATATCTGAAACACAAGTTATGGCCAAAAGAAAGGCCGAGAGTCAAATTGACAATTTGACTCCCGACCACTAAAAGTCAGGAATTGACTCGATTTCCTTGTGTGCAGGTGACATGCCACATACCATTGAAAAGCTCTCGACGAGGGCTACAACTTTACTTTAGACCTCATCTCAATCGAAGGTTTGCACACAAAGTTATGGGGCCACAAAGTTGTGGGAGTTTCGACTTTGGCAAATTCGGGACTCTCACTTGGGAGTCCTAAGACAAAAAGCCATTTGGATGTGGGCCTCATGGAGAGGCACAAAGTATACTATAAGGGGGAAGGTGGTGGCTTCCCCCAAGTCCAAGCCGTGGTGAGTCTTGTGAGTCCGAATTTGCCCGTTGCTCGTCCTAGCACCAAAAGTGCTCCAACTATGCACTAACCAACTTGTTGTTTGGTTTTTTGCAAATTTGATTGAGTGATTAAGTGCTTGTCATTCTTCCTAGTCCCATCCCGGAGCTCCAACATGCCCCTCTACCCCTTAAAATGCTTCGAGCCAGGGAACGTGCCCGAACTCCTTGCTCTTCCACTGTTTTCACTTCAGACTCACATTTGGAGTTTATCAAGGAGCCAGGGGGCATGTCACATGGTATCAAAGCTCTGGTAGAGCTTGATCCACTTATTGGAAAGTTTCGATGGCACCCAAGAAAAACCGTAAGCCAGTGCAAGAAAGCTTAGTGGAAAAACCCACCCCAGATTTCAATGTTCCATTTGAAGCCATTAGGGAGGAGGAACAAGAGGATTCGGAAGATCAGGAGAACCACGATGATCATGAAAATGAAGAGGAACAACCAACCATGGTCCTTTTCACATCGGAACAATTGGAGGTCCTACTCAAAATGAATAGGCCCAATTTCAGTGACTTGGTTGTAGCCCTCAAAGGAGGATCATCGAAAGGCGTGGGATTCCAACCTGCTAAACCTAGGAATTTTGACGGGGTCCAAGATCGAAAGGTTATAAATGTTTGGCTTACAAAAATGGAAGACTACATTCATGCCACCAAGGTTAGGCAACATTTGGCCGTGGAACTCGCCCAATCCTACTTGAAGGGTTACGCCTCCACATGGTGGAAGACAGTGAAGCAAGAGGAAGGGAAAAACCATGGTTACACATGGGAATTCTTCAAGGAGCACATTGAGTTGGAATTCATTCCAAAAAACTCCAACTATATGTCAAGATACAAACTCCATGACCTTGTGAATGCAACCAATGACAACTTGCGCCAATATGCGAAGGCATATTCCGAATTCATGCTTGAAATTCGACATATGCATGAGTAGACCGTGTGTGCCACTTTGTGATGGGGCTTCCAACTTGGGCCAAATGTAAGTTTGAGGAGAATTGGCATGCCTCATCATCTGAGGCCATCATGAAAATGGAAGGCTTTTCGGATGTGGGACAGGGTGAAAAGCTCGGGTTCAAGAAGGATAACAAATTTCTTCACAAGAAGGCGTGCCATGAAGGGGAATAGAGTCAAGGGCAAAATACCTCCAAAGGGGAAAGGCCCAAACAATTTCAAAGCTCGGGTTTCAAACTCAAAGGAAATTTCATCAAGAAAGGGGTTCCTTTTAAAGGGGGCCAACCCAAGGGGGATGCTAGTGAGAAGCCTAAAAGAGCATGTTTCAACTGCAATGAAGTGGGGCATTATTCCAAAGATTGACCCAAACCCAAACCAGGGAATGGGGGTTCTAAAATAATTGCCCTTACTACCAACCTAACCCAAGGTGAATGTAATCACTTCATTTTCTTAAAAGGGAAGGTTTCTAAGCGAGATGTGTTATGTCTTTTGAACACAGGGGCTTCCCACAACTTCATAACCCAAGAGAGTGCCAAAAGAATGGAACTCCAGTTAGAGGAGCTCAAGGCACCCATTGAGGTGCACTTTGCGAATGGGGTTCCCCATCCCACCATATGGCAAGCGAAAGATGTGCCTCTTCAACTAGGGAATTGGAAAAGAAAGGTGGATTTGTTGGTTTTCACCTTAAGGGGGATGGATTGCATTTTGGGAATGGAATTCATCACCCATAACAACATGCTCATAATAGGGCACAATAGGCTAATTAGAATCCCATCCAAAAATGGGATCGTGCAGGTGAAGGCACATGAAATGCCTAATGTGGGTGGATCGACCATCCACTTGATGTTAGGAAAAACGTTGGAAAGGGAATGCATGGGAGGTTATGGCATGTTGTGTGTGATGTGGGTGTTGGATGAATTTGAACCAAAGGAAGCTACTAACTTGGTGAGCTTTCCCAGGTGCCTTAAGCAAGTATTGGACAAATTCCCAGATGTGATGCCCGAAGAATTGCCCAACGAGCTGCCCTCGAAAAGATGAATTGATCATGCAATCTAGGTGATGCTGGGAGTGGCACCTCCCGCCAAGGCCCCATATCGAAGGAGTCATGAAGAGTTAAAAGAACTTAAGGTTCAACTAGAGGAACTCCTCGCAAAAGGATACATCAAGCCTAACAAGTCACCATATGGGGCAACCCGTCCTCTTTGTTCAAAAAAAGGATGGGACGTTGAGGATGTGGTGGATTATAGAGCCCTTAATAAGGTGACGGTGAAGAATTGATACCCATTACCTCGAATTGATGACTTGTTTGATTGACTTTTGGGAGCTAAAATGTTTAGTAAGATTAACCTATGCTCCGAGTACTACCAAATTCGAATCGCAGAAGGGGATGAAGAAAAGACTGCTTGTTGCACAAGGTATGGCTCATACAAATTCATGGTGATGCCTTTTGGACTCACCAATGCACCCGCCACATTTTGCACTCCCATGAACAACATTTTTCGAAAGTGGCTTGATGACTTCGTGGTCGTATACATAGACGACATTTTGGTCTATAGCAACTTTATGGAGGAACATGTGGAGCATTTCTAGAAGGTGTTCCAAAGGTTGAGAGAAAATAAGTTGTATGCCAAGTTTGAGAAATGCGAATTTGGGGTGACGGAAGTGGACTTCTTTGGACATAGGATCACCCAAGACGACTTGAAGATGGATGACCACAAGGTGAAGGCAATTTTGGATCGGGAACCACCTATGTCGGTTCCAACTTTAAGATCCTTTTTAGGATTGGCCTCTTATTATCGCAAGTTCATCAAGAACTTTGCAAAGATAGTCGCACCTTTGACAAACCTTTTGAAAAAATCATCTGGAACGTATAATTGGGATGAAGTATGCAATGAAGCCTTTGAAACCTTGAAAGGCATTTTGGTGAAAGCACCTGTGTTGAAATTACCCGACTTTGACAAAGATTTTGAAATCCATTCCAATGCCTCTTACTTTGTAATTGGAAAAGTCCTAGTGCAAGATAGAAAGCTCGTGGCATTTGAAAACAAGAAGTTGACTAAGACGGAACAAAGGTGGCCAATTCACAAAAAGGAAATGTGGGCCGTGATACATTGTCTCAAGACTTGAGGCCATTACATAGGCTCCAAAGACGTGGTGGTGTGGACCGATAATGTCACCTTGAAATATTTTGCCACTTAACCAAAGTTGTCATCAAAACAAGTGAGATGGCAAGACACATTGGTGTTGTTTAATGTGGATATTCGACATAAGCCTGGGAAGGAAAACGTGGTGCCGGATGCACGAAGTCAAAAACACCAACTTAAAGTGGTGTATGTGGGGCAAACATAATTCCAAAAAGAAGTTTGACCTGGGAGCCGCCATGACAAGTTCACCAAGGAAATGAAGCAGAAAATTCAAAAGGAAATCAAGTCACACTTCCACTTGCAAGATGGACTATTGTGGTATAAGCAAAATTGGCTCTATGTTCCAGAAGGGGGGCTCAAGGGTGTGCTTTTGAAGGAGTGTCATGATGGGCCACTTACGGGCCATGGTAGTGCAAAACGCACCACAACATTCCTCAAGAAGTCCTAATATTGGCCTAATTTGAAAGACAATGCAGAGGATTATGTGATGATTAGCTTGATTTGCCAACAAAATCAAACATTCAATAAGAAATAAGCAGGATTGTTGCGACCATTACCGATTCCTGAAGGGCCGTGGGAAAGTGTGTCCACAAATTTCATGGTGAGTTTGCCACCATCAAAGGGATTTGATGCGATCATGGTGATGGTTGATCGATTTAACAAGATGGCACACTTCATTCCCACCAAGGAAACCACCAAATCAGATCTCAGGTACCAAGATAACACAAATACACCATTGCATAGACAAGCCAACCTTTACCACCACTCCATGGAAGCAGGTGCCAAATGGAGAAGTAAAAGTGTGGCAACCATGTTAAAATGATTAAAATGTTGTCTGAAGACATGTTTGATTACTTGTGAAGCATCCTAAGCATTTCAAATGCACCTTCCTTATACTAAAACAAAAATCTACTCTCCACCCTACACTTACTTCAAGTGGCTGCATAAAGTTCCATAAAATAAAAAGCATTCTACTTGTAACTTGGTGACGTCAAACAAGAATAGGCAAGAACTTTATGAAAGAACACCTCACAAGTTCTCCATTTACTTGCCCTTATATACTCTCCAATGTTAACATGACTGTCTTGAATAAGGCCATATGCCACAGCAAGAAAAGTAGGTTCCATAAATTTTCACAGGACTCAAATGTGAAGATGTCAACCATGGAGAAGTTTGCCATGCCTGGCCCCAAACCCCTGAAAGAGACACAATTTTGTCAACTTGCAGATGAGTTTGCTAGAGTTCCCCGAGATGTATATAACCTGGTGGAGCTAAAACACCCACAAATGCATGATTCTTTCAGGACCTCATGCCACCTGTACTGAAACTACTTCATTTTTGGCAAACGAATTATTGTCAACAGCCGCTGTTGTTATCTGTGCTCAACCTATTATTTTTCAAAGGGATGACATGAACACACACAGCATGAGGAACGCTCCAATTATCAAAACCTGTGTAATAAGAGATAGGCAGCAGAAATGAATGACAATAATAACTTCACAATCTGTGCAGGAATGCCAACTTTCATAAGACTTCAGCAGAATATAGTAATATGCCAAAAATCAAACCACAAAAATTGAAAACCTTCAACAACTATAAGCTGTCTCATTCACAGGTGCACACGCACCCTAATTTTATTAACTAAAAGATACAGGATGAAAGAGCCAAAGATGGGGGGCCAAGGTGACCCACTGTCAGTTTGGAGTTGGTAACTGATCTTGCTTACCAAATGAGAGTCTAAGCAGGCTATCCAGGAGATCACAAATATAAAAAGACACAGAGAAAGAAACAGAACAGACAGAGAGGGAGAGAAGGACCTTGCACCCTGCAGAAGGGAAGTACATAACCAGGAGCAGCCCATCACCATGGACTAGAATGGGGGGAAGACTACCCAATAGAGTATCCGTTCTAATCCTCAGATGAGATGAAGCTGCTAATTTTGGGAAGCAGTAGCCAGACGACTGGCAAGGTCGTTGAAGCCCCTTTGAGTTGTGTGGAGACGTTGGAGAGCCCTGTTTAGCCAATTGTTTCCGTTTCTCCTCTCGCTTCATTCTAAGCTCCTGCTCAAGCTCCTCCTTCCAGAGCCTTTGACGCTCACTAGAACTCAGACGAGGGCTTGGTAGCGGTTGCTGTATGTCATTGATAAGACCTTTCCATTCATTCCACCTTGCTGACGGAATTTCCAAAAGACGGGAACAATTGACACTGGGAGAAGGTGCTCCAGTTCCACTGGGGCTCCCAGAACTCACACTCGTCTCACTCTCTTGGCTGCTTCTGATTCCAATTGAC
>Ga0209611_10013271_pt1 | contig 11347 bp, 9 predicted proteins | sample S1TSphgellanicum_3_FD_187693 | JGI IMG/M metagenome (GOLD analysis project Ga0209611, IMG submission 187693) | Host-associated microbial communities from peat moss isolated from Minnesota, USA - S1T2_Fc - Sphagnum magellanicum MG (SPAdes) (version 2) | ecosystem: Host-associated > Plants > Peat...
CTTATAGCATGGCCCCAATTTGACTGACGCGATACGCTAGGTCTGTTTTAGTTTGACGCCAGCGCAAACTGGCGGAAAAGAGTAGGTAACACGGGAGTTGTTGTGCGCGTGGGGTTTACTGCGTGACACCGGCTTTGTTTGCCGTGCGTCTCGCTGCTCGAACCCGATGTCCCTGGCGTTTATATCGCTGCCGCCAATGGTTACGTCGGGCAAGCTGGCTCTGCCGTTAGTAGATACCAGTTTATTCGTAACAAATCTTGAATTGGTGATTTTTATCGTCACTTTTATCTTTCCTTTCCCGATTCATTCGGGAAAAAATATGGCTTTGAAATCCTTGAAGGGTGATTAACGGCAGACGCCAAGAGCTCATGACGCCGGAAACAATAAAATACGCGTTTCAAGCCAATACGGACATGTGCAATGGGGTGACGTGCCACGCAGGCGAAGCAAACCCGGCTTTCGACCGCGACATGCTTGCGCGTTTTGAATGGCGCGCCGCATGACTGACAAAGGTACACGGGTGGGCCTATGGTCGCAAAACTCATCGAGGCTTTGCACGGTTCGGCCAGCGTGGCGCCGGAGCGTGCGGTGCTTCCCACACAACAATCTCACATCCAACGCTTCGCGCGGCAGGTAGCGTCCGATACGATCTGGAGGTGCGCGGCGCCGGCATGAATATGCAAGGTGCCGTCGTTCAGGATGCGCTTAGCCTTCAACCGTGTCTTCTCTTCCGCCGTTGTCGCGGCAAGAGTGCGCGGCGCGCGGTCCATGGCAAGGGGCCAAGGGCGGCACGCCGGCTTGGAGTGGATATATGCTGGACTGCGTGTCCGATCGCGAATTCGCCGACATCAGGCAGGGTGTGGCGCGCCTGTGCGCGTCCTTTCCCGGCGCCTATTGGCGCGCGCTCGACGCCGCGCGCGCATATCCGTCCGAATTCGTCGCAGCACTGACGGCGGCCGGCTACCTCGCGGTGCTGATCCCGGAAGAATATGGCGGTGCAGGGCTGGGTCTGGATGCCGCGGCTGCGGTGCTGGAAACCATTCAGGCGCAAGGGTGCAACGGGGCTGCCTGCCACGCGCAGATATACATTATGGGCACGCTGCTTCGGCATGGCTCGGCGGCGCAGCGGGAACAGTATTTGCCCGCCATCGCCGCCGGCGCGCTGCGGCTACAGGCCTTTGGCGTGACCGAGCCCGGCAGCGGCAGCGACACCACGAGCCTGCGCACCGTCGCCCGTCGCGACGGCGACAGCTATATCATCGACGGTCAGAAAATCTGGACCAGCCGCGCCGAGCATTCCGACCTGCTTCTGCTGCTCGCCCGCACCACGCCGCAGGACCAGGTGAAGAAACGCACCGAAGGCCTGTCCACCTTTTTGATCGACATGCGAACCGCGGTGGGTAATGGCCTGACCATCCGGCCGATCCGCACCATGATGAATCATAATAGTTGCGAGATATTTTTCGATTCGCTGCGTATCCCGGCCGACTCGCTGGTCGGGGAGGAGGGACGTGGCTTCCGCTACATTCTGGACGGCATGAACGCGGAACGGCTGCTGATTGCCGCCGAATGTATCGGTGACGCGAAATGGTTCATTGCGCGCGCCACGCAATACGCGCGCGAGCGCCGCGTGTTCGGCCGCCCGATCGGGCAGAATCAGGGCGTGCAATTCCCGATCGCGCGCGCCTACGCGCAAATGCGCGCCGCCGAACTGATGGTGCGTGACGGCTGCGCCCGCTTCGCCGCCGGCGAGAATTGCGCCGAGCAGGCTAACATGGCGAAATTGCTCGCCGCCGAAGCTTCCTGGGCAGCGGCCGAGGCTTGCGTGCAGACCCATGGCGGCTTCGGGTTTGCCGAGGAATATGACGTGGAACGCAAGTTCCGCGAAACCCGGCTATATCAGGTGGCGCCGATCAGCACGAACCTGATCCTGTCCTATATCGCCGAACATGTGCTCGGCCTGCCGCGCAGCTATTGAAGAAAGTACTTATTTTTTGAAAAAAAGAAGCAAAAAACTTTCGCGCCCACCCCTTCACCGCTACACGCGTCAGCGCTCCAGCTTGCGCGAAGCCAAACAGACAAAAGTTTTTTGGTTCTTTTTTTCAAAAAATAACACCAAACTTTCTCTCTGTATGCCCCAATGACCAACGGCCCAGACGCCCATATCGGCCGCAGCGAAACCGCCGACGATCACGTCTGGCCAATGCTGCTGCCGCGCATGGCGGCGACGCTCGGGCTGGCGGAGGCGCCGCACAGCTTGCCCCCGCTGTGGCACTGGATGCTGTTCCAGCAATGGGTGGCGCCCGCCGGCCTTGGCATCGACGGCCACGCGCGCCGTGGCGACTTTCTGCCCGACCCTGACGGCTTGCCGCGCCGCATGTGGGCCGGCAGCCGTGTGAAATGGCTGCGCGACCTGCGGCCTGGCGAGGCGGTCCGCCGTATCAGCACCATCACGTCCGTGGATCATCGCACCGGGCGGTCCGGGCAGCTGATGTTCGTCACGGTGCACCACGACATCTCCGGCACGCATGGCCCGGCCATCGAAGAGTGGCAGGATATCGTCTATCGCGCGGGGGGCGGGGCAACGGCCGCGGGCCGCAACGCGCTGCCCACCCCGCCGGTGCGGCGTATGATTGTGCCGGATGAGATTATGCTGTTCCGCTATTCGGCGCTCACAGGCAACGGCCACCGCATTCACTACGATGCGCCATATGCCACCGGGGTCGAAAACTACCCTGGCCGCGTTGTGCACGGTCCCCTGATCGCCACGCTGCTCATGACGCTCGCGCCGCCGGGCGCGCAGGCGCTGTCCATTCGTGCCCTGCGCCCGGCCTTCTGCGGGTGTGCGCTGCTGCTCTGCGTCAACGGCGGTTCGTTGCAGGCATTCGACGATGATGGCGCGGCCTGCATGTCGATTGCCGTAACGCCTGAAGCTTGACGTCGGCGGCCTTGGCCCGTAAGGGCGATGCCGGGCTTCGGTGAGAGTATCTTCCTAACCGCTTAGCGCGCCGTTATTGGATAACCAATCGTGCAGACGCTTTTCGTCCATCTGAAGTGCGAACTCGGCCAATCCTACAAAGTGGCCGGTCAATTGGCGGACAACGTCGCCGCGTTGTCCGCGCTCTATTCCATTTCCGGGCAGTATGATTTGCTGGCGCAATTCCGGCTCGAGCCCGATACGGATATCGGCCTGTTCATTACCGAGGTCGTGCAACGCATTCCGGGCGTACGCGACACGCACACGACCATCGCGCATAATGCCTTCACGCCTCGGCCGCTACCGCCGGACGTTACGGCCAGTAGTTAAGCGTAAGAAAGAGATGTTCTTTTTTGAAAAAAAGAACCAAAAAACTTTTGTCTGCTGGGTTCCGCGCACGCTGAAGCAAAATCCGTCGGGTCGTGACAGCGCCAGAGCAAAAGTTTTTTGTTTATTTTATTCAAAAAATAAGCACTTTTTTGCTTTTGGCGAACGATCGGGCCAGCACGCATGACACAAACGCTCTATCGCTCCTTCGTCACCCAGGCGGACATCGACGCGCAATATAATGCCGCGCATGGCGTGGCGGATGCGGCGGCCGAAGCGCGCCATTTCGTCACGCGAAGCGCCGAGGCACGCCAGGAACTTCGCTGCGTGCTTGATATTCCGTTCGGCCCCACACTGGCCGAAACGCTCGACATATTTCCCGCCGACCTCAAGGGCGCGCCGGTTTTCATCTTCCTGCATGGGGGCTACTGGCGCGCGCTATCGTCGAAGGAGTTCAGTTGCGTGGCCATTGGCCCGCAGCAACGCGGCATCACCACCGTCGTGGTGAATTATGCGTTGTGCCCGCACGTCGCGATCGACGAAATCACGCGCCAGACGCGCGCCGCAATCTTCTGGGTGCTGCGCAACATTGATCGTTATGGCGGCGACCCGGCGCGCGTGGCGTTGGGCGGCCATTCGGCCGGCGGCCACTTGGCAGCGATGTGCCTGCAGACCGACTGGCAAGGCATCTATGGCCTGCCTGGCACACCGCTCCGCGCGGCACTTCTGGTCAGCGGCCTGTATGATCTGGAGCCGCTCCGTTACAGTTATCTCCAACCGCAAATCCAATTGGACGACGGCGTCATCCGGCGCAATTCGCCGGCGTTTTCGGTGCGACGATGCGCGACACCGGCGTTGATCACGTGGGGTGAAACCGAAACGTCCGAGTTCGAACGGCAATCTTCCGTCTTTCACGAGGCCTGGCACGCCGCCGGCAACCCGTCCGAACTGCGGCCGCAGCCAGGTGCGAACCATTTCTCCGTCATCCACGGTTTTGAATCTCCGACCAGCGATCTCTGCCAATGGCTCGCCGGCAAGCTGGCGTCGGCGCAGGCGCTCGCGTGACGGCTACACCGAAGCTGACGCGCGAAATCTGCGCCACGTTGGACGCCGCGGATACGCTGGCGCCGTTGCGTGCGCGGTTCACGCTGCCGCCCGGCATCATCTATCTCGACGGCAACTCGCTCGGTGCCCTGCCGCGCACCGTTGCAACCAGGCTCGCGCAGGTTGTCACGCAGGAATGGGGCGACGATTTGATCCAGAGCTGGAACAAGGCCGGTTGGATTGACCAGCCGCAGCGCGTCGGCGACAAGATCGCCCGCCTGGTCGGCGCAGCGCAGGGCGAGGTTGTGGTGGCGGACTCGACGTCGCTGAACCTCTATAAGGTTCTGAGTGTCGCGCTGGCGCTATGCCGGGCGGACAACCCGGCCCGAAACGTGATCGTCTCGGAGCGCGATAATTTCCCCACCGACCTGTATATCGCCGAAAGCCTGGCGGCGCAGCATGGTTTCGAGCTGCGTCTGGTCACGCAGGACGAGATTATCGCCCAGTGCACTGAATCGCTCGCCGTACTGCTATTGACCCATGTGAATTACCGCACCGGCCATATGCATCCAATGGCCGACATCACCGCCCGCGCCCATGCAGCCGGCGCCCTTATGATCTGGGACCTGGCGCATTCGGCCGGCGCCGTGCCAGTGGCGCTGAACGCCGCAGATGCGGACTTCGCTGTGGGGTGCGGCTACAAATATCTTAATGGCGGCCCCGGCGCGCCCGCTTTCCTGTGGGTTCACCCGCGCCATGCCGCGCGCATGGACCAGCAGCGTCTTTGGCAACCTTTATCCGGCTGGCTCGGCCATGCCGCCCCGTTCGACTTCAGTCCCGGCTACCGGCCGGCGCCGGGGGTTTCACGTTTCATTTGCGGAACACCGTCGCCCCTGGCCCTGGCCGTGCTGGAATGCGGCGTGGACACCGTTCTGGCGGCGGAAGCCTACGGCGGCATCGACGCACTGCGAACAAAATCGCTCGCGCTGACCGATCTCTTCATCACGCTGGTGGAGCAGCGCTGTGATGGCCACGGGCTCTCATTGCAAACACCGCGCGAGGCTGCGTGTCGCGGCAGTCAGGTCAGTCTCCTGCGCCACGAAGGCGCGTATGCCATCGTGCAGGCGTTGATCGCGCGCGGTGTCATCGGCGATTTTCGGGCCCCTGGCATTCTTCGTTTTGGATTCACACCACTTTATCTGCGCTTCGTCGATGTCTGGGACGCCGTGGACATATTGCTGGACGTGCTGCAAAGCGGCATGTGGCAGGATGACCGCTTCAACCAGCGCGCCGGCGTAACCTGAAGGACGGCCATGCGCACCGAGAAGATCGTGGACGGCGAGGGCGCAGCGCTCGATTTCAGTGCTGACATGTCCTACAGTGACTACCTGCATCTCGATGCGATCCTGAATGCGCAACATCCGCTTTCGCCCGCGCATGACGAAATGCTGTTCATTGTGCAGCATCAAACCAGCGAACTCTGGATGAAGTTGCTGTTGCATGAGCTGCAAACCGCCATCGCCGCTATCGTCGCCGACGATTTTCATGGCGCGTTCAAAATGCTGGCCCGCGTCAGCCGTGTGATGGAGCAATTGGTCAGCGCATGGACCGTACTCTCTACTATGACGCCACCGGAATATACTGCCATGCGGCCATATCTGTTGCGGTCCAGCGGTTTCCAGAGTGCGCAATATCGCTGCATCGAATTCATGCTCGGCAACAAGAATGCCGCCATGTTGAAGCCGCACGCGCACCGGCCCGATATTTTCGCGCGCGTCGAAGCCGCCTGGCGCGCGCCGTCGCTCTATGATGAGTCGCTCAAAGCCATGGCGCGGCATGGCATTGCGGTGCCGGCGACGCATCTGGACCGCGACTGGACGCAACCTTATCAGGCCGACGCCGCTGTCCAGCAGGCATGGCTGGGCGTATATCGCGACCCCGCCGCGAACTGGGACTTTTATCAGTTGGGCGAGAAACTGACCGACCTGGAAGACGCGTTTCGGCTATGGCGTTTTCGGCATGTGACGACCGTGGAGCGGGTGATTGGTTTCAAGCGCGGCACCGGCGGCACGGGTGGGGTCAGCTATTTGCGCAAGATGTTGGATGTTGTGCTGTTTCCGGAGCTTTGGGCGCTGCGGACCGATCTTTAGAAAGGAAGGTCTTTTTTTCAAAAGAGAACATACTTCCTTTTCTGTCTACCGCGTCTGCTGCAACAGCGCCAGCGCTTGCTTCAAATGCGGTGCATCGATCATCTTGCCGCCCAACTGCAGCGCGCCGACGCCTGGGTTGGCGGCAAAGGCCGCCACCACATCGCGCGCATGGGCAATCTCTGCGTCACTCGGCGTGAACGCGGCATTGATGATCGCCACCTGCGATGGATGAATTGCCAACATGCCGGCAAATCCGTCGCGCCGGCCGCGGGCGGCGTAAAGCGCCAACCCGTCTATGTCGCGCAAGGCCGGGTAAACCGTTTCGATTGCTGGTACGCACGCCGCATGTGCCCCGAACAATGTCAGCGCGCGGGCGAGTTGATATGGCGGCGTATAGGTGCCATCCGCCTCGCGCGCGGTTGCAGCGCCGATGGAGGCCGGCAAATCCTCTGCCCCCCAGGTCAACCCGACCAATCGAGCGCTGGCGCCGGCATAGGTGCCAAGGCCAAATATCGCCGATGGCGTTTCGGTCGCAATCGCCAATATACTGATACCGTCCAGTCCGGCCAGCAGCGCGTCGAGCGCGGCAACGCTGGCGCCGCCTTCCGATTTTGGCAGCACAACCCCGTCCGGACGGGAAGCACGCACGGCCGCGAGATCATCAGCCACAGATGCGCTGTCTAACGGATTGATGCGCACAAAGATTGGAAGTGTTCTGTCCGGACGAAGCAGGAATGCAATAATAGCCTCCCTCGCTGCGGACTTCGCCGCGGCTGCAACGGAATCCTCCAAATCCAGGATCAGCGCGTCGGCGCCGCTGTCGCACGCCTTCATCATACGCTCCGGGCGGTCACCCGGTACGAAGAGCAGGCTCCGCAGCCTCATCCCGGCCGCCGACGCAGCAGTGCCGTGCGCAGGCATTGGCAGACTATTTCGTTATGCTGATTAAGAAGCCGATGGTCAAAAGTGACGATTCCGGCTTCGGGTCGCGATCGGCTGGGTTTCAACGCAGCCACTTCGGTTTCAGCACGCACTGTATCGCCAATAAACACTGGCTTCGGCATAACGAGTTTATCGTAACCGAGATTTGCAACCAAGGTACCCAGGGTGGTGTCCGCCACGCTCAACCCCACCATCAGCGCGAACGTGAAGGTTCCGTTGACCAGGATTTGGCCGAACTCGCTGGCGCGCGCAGCCTCCGCGTCCAAATGCAGTGGCTGGGGATTATGGGTCATCACCGTGAAGAGAAGATTATCCGTTTCGGTTACAGTGCGCCGGATTTCATGCGCAATAAGATCCTTCAATGTCCATTCGTCAAAATAGCGGCCTGCCATCGTCAGCCCGCCTTGGCGATGCGAATCAGCACGTCGCCCTCGCGTACCTGATCGCCCGCGGCGGCGGCAAGGAATTCGACGATGCCTTCGAACGGCGCGACCAGCCCAATCTCCATCTTCATCGCTTCCATCACCAATATTTTTTGGCCCTTGCTGGCGTGGCTGCCGACCGCGACATCCACCATAACGATACGTCCTGGCATCGGCGCCAGAATGGCGCCGTCGGCGGTTTGGCCGCCGCCGCTGCTACACGCGCTGAGTGGCGGCCCGAATTCCCATGCCTCACCATCCAGGAACAGCACCCGCCCCTGTGGCGTATCCACGGGTACCCCTGCGGATTGCACATCAGCAACATGAATACTGCCGCCGATATCGACGGCGACACGAAGATCGGCCGCCGCGTTCATGCGAAACCCGGGCAGCGCACTCCATGGGTCGGGTCCCGCCAGGGGCACCAACGCCGCCGCCGCGGCTGCCACAACATGCGGCCCCGGCGCCGCTGCCGGGATAAGCCGCGCGGCGTGGCGTTCTATGAACCCGGTATCGATGCGGCCGGCGACGAAATCCACATCGGCGGCCGCGCGCGCCAGAAAGCCTGCATTGGTGCGCACCGGCCAAACCTGAACCGCGCCGCACGCCGCGGCCAGACTGGCCGCGGCGGCCGCGCGGGTGGGTGCATGCGCGATCAGTTTGGCGATCATCGGGTCGTAGAATTGCGTGACCTCGCCGCCTTCCTCGACGCCGCTGTCGATGCGTATGCCGGGTGGAAAGCGCAAAATGTCGAGCGGCCCCGTTGAAGGCAGGAAGCCGGTCGTCGGGTTCTCGGCATAAAGCCGCGCCTCCATCGCCCAGCCCTGGATGTGCAGCGCGTCCTGCGGCAGGGGTAACGGATCGCCCGAGGCGACGCGCAATTGCCATTCAACCAGATCCTGTCCGGTAATTGCCTCCGTCACCGGATGTTCCACCTGCAGCCGCGTGTTCATTTCCATGAACCAGATCCGATCCGCACGCAGCCCCGCCGATGCGTCCGCAATGAACTCGATCGTGCCCGCGCCGACATAATGGACCGCGCGCGCGGCTTGCACCGCGGCGGCGCACACCGCCTCGCGCGTCGCCGCATCCATGCAAGGCGCCGGCGCTTCCTCGATCACCTTCTGATGCCGGCGCTGCAATGAACAGTCGCGCTCGAACAAATGCACCACATTGCCGTGCTGGTCGCCGAACACCTGCACTTCAATATGGCGTGGACCAAGTATGTATTTCTCGATTAAAACGCGGTCGTCGCCGAACGATGCAGCCGCCTCCCGCCGGCAACTCTCCAGTGCGCCGGCGAACGCCGCTTCATCGTCGACGCGGCGCATGCCTTTGCCGCCACCGCCCGCCACGGCCTTGATCAGCACAGGAAACCCAATCGCAATGGCCTCGGCGGCCAAACGTTCGGCACGCTGGTCCGCGCCCATATATCCCGGCGTCACCGGCACACCGGCCTGCATCATCAAGTGCTTGGCGGCGTCCTTCAGGCCCATGGCGCGGATGGCGGCCGGCGGTGCGCCCACCCAAACCATTCCTGCCCCCTGCACTGCTTCTGCGAAGCTGGCATTCTCGGACAGAAATCCGTAACCCGGATGGATCGCGGCCGCACCGGTTTGCTGCGCGGCTGCCAGAATTTTGTCCTGACGCAGGTAGCTTTCCCGCGCAGAAGCGGGCCCGATGCATACGGCCTGATCCGCCTCCCGCACGAACGGCATATTGGCATCGGCGTCAGAGTAAACCGCAATTGTCCGAATGCCCATCCGTGCGGCTGTGCGCCGGATGCGGCGGGCGATTTCGCCGCGATTGGCGATCAGCAGGCTGTCGATCATCCTCATTACATCCGGAACAGACCGAATTGCGCGCGCACCGGGATCGGCGCATTCAGGGTCGCCGAAAAAGCGAGCCCCAGAATGTCACGGGTCTGCACCGGATCGATGATGCCGTCGTCCCACAGACGCGACGTAGCGTAATAAGGCTCGCCCTCGATTTCGTATTTCTGCCGGATCGGCGCCTTGAACGCCTCGGCCTGCGCCGGCGTCCATGTCGGCGCGTCACGGTGCACGGTGGCCAGCACGGACGCGGCTTGTTCGCCGCCCATCACGCTGATGCGCGCGTTCGGCCAGGTAAACAGGAAGCGCGGTTGATAGGCGCGGCCGCACATACCGTAATTGCCGGCCCCGAAACTGCCGCCGACCAGCACGGTGATTTTCGGCACCTGTGCGGTCGCCACCGCCGTCACCAGCTTGGCGCCATTCTTGGCAATCCCCTCCGCCTCATATTTGCCGCCGACCATGAATCCGGAAATATTCTGCAGGAACAACAACGGCACCCGGCGCTGGCACGCGAGCTCGATGAAATGTGCTCCCTTCAGCGCGCTTTCCGAAAATAGCACGCCGTTATTGGCCAGAATCGCCACCGGAATGCCCCAGATGCGCGCGAACCCGCACACCAGCGTCGTGCCGTAGGATGCCTTGAATTCATGGATCTCCGACCCGTCCACGATCCGCGCAATAACCTCGCGTACGTCGTACGGTGCGCGCACGTCGGCCGGGATTACGCCGTATAATTCGCCGGGATCGAGAAGCGGCGGCCGCGGCGGAAGAATATCGATGTCCACGCGTTTCGGCGCATTCAGCGTGGCGACGATATCGCGCACGATCAGCAATGCATGCGCATCGTTTTCGGCGATGTGATCCACCACGCCGGATTTGCGGCCGTGCGTTTCGGCACCGCCCAATTCTTCGGCGGAAATCACCTCGCCCGTCGCGGCCTTCACCAACGGTGGCCCGGCCAGAAATATGGTGCCCTGGTTGCGCACGATCACGGTTTCGTCCGACATCGCGGGCACATACGCGCCACCCGCCGTGCAACTGCCCATCACGCACGCGATCTGCGGAATGCCCAGCGCCGACATCTGCGCCTGATTATAGAAAATGCGGCCGAAATGATCGCGGTCGGGGAAAACCTCGGCCTGGTGGGGCAGGTTGGCGCCGCCGCTATCCACCAGGTAGATGCACGGCAACCTGTTTTCCTGCGCGATTTCCTGCGCGCGCAGATGTTTTTTCACCGTCATCGGGAAATACGCGCCGCCCTTCACCGTGGGATCGTTGGCAACGATCAGCACCTCACGCCCGGCGACGCGGCCGATGCCAGTGACCAGCCCGGCGCCGGGCGCTTCACCGTCATAAAGCGTGACAGCGGCAAGCGCGCCGATTTCCAGAAACGGCGAAGCTGGATCGAGCAGCCGATGCACGCGATCGCGTGGCAGCAACTTGCCGCGTGCAACATGGCGGTCACGCGACGCTTTTGCACCACCTGCGGCGGCGATGGCGGCCTTGGCGCGCAGGGTCTCGGCCAGGCTGCGGTTACGGGTCGCGTTGGCCTGAAATTCTGCGCCACCAGCGTCTAGCAGCGTGGTCAATCGGGTCATGAAAAAGGCCAGGCGCGTTTTGCAACGCACGCATGCGCGTGGCGCCACGGGT
>Ga0209611_10013272_pt1 | contig 11346 bp, 6 predicted proteins | sample S1TSphgellanicum_3_FD_187693 | JGI IMG/M metagenome (GOLD analysis project Ga0209611, IMG submission 187693) | Host-associated microbial communities from peat moss isolated from Minnesota, USA - S1T2_Fc - Sphagnum magellanicum MG (SPAdes) (version 2) | ecosystem: Host-associated > Plants > Peat...
GGGGGGGGGGGGGGGGGGTTTACGTTTAAGTTTGGTACAATATGTGTTGGGATATGATTAAAAATCATAGAAGGGCTAATTTACAACATTTGTATAGTCAAACTTAAAATTTTGATAATAAAATGCCATCACTTGATTACAAGGTGGACTTTTAATGTGATGTAACATCTTTTATCACAACCATAAAAACATTTATGAACTTTTATAAGATAATAAACATGTGTGAAATGTTTTTTTTTTTTCATAATATGATTGTGAGGCTACTGTAATGTTAAAATAAGGGCTTCTAAGTAAGTTTAATATTTTAATTTATCAAGATTCCATAAGATTGCTAATAGTTTATAAAGTCCATGATTTATTAAAATGGAAAAGTTGAAAATTGAACATTGTTTTGTAAAAAAGGACATTATTACCCTACATAACAATGGCCAATTATAAAAATTGAAAAAACCCATGTTTTTTCTTCTAACTTTTCCTCTAGCTAATCAAATTGAAACATGTGTCACAATTTTGAAACTTATAAGTTTAAGTTTTAAGTATTCCACTTGCCTCCTACATTCAAATGGACAATTTTACATCGGGGTCCAAGCATGGTAAAGTAGACCAAAAATGTATCTTGGGTATATGCAAAATTTTATTATTGAGAAACATATGTAAATAGGAAAAAAAGAAATTTTTATTTGAATTTTTTTTGCAATGTCCATGTAAAAAGCTTCAATTGATTAGAGTTTAAGTGTTGAAAAGGAAGGAATACAATAATTTAATATGGATTTGATGGCATATATTTTGACACCTATTTCGCTCACATTTTGAAAAGTAGACAACAAGTAGCAAAAAATGTTATGGAAATGTAAAAAAATTGTATGGGTGTTTACATATGCACATGGTACATGTTTTGAATACATTTGGAATGCAAATATGACATTGGTTAGAAGGGGAAGTACGAATGAACATGGAAAAAGTGCTATTCATTGGGGATTACTTTTCACCTACTTTTACAATTCCAAATGAGATGAAAAAATATGTTTTGGAATGTAAACAAGATGGGGAAGGCATGGTTTACTTTTTTGGGGGGAAATTTCCAAGTTGGATTTTCACATGTTTCCATAGTCTAGAAGTAGAAATATGGGCTTTCACCTACTTGATTATACTTTTGTCAAAACCTTGTCCAAGTTCAATAAATTCATCCCACCCACTCATCCTGCCCTAATTATTTCAAAATCTTCTATGTTCCCTTTTGGCACCTTTTTTAATGTCTCATTCAATGAATGAAAAAGGTGTAAGGATGAAGAAGAAATTTTCATCAGGGTTTTTTTCCCCCAACAACTGGACCACATGGCAATGTTGTTTTGTGTGTGGCTCAACAGTGTCCAAAGCTTTTGTTTCTTGAGCTCTAGGTGTTGTGACTATCCAAAATGGAGATTTGCATCAATGGAAGGTGTGCCTTGATGGTGATAAGAAAGCATGGCACATTGTGAGTTGTATTTGCATTTTTATCACAACATAATTGCATAGAATTGAGCAATGTTGTGCCATCTAGTTGTGGGCTTTAGGGTTATATGTTCTAGCACAAGTATCACAAGTGTGCATATTTTAATAAATAGTTGGTGCCTTCTTGCACTTTCCTTTCTATCTAATCCTATTTTTATACTACAAGTTTTTGTGTAACAGTGAACTTATGTTCAAGCTAGAAGCACTGGTGGCAGATTTTGCTACAATTTTTGACAAATAACAAGTTACCAACGTAATTAATCCACAACATGCAATCTCTTTATCTAATTTTTTAGTATAAGGTTACCATTGAGAAGTCGTGCTTAATGTTTGGTGGGATTTTTGAGGTGAAAATGAAAGCAAGAAATGGTATGAACTAAAGATGTGAATTTCAATCTTATACGTATTAGGTTTGTTAGCACATGTGTGTTCTTCCTACTAAATGTGTTTGCATAATTAAGTAATCCAAGTAATGGCCAAATGGCCAGTGTGGGTGTTTGGTACATCAGGTTGCTTAGGGCTGTAATATTGTCCTACATCTATAATGTGAAATTATATTGGAGTCAATCTTATTGTTTCCCTATAACAAAGAGTTTAAATGATCAATTTAGTTGGCATTGTATAACCAAATGTATGAATTCAATGTGTCACATGTAAAGGGACATGGAATCCAACTGCTAATAACAAGCTCCAACTTTAGGTTTGTGGAGGTCATGAAGGTTTGTAAATAGAATGTACCCTAATGGGTAAAACCAAGCTAATAGGAGCCAATTTTGGCGTAACCAATCCTTGGTTTTGATGTTCATAAGTCTCATAAATTAAATTAATGTTGAAAGTTTATGTTGTATTTATGTGAAGTCCTTTCTAATATGTTAATTTAGCATCCAGTAAAGTTTGAAGTAATCCAATAAATATAGAATACCTTTCAACACATTTTAAAGCCCATAATTAGTGTTTTTAGCACATTGAAACAGTGTAAAAGCATTGTCTAAACACTGTTATTTAACATTACCTTAGGACTTTTCGTCCAATCTTGTGTTGCCACATCATCTTTTCACGATTAATCATAGTAACTCAGGAGGTTGTCGTTGGCTCCTATTAGCCCATTTTTACCCTAATGTGTTATGTTCTAAATATTAATGGTGATGAAAATGATTGTTTAATGTACTTTGTGAGCAAAGATTTTGGTCATGCACTTAGGAAACTAATTTGACTACATTAATCCTTGTCACATTGTTTTTAGAGTGTTTAAAGATTTCTCTCCAATATTATGTTGAATCCATGAATTGTCGATGTTTGTGTAGGTCATCTTTTTTTAAGTTAATAAGTTCAAGTTTGGCACATTATATTGGAATGGATTGCACTTTTTTCACTATGAGAAATTGTGTCCGTGGAAACTAGACTGATATGCAACTAGGTTGTCATGGAAACTATTGTGCAATTAGGGTACAACTACAATATGGAAATACGGTGAATTAATAATTAAAATGCCACATCAGGATATTTCATAGTTGTAATTTAGTTGCAACTTGGACTTTATACGGGCATATGTACGCAAATTATATATGGTGATAGTCAACCGTAATTTGACCATGATCACAAGTTGTAATGAGTTAGTTAATCTCAACTATGTTGCAATTAATGTAACTTTAACATTGAATGAATAACTACTTTGCAACTAGTTTATGGCATTGATGAGTATGATCATGCCATGTGCATGGTTAGGTAAAGGTCCATAACATCTGAAACTTACAACTTGTTTGCAACCAAAAGTCAACTAAATTGGCTAATTTTACAACTAAGTTACAACTAAATGTGCCACTATGGTTTCACTACACAACTACTATTTGTCCACTATTTTGGAACTAAAGTGTTCAACTCATCTAGAATTAGTTGTCAACTATGTGGCAACTCATACTATTAAAAGATTCACTAATGTGAGTTCATTGAAAGCATAAATGCACGCCTTTAGTTGGATTGGAATGGTGTATTAAAATGTTTATGAATATGTACATATAAATATCATTACTTATACACTTCAAACTTTTTTAGATGAAATTATTAAATGTTTCATTAATATGAGCCAATTCCTTCATTGAAACAATTAATTAAAATAATTCATTTTCATAATTATTTAAATAACTAAAATTCAAATAATGTAATAAATATAATAATCCTTTTTTTGGTGATTGATGTTCAATTGTTGTGTTAATAATATTTCACTACATTGGAATTCACAATATTATGTTGCTATACATACATATCAAACCATAGAATTTCATGAAAGGTGAAAGTCTATTTTTGAATTGAAATTAAAAGTAATGTGTATATTTTATTAAACATTCAATAAGGGTGTACATATGAATATGTCTTTATATACCTCAATGTCTTTTACTCAAATTCATGTTTATTATATAATATTTCATAATGAATTATTTTTTAAAAATTTAAATTAGTAATTAATATGTAATATACTTAATTACCATGAACTAATTAAGTAAACCAAATAATAAACTATTCATATGAATTCATTAATCAAATTTGATTAATATTATTTAATTAATTCAGATAATAAAAAATTAATTATCTAATAACTAATTACTTAAACTCAATAAGTAATTATATAAAATTTAATTGATTGATTCAAAATATTCTAGATAACAAACTTTGTTAATGTAGGTGAGTAATTATTGAATTTTATTTGAATTCAGATCATCAATTATCAACATAATTAATTATTTAATAATTATTGAAATATTAATCATTTAATATTTATTATGATAATAAATTATCTGATACTTATTTTGATAATTAATTATCATACATTTAATTGAAATAATTAAATTCCAAATAATTATGTCAAATAATTAATTATAAATTTCTAATTAATTACAAAATTAATCAAACAAAAAGCACATGGGAAATGTTTTTTGTAGTTACAACTCAATTGCAAGTAGGGTGCCCCTAAAAGATTTAACCCCTATGCTTTGTCTTCAATATCTCATTTCACAAACTATATAAAGGAAGTGTCTCCTTTTGCATTTTCACAATAAAATACATGTGCCATGTTGGGATGAACTCATAAAAGCTTAACCCTAAAGGCAAAACACATAACAAATTTAAAAACTTATGTGGCTACTTTTTAGTTCACCTACTTTTTAAATATTCTACCTTCCTACCTACTTAAATAAATAAGTCCTACTTTTCTACCTACCTAGATTGTAAGTAAGTAGTTAAACAAATAGGTAGGTTGGAACTATATCAACTTACCTACCTATGGCTATGTATCGACCTACCTAGGTATATATATATAGTTTCCAAAATTCAATTAATACGCCACATGGCAACTTTTGATTATGCCACATGTCATAATCCAAGACCATCTAAAACGAATAATCATAATGGACAATGGATATTAATATTTCAAAAAAAATCACGAAAAATCCTCATAGTGCCACATGTTAAATTTTGATGGATGGTTGAAAAATGATGTCAACATGACATTATGATTGTAATCATAGGGGAGTTGCATTGTAGTTGAAAAAGAATTGTTGTGACAAAGTTGTAATTGAGTTGTAATGAATTGCACCATATATACAATGAGTTACAAATGTCCAATGCAACTCAAAAATTGAGTTGTAAAGCCAGTTGCAAAACACCCCTTTTTCTCATAATGTTTTTTCTCTGAATCAAACACAACTTGTCTTCTCAAAGTGAAAAATCATTTTGAAATTCCATTATGATCCAAGTAATGTTGCATTTGTTTTTGAATTCTAACCTCTAAAAGACAAGTTGTGTTTGATTTAGGTTTTAAACATATATTTTAAATTCTTCATCAAGCTTCATTGTTTCAAACATAAATTGACTTCCTGAAGGTCAAAGTGTCATATTTGAAGAAGATGAAATAAAGGTACAAATCCTCTAGGATCTATGTTATTTGTGTCTTTTAGGGTTTACACAAGTTCTCTTCTAAAAAATTCAAATATTTAATTTCTTGAAATTGATGATTATTTGGATTTTGTTGCTCTTAAATGGTGAATTTTAAATGCATAATGTTGGACATTGGTCCATCTAGATTATATCTTGAAACCTTAATAAGCAATTTGGGTACAAAATCCATATCAATCCTTTTGTATGCTTGGATAACTTGTGTTACGAATGGTTTATGGATCTTTCTTTTCTTCCCAAATGTCTATTTGCAAAACCTATAGTTTAGGGCCATGTGTTTTCTTATATGCTCAAACTCATTGTTTTGTAGCTTATATGCACATGGCTAGTGATTTCTTATGGTCAATCTAAATATGTTAATGTCTATATATATATCTAGTAGTGACTCATTGATACACTAAGTTTGTGTTAACTATTGTAATGGGATGCTTACGAAATAAAAAACTCAATGCCACTCACAAGGAGACCCAAAGATTGGCAAGGAAACAAAAGAAGATGCCCTACAAAAGGGAAAAAGAAAGGTAAAAATACTTGATCATGAAACATTTTTTCAACTTTTGGATGAAAGTATTAGCTTACTATTAGTTGTGGGTTTAGTTCTTTATGCAATGGACTTTTACATAATAGTCAAAATAGCTTGTTGGGTTTATATTTGAAGTAATGTACATGAGCTAATGTGTTTGATAAGTTGTGTAATTGTTCACATTGAATATTTGAAGGTAGATTCAATTTAACAAATGAGTTTCAATTGTTTTATAGGCATGATTATCAAGTAAAACGCAAATGTCGATCATCAACTTGACACCGAAGATCACATCAACAATAGGCAAGTGCATATGACAGAAACCTATCCCTTGGCATTGGTGTAGCCCCTGAATCTGGTTTACAACTAGATTATGGTCTAATCAATCTAATTAAAGGATAGAAACCTTCAAGGTGGAGAAAATGTTTAAGAGTCACGAAATTGATGTTAAGGCAATTGGGGAGCCTTGAACATAATCTAATAGAAGAGGGAAAAAGATATGTCTTTTGGAGACTACTAGAGCATCATGAAGTGGAAGATCTTTTGCCAAATTATGTAAGGAATGGGAAGTTATTTGAAGCTAACAAGGGGATGTTGGAAAGTATGAAGCTTGCATATAACACTTTGGTAGGTACAAGACAAAGCCAACACTTGACATTCAAAAATGTATTATTATCATATGTGGTATTTAACAATGTGAACTTTAGCCAAAGACACATTGCGAGCCTTGGTGCTTCAAGATATTATGTTAAAAATACAGTGGTCAAGTGGATTCATGTTGATCAAAACAAGGAAAATTCTAGGGGGGATGCCTTGGAAAAGATGAAATGACACATTAAATGAAGAAAACAAATCATTGATATTAAATTGGTGGGAAACATCAACAACTATTTCGCCAAATATAAAATATGTGAAGAGGAGGCGAATTGCAGTCAACACCTTTGAAAGTCATCCAATTCATTACTTACAAGAGTCACAAGTAAGAATTTACCAACTTTTATATAATTCAACCTAGAATAATCTTTATGGTTTATTCATCATGTAATCAAGTAAAGGATATAGCTATGAGTTGTAATCTTGTGAATTTCTCTTCTATAATGAACATTTTTGACACTAGTGACTACTTGAAGTTTGTCTAAAAATATGCTTGTTGCATTTACCTAGGTACATGTCACATCTTTGAATTGCTATCATTAATTAACACTTACTTCTTATTTATAGTTATTTAATCAACATTGTTAATGATCATATTGTTACTTGTGAGTTTGGTGCTTCTTTTGACGTTCTACTTGCTTGAACCTACACAAATGTGATGGTTGATATTATTGAATACTTGTTGTCATTAATCTCCTTAGATTTTACTTTCTTAACTATCTATTGGATGTAATATGTATGAACCCCTAGTTGTTAAATACTTCTTTTATTGGTGCATTAAATCCAAGCTACTTTTGGGTTTGTTGTCTTACTTCACTTGTGCAACATCTACTAGATGGAAATAGGTTGGTCTACTTGTCTATTTGTATGTTTGATATGTCATGGTCTTACCTAATTGGATATCCACTTATGTACTAACACAATGAACTTTCTACTAGTTTTATGGTCAACAATACTTGTAGTTAGTTTAGGAACTCATTTGTTCTACTTGCGCTACTTGTTACTTGTCAATTTTATACTAGATCTCATTAGGGTTTACTTAAAGAAGGATGGACCTAATGGTTTTAGAATTAGTTCAATACTTGCCATTAGTTTAGGTTTTTTTGTTTTATTGGATCTGTATTATGTCCCTACTTATTACATGTTAATTTCTAGTGGATTTCATTAGCATGTACACTTTTGGAAGGATGGCCATATTGGTTTTATAATTGATGGCACTTGCCATTAGTTTAGGTTTCACTTGTTATATTAGATTTAAGTTATATCCGTACTTATTGCATGTTAATTTTTATTAGATCTTATTTTCATTTACAATACAAGGAAGGATTACTATACTAGTTTTATAAGTATTGACATTTAGGCTTCATGTATTCTACTAAATACAATATGTCCCTATACAATGCTTCTTAATGTTTCACTAGATCTCATTAGCATGTACTTAGGGGAAAGATTTGGTCCTATTGGTTTTATAACCTTATTGGAATGTGTGTTTTTTGTTATACTTGCACATTAAACATCAGTTGAACTAGGTTGACACAAACATTTCAAGTATACCTATTTTTCTACTTTTTTGGTTGATGTATGTGGATGCAATTTGGGTACATTATAATTTTCTAATTTTTTTTTGCTTATTGGGCATTGTAGTTGGACTTTGAGCTTTTGAAAAACTAAAGCCCTTTTATGTGCAAAAATTAAGAAAAACATAATACCTACGCTTGTAAATACCATGTTGAAATCGTTGAATTGTTGTAAGGCTTCAACAACATGAAAACGTCTAGCAAAGGAATCCATGGAAGATATTGGGAATCATTATGATGTATGTTCCAAGTCTATTATTGGGCAATGCACAACTAAACGAAGTCAATTTTGGGGGCTAGGAGATATGTGGAACTCCATTTTATGCCTTGTAACAGACTTTAATGATTGGCATAACCCAAATTGCTTGAAGGGACATTGTGGGTATTGTGGCCTAGACATGTTGATAACATGTCCATGTGAAGAGGACAAAAACAGAAAAAAAATTGATGCAATGGAAATCTTATGAAAAGGTTCTTCATGGAAAAACCAGAGTTGGTAAAGACAACTATGTCTTATGCCTCCAATATAAATAGACAACTACCCATGTGTTCCTTGAGTACCTTAGGCCTAAGTTACAGAAATTTTTGGTTCATAATTATGTTATTCGATTCCATAATGAACAATATAAAGTTTGCTTAGCAATAGTTCCACAAGATTTGATCTTAGTGGTGGATTTTGCAGAGAATTATACCTTCCAAGAGTTCAATGAAATCCAAAAGATGCATTGGCATTCCTTTCAAATTTCAATTTTGGTGCACATTTGTTACAAATGGAATCCAAATTTTGTTGCAAATCCTAACTGTGGTGAAAAAAAGTTGTTGACTAAGTATCACTACTATATTTCAGATGATAATGAACATGATACCTTATTTGTTCAACATTGTTTTCAACTCCATTGGTCACACCTCACTATAGGAGGATTCTATCTTAATGAACATTTTGTTTGGTCCGATGGATGCATGGTGCAATTCAAGTCAAGACTTGCTTGGTACCATGTTGCGTGATGCTTTATTATGAACCCAAATCTTTTTAAATTCTTACAATCAGATCTTTCTTAAAATTGCTATTTATTTTGTTTTACATGATTAATTAATTCAAATGATACTAATCAATTAAAAAATCTAATTTTATATTGGTTTCATGTACATTAGAGTGCTTCAATGTTGATTTCATTATATGCCTTGTTGATTTCTTGCATATTAGGATTTGGGTACAAATATCAAACCTATGCTAGTTTGTTGCCATCATTTTTGGCTTTAACATGACAAGTATCAATCAAAAACCAAAACCTGGAACTTATTATCGCATGGTTGCCACATGGTTTGGTCCTTTTCTGGATCAGGCCATGGGAAGGGGGTACATGATGGGGCTAGTGCAATGTGTTGAAGCAAGAAATCTATAAGGAGTAGTTGAGTATGAACCCATGTAAGCTACAAAATGCAAATGATGTAGTGGTTTTTTATCAAAAGCATCAACAAGAAGAACATGTTGCTTACCCAAATGTAAGAACATAAGTCCATTGATATTTCCATTTGGTGAAGCCTGAAAATGTGGATCATAGGGCCAACTAGGATTGTAAGAAAATTGAAGGATCCCAATTCATTCATTTAGTTTCTTTTGTTTCAAATACAAATGTGACACTATTGAAGATGCATGATCTTGCATGTTTTTGTTCTGAATGCATAGATGATAACTCACATTTTTGCCTAGAAAAAACACATGTGAAACCTTGGACTTTAATCCATTTACAACCATTGAATGTTGTTCAAGTAAGCCTACTACTTCACATTTTATTGTACAGATATCCATTAGGTCTAACATCTTTGTTTAATTGCCATATATGTTATAGTTTTTCATCTTCTATGCTAGCTTGCAATTTTTTTGAAATGTTCATATTTAATTTCCATTTTTCCTATCCTCTTATACACTAATTTAATACATTATGCTTCTGCAGGCATGGAATTTGATGGTGCAAGGCAACAACTTGGGGGATCCAAATTTTGACTTTGATTTAGATGGAGATGAAAATTGGGAAAATGAGGTAGCTAAGGTGGAAATAGGAGATAATTATGTTGTCATAGCAAAGGAGTTAGAAAATGGTGATCCTTTCTATGTTGTGTTTTGTGATAAACCATTACATAGGTGTGAAACTATTTTCACAGATGGTCGAGCCAACATTTAGTATCAAGAAGATATGATATTAGGTGGAATTTGGTACAAATGTCTACTTGGTCAAACAAGGAGGTGTCCATCTTATATTTTGCTTAAAGATAATTCCCCAGTTTTCACCCATTCACATTTGGTCTTAAGGTCCAAATTTCCAATGTTGCCCGCTACCACAAGGAAAGGAGTGTCTAGGTTTACTATGCCTAATGACATTTGACAAAGTTTGATTCTTGTAATAGAAGATAGATAGATGTATTCAATAGATTAGTAATGTTGGAAAAAAAATTGTAAGGTCTTATATTGAACATTTTTTTGCTTCAAAATGTTGGACATGAGGTTACTACATATTATATAAATACCAACTCTTCTACAAATTGTTCAATTTATTGTTTATTACCTTGCAACATGTATTATGTTTCCCTTTGGAATTCTTGTTTCAAAAAAAATAAAAAAATTTTGGTTACAATATATTTGGAGTGCATGGTGTTTCTGTTCAATATTACGCACCCCCAAACTCCTTGATAGACTCAACTACAAGTCTAAATGTGAAAACAACGGAAGGATAAGGAGTTAGGGCACACTCCCTGGTTCGCAACACTTTGGGGGGTAGAAGGGTGTGTTAGAGCTCTAGGATGAGGACTAGGTAGAGTGACAAGTAATTCAATTATTCACATGGACCTACACAAACCAAACAAATTGGTTAGTGCATAATTGGAACACTTTTGGTGCACAGATGAGCCACGAGCAAACACGAACTCACAAAACTCACCACAGCCTAGACTTGGGGGAAGCCACCACCTTCTTTTTTATAGTATTTTCTATGTTTGGTCACGGGGACATCACCCAAATGTTGACACCCTCCTAAGTCACAAGGCGAAACCCACTTGAGGGTTTCACAAAGTCAAGTTGCGAAAATTGTGACTTAACAGCACGCTCCTGGCTTTCAACTCTAAAAAGGGGTAGAGGGTCGAGTTGGGAGCCCAAGG
>Ga0209611_10013275_pt1 | contig 11343 bp, 8 predicted proteins | sample S1TSphgellanicum_3_FD_187693 | JGI IMG/M metagenome (GOLD analysis project Ga0209611, IMG submission 187693) | Host-associated microbial communities from peat moss isolated from Minnesota, USA - S1T2_Fc - Sphagnum magellanicum MG (SPAdes) (version 2) | ecosystem: Host-associated > Plants > Peat...
ATTTGAGTTTTCGTAATTCTTCCTTTGCCTTAAGATACCCTTTTAGTGTAAATGGCAAGGCCACACCCCTCTTGCAAAGAACACCCCACTTATTCAGTGTTGGGGCACATTTGATTTTTAAAAATAATTGATGGGTAGAAGTGGACAAAATGGGCTTTGATACATAACACTTTAGTCTTTTGCTTATTTGATCATTTTGCAAGCAAAATGGGTTCACAGACTAGTTTTGTAATAAGATTTTCTTAAGTCAATAAAAAAACATTGCCATAAAAGAGTAAATTTACTCAAACTTGCATTGGAAAAGCATATTGATTGAAAAGGATTTCCCAAAAAATGCTGATTATAATTAAGCAAGCATGTGTAGATATAGAGGAAGGTAATTTGTTTGTCACATAGAGATCTCCCTAATCATCTTGGTTGCGCACTTGGTACCATTGGAAAGCCCTCAATGAGTAGGATTTTATGGAGATGACTTTGTAATTTTAAAACCTAAGGTGTGGCAGATATAATGTTGTGTTACTTTTGTCATTGGAAATTGAGCAAAAATTTAAATTCAATTTTTAATTAAAATTGGATTTCAGACTTAGGCTGCGTGAGAGAAGCTGTACCATTTTTCATTTTCAAAATTTATTCAATTGGGCCAATTACTCAGGTCACACTAAAATAAATCATGAACCCTAAACCCTAAACCCTGGGCCTATCATCATGTGTAAACAATAAAATCCTTCCAATTTGAGAGAAAGAGGCAGCTTCACGACATGGAAAACAGTGTTCATGATTCTGGAAGCATTTCTGGCTCTGCTACATTCATAAGAAGAAAGATCTGCTGCTGCCGCATCAATCTTTTGTTTTGTTCTGTTTTGTATTACCTATCCAAACTGCTGCTGCTGCTGCATCAATCTTTTGTTTTGTTCTGTTTTGCATTACCTATCCAATCTGCTGCTGGTGCAATCTATTTCTGTTTTCTGAAGAATCCAATAGACTTCTGTGAACCTCCAGGGCATCCTCATCCTAGGCTTGCAAGTAGCTGGTTGTGGATTTTTGGTTTGTGCTGCACACCCAGTAGTGATGAATGAATGTTTTGACAGATACGTTTTTCTCATTGTTTTTTTGTTGAAGGGTTCTGTCCCCAGACATTGACACCCCTTAACGAGCTCTATCCAGCTTGTCTTCTTCTGTGGTTTTGCATGAACTTGTCTTTGAGGGGGGGGGAGATACTAGATACCCTGAACAAGTTTTGTCTGGGGAATTTTTGAGCTAATTTTTTTTGTGCTTTGCATGATTTTGTGCAAAAGCAAGTGACATGATTTTTCTTGTTTTGTAAAAAGATAATTTTTTTTTGGGTTATCCCACACCAATTTCAGGGCTAGCACATCTCAAAGAGTTATAGAGTTCTAATATCTTGAAGGATTTCGGTTTCTTTTAGAGGATTTTTTGAAGATTATATTTTTGCATGGTGAAATATTTGAGTTTCCATAACTCTTCTTTTGCCTTAAGGTACTTTTTCATGTAAATTGCAAGGCCACAGTGTGACACACCCCCTTGTTTTATTTGTCCCACATGTTTTGTACAGTCCCAGGACCTTGAAGAAGAATTCTTTTAGTAGCATAGTTTTGAGCATCTAGAGAAAGATGTGCCCTGTTTTATTTATCCTGTAACTAGGCCTGCGGCAGATCCACCAGGCTCCAAGTAGCGTGCAGCACACCTTTTTCTACTTTTGTGACACTGTTCTAACACCCACATTACAGAGCTCCTTAAGGGTATTTAGTATTTAGCATCTTCCGGTTCTTTCCTCATACTCTTCTGACACTGTTCGAACACCCAGACAGAGCTCGTTAAGGGGTGTTTAGCGTCCTCCTGTTCTTTTTCCGTGAATATTTCTTTCATGAGTTCGAACTGTAGCTTGCTGTTTTCAAGGAAGTTGAGGGACGGTGGAGCAGGAAGTCTACAAGACGTATTACTTCCGCCCAGCTGTTCGCTGCTGGTTGTTGTTGATCGAAGTTTTCTGAGAAAGCTTTGATTCTCTCATGATGGGGTGATCAGAAATCAAAATTCAGAACATAATCAGATGAGATTCTGCTGTGAATATTGCGACTTTTGCGAATTTGATTGAAGATTGGAGCGCGGGCTTATGACTTCGTAAGGAATTTGACAGCCGAGAATTGCATGCTTCATCAATCTCCTTGTTGTTCTTCGACTTCTTGTTTGAGTACGTGCGATTTGTGTTGCGAATTCGGGGAGCATTGAACTTCGGAAGAGCGGAGTCTGGGGATTCTGCTGTTGTGATCAGGTTCGTTGTGTAAGATGGGGTGTTCGGCATCCAAGACGAGCCTGGAGACGCGGTTCTTAAGTAAGTATATGGCGTGTCTGCAATTGGGTCCGAGCGTGTCAACCGTGCCAGAGCATCGTCATCACACCAAGTCTAGCGACAACAAAAATCGTCACCACCACGTCGTGGTTCTCACGTCGAGCACATATGGTGTCCTCAGATTGGATCCACCACCCCTTGAAAAGCAATTGGAGAATGCAGGGCGGAAGCTGGTTCCTACATCTAAATCAAGTGTTGTTGACGATGATGAATTCTTTGAGCTCCAGGTGACGACGGATCTCGATGGAACAAGTCCTGCAGAGATGCTGGCGGCGGGGCTTTGGTCTTCAGAGATCATGCAGAGGTTGAGCCCACTGCCCAAGAAGCAGCGCCGACTACCTACTATCGCTGCTGCTGCTGCCGCCGCCGTTAGCCCAAAGCTTTCGGTGTCAGCGGAAGAAGCACATCCAGCTGAAACTATCAACCTGTGGGAGCTTATGGATGGACTCGAGGAAGATTTGCTGCAAGGGCCTCCTGCTGCTGCTTTCGGCGAGCTTCAAAACAGCAGCTCGAGGGGCAATTCGACAAGATCATCACCACCCAAGTTCAAACCTTTTCATAAGAATATATCTAGTAGTACTGTTCGTGCAATCCGCACTGTGGATGAGTTGGCTTTTGCAAAAGCTGCTCGATCTCGTCGTCGTGTGAAGCCTGTCGAATCTCCTTCTTCTCCTGATTTCCAAGAAATGACCTTGGACGCGCCTGCAGCGAAAGATCAAAACGGGATGAAACCGTTGGCATCATCAGCAGAAGGTTGTTCTACCCGGAAGCTCAAACCATCAGATCCTGGTGGTAGCTTCTCACCAAAGACTGGAAGTGCAAGGTCCTCAAGGCAGCAAGACAACACGGCGGGTCTAACTTTGTCGGAACAACCCATGATTTCTTCGAGGCTGCAAGGGCAGGAGGAGAAGATAATTACAGCAACTCCGCAACAAGAATTCCGCAAAATCATGCAATCATCGTCAAAACAGTACTACCCCTCCCTAAAGACAGACCACAAATCAAAGCAAGACGACGACGGCGAAGAGCATGATTCATCACAGTTTCATCAGTCACCAGCTCCGAGAGGAGTCGTCGTGTCAGAAGCTGCTCAGGGCTTGAATCAGGAAAAAGGTAAGATCTCTCCGCAAACTCCTGCTCAGAGACAGGAAGAGCATTGCAAACCTGCAATAACGCCTATGTCGCCAAAAGCACCTCGGAAAGCATACAAGGCAGCAGCTGCCAAGGCACCGGGTGTGGGCAAACCTCCTCGATATCCTTCAAAGCCGAAATCCTCAGCAAAGGATGATGCAACAAACGGTTTGCACAAAAGTAGCTTTAAAGCTTCTGGCTACACAACAGTCGAGCATCATGTCTTTGAAGAGAAAGATGCATCCGAAGAGAGCCTGAGGACAAAGGATAGTACAGCTCTTCCTACTGCTGCAAAAGATTCCAGTGATGATGATGGGTCAGAGAAGGAGAGCTCTACTACGACTCCTGAGGAATTGTGGGCGGAGGAACTAGAATCGACATTCGAGAGTGCGGAACTCTTGGCATCTTTTGAACTGGAACTGGAACGCTTCTTGAACGACGAGTGGTGGAAAAAGATGAGGAGGGATCATGATGATGATGGAGAGCCAGAGACACTAGAAGTGTCGATTCCAGGAAGCCGTGCTCACGATGACGAAAACTTGGCGAAAGATCGACGTTCTTCTTCTATTGCGTCGCTGCTGCTTGCTAGCGACACGAAGGTAAAAGGAAACAAAATCGTTGAAATTGGTGGTGATGGTGTTAAAATTCCTGTGTACAACTCTGCGTAGAAATTAGGGTTTGGAGCGCGCGGTTGGGACCAACTCCACACTTGTACATTGTCTGTCCATTGTTTAGTATAAAAGCCTTCTCCCTCAGTATTCTTCCCTCTTGCGACATAATCTTTTGAGTTTTCCTTCTGCACAACTGGATTGCTAAAGATAACTTGACAATTCTCTGGAAACTGGTTTCTGGAGCAGTGATCTATCTATATGCAAGGTAATGGATATTCCCTCAAGAATTCCCTGGAGCTTGGTTTCTGGAGCAGCAATCCATAAGCAAAAGGTATATGGATTTTCCTCAAGAATTCCCCAGGGCTTAGCTTCTGGAGCAGCAATCTTTATGCAAAAGGTATGATGGATATTTGTCTTTTGCAAAAGACTATATTGAAGATCAGTTTTAGCAAGTAGTCATCAGAAAACAGACAGTCTTCTTCATGTTTATCCAGGATGATATGTTGCTTCTGGTTTGGCAAAGTGGATCTGATTTGCTTTGCTTCTTGGGAGCTGAAATCTAGTGCTTCCAAAAAAACAAAACCATGGAAACTAGATCAATCATGATATCAAGAAAAGTTAACCACTTTCCTCTCTGGAGCAGCATATCTAAATGTGAGCTGTTGTTTGTGGATGTAGTAAATGCAATATCCTGTGTTTGCTGCTATAAGGGAAATCACTGTCTGGATTCCCAGAGATTACATTCAACATTAAAATCCAGGTGATCCTCCATAACTACTTAGTAAGCACAATCCCTAAACCTATATTCTGTGCTTTTGGTGAAAGATTTTGGAATTGTGCTGAAAGCTAGAATGTTGAAAGGGAGAATGTTGTGCACCTTGTGCAACATGGAGAGAAAATGACAGCCAGGATCAATTGTCTGAATTAGGTGATGAATACTCTCTTGAATATGAAGGATTTTAAGACCTGATATTGAGTTTTACATACAGGTGTTGGGGGGTTGCAGAAACAACAGTACAGAAGTTGCTGATTCCAGTTTTTAAACCAAAGTTGGTAAGGGAGGAGGGGAGATTGAAAGGCCTATTGAGCACATTGTGATGCTCCAGTATTCCAACAAAGAAGTGTATTTCTCAATAGCAAATTGCAAAAAAATTATCCAGCAACTTTTCTCCTTCCTATCATCGTCATCATCATCATCATCACACTTAAGCGCATTTGGAAGGCTCATGTTTGGATTTCTTCCTGCAAAGAGAGACCTGTGTATGTCCTAGAAATTGAAATGAGATTCATACTAATTGAAGAAGATGAGGGAAAAAACAGAGTGTGATGGAAACATGTATGGATCATGCTCGTGTGTGTGGACCACATCCAGCTGATCAGTGTAAAAGTGTATACTTCAAATCTTAAAGAGGCAGATTGCTAGATGAAAAAGGATGCAACAGAGTTGCTCAAACCTTGGCCAACAGCTTGAACTAAATGGATGACCAGAACACCCCCACATGTATTCTCCCCCATGAGCACATAGTATTCAATCACACACGGGTACAGAGGAAATGCTATTCCTGCAACCATGATTTCCTACTGTACAAAAATCCTGCTTGCAAAGTGGTAAAGACACTATCAAAACAAAATCATCTCTTCACAACTCTTGCAGCAATTTACAGCATCTCTAGTCTGACTCTCCAAGAATGTCCATGTCTCATGATATCCTGGCCATTTTGGTGCATACAACCACATGTTAAGACAGTGTTTGGCATTCATGGTTATGACATCAAAACTCTGGAAAGTTGCAAACACAACTTGCAACAGTCTGCAGACTCAATTTGCAACAAATGAATCTCTCTGTTGTAGAAAGAAGCTGCAGATGTTAATTCAGTTTCAAGTTTTGCACGTTGGGGTGTAGTCTGTAAGCATGTAGAGCTCTGTTGTAGTATAGACTGCCCCTAACACCGTCTGCTTTGTATACCATTCCATATCTGGTGCACAATCATGGCCTGCTGCTTGCCATAGATCAAATACTGATGTGTCCTCTGCTTCAATACCATCAGTGCACTCAATGGATTTGCCTGCTCAATTAGCAGGCATCCACAAGATAAGTTAGGAGCACTGTAAGCAAGATGAGCTTTACACATTTTGCAGCAAAAGACTAGACAGGAAAACTAGGGGAAAAACAAGGCAGTTTTGTTTTGTGGTACTAACCTGGATGCTCTGGAGCTGAGCCCACTTTGATGTAACTAGAACATTCATTTCTAATCACATGCGCACATTGGAGGCAATATGATCAGTGAGAAGCATGTTAGACAACTCCTTTTTCCTCTCTAGTTGCTCTTGCAACTTGTTTTTGCAATCATCCATAAAAAACTGTATAAGATTTAAAAGCCAAAAAATGCTTCTAAGAGACAAATGTCAAGAGGAGGTATTTTCCAATAGAAAGCCAGAGGCACAAACATCACTGAGCAATGCAAAGGGAATTGGACATGTGTGGAAAGACCAAAATTCACCTCAAACAGGGCAGCATGTTTGTGCTTGAAGCTTTGCACAATAGAAGGCAAAAGTTGTGCATCCCCTGCACCTGCCACCAGTGCAGCTTCCATCCAACCTAACCTAGGCTGCAGTATACTCCCCCCCCCCAAAGCATCTTCTCATGAACCGAGTTTACAACTTCAAGAACAAACTATTTCAAGCAACCATAAAGCTTTTGTGTCAAATCTGAAGCATGTGAGAACATGGACTCAAAACCCTCCTCATTCATAGATTTCCTCATCTGAATCTTGTCTTTTGAAAGCAATGTGACCCATACCAGATGCCATAGCTGCTGAAGCACTTGAGTCCTTTCATCAACAATCTTCTCCTCCTCCTCTTGATGAGCACTCTTTGTGTTACCATGAGCATTCTTTGTTTCCCCATGGCTAGCTTCATTGCTCATTGCAGTTGGTGCTTCTGGACAAAATATATGTGTATGAAACCAAAGCCATCAATTCCCCACTTGATGCATGAGATTCATTTGCCTTACAATCTCAACCTGCTTTCCAACCTCAAAGGAAATTTTACTGTATCAAAGTTCAAGAGCTCAGTAGCAAACAATAGATCGTGGCATCTTCTCCATCAAGAAATCAATCAGAGAAGAACCAGACTTTCAGAGTGATGGAGCTTGGGGTGTACAAAACCAATGCCTTCCCAATGTTATTTACACGGTGGAATTCCTATTCACCAAAATATTTTGTTGCACATGTGAATGGGCATTGCGAGAGAACATGTGTAAACACCAAATTGTGGTCATTTTCACATGCACAAACATTTCTCAAGAGGATATCATTCATTACTGTGGAACATGCTATGGGTCACATCATGAAGGTTTGGGTCACATGTTTGCGAACCCACAACATATTCTAGATTATATGGAATGCAATGATGATGACGAAAATGAACATCTTGAAGGTGATGATGGGATCATGGAATTTGATAGGCTCATGAACATGGAGCAAAATGATCTCCCTATGGGTGCCATTGTAGGGTCTAATGACACAATAAATTCATTAACCCCGATGGAAAAGGCTCTTTCACAATTGGTCATTACAATGCAAGAAATCACAAATGAATGTAAAGAAGGTGGTGTGACACTTTGTGAACATGCCACCTCACACATGAGAGTATTGGCATGTAATATTTGTAACATATGCCTCACAAAAGCAAATGCAATTTCACACCCAGGGTTGGTGTTACATTGTGTAGAAGATGGATTGGGAAATAATGTCAAACAACTCAAAGATTGGCATGAAACAATGCTCAATCACACAAATGTATGTACTAAAGGATATCATGAATAAATGTTTAAATTACTAATCAAAATTGTTGCCATTAGCACTAAGAATTTTGTTTTAGAATCAATTTTGTATGAAGGAAACCATAGCCCAAATTCTTTGAACATCATGTATTCAACACACACATGAAGTCTAATATGACACAAAGGTTATTATTGTTTCCAAGTAATAAGCACAAAAAATGTGAAATGGAAAAACACAAGGATAGTGATAATATTAATGTTAAATGCAAGTATTGTAATTAAGCCCCAAAATCCCAGTTGATAAAAATAAGTACAAGTGCAAGTATTACAATTAAGCCCCAAAATTCCAATTGGTAAAAGTAAGTACGGGTGCAAGTATTGCAATGAAGCCCCAAAATTCCAATTAGTAGAGGCAAATATGGGTGTAAGTATTATAATGAAACCCCAAAATTCCAGTTGGTAAAGGTAAGTACAAGTGTAGGTATTGCAACAGAACCCCAATATTCCAATTGGTAGAGGTAAGTATAAATCTGGGTATCACAAGTTTAAATGAAGAATCAACCCTAAATGCAATACGCACGCTTCAAAAGAATTCATCTAGATGGTTTAGATACCCTTAAGTGAAGACCTAGCCCTAAACACAATACCCACATGCAAAGTCACTTTGAAATAACCCAACCCTATATGCAATACTTACAATCAAGGTCACTCTGAAATTACGCATGTGAGGTTTAAGCCTTTTTAAATGAAGATCCTACCCTAAATGCAATACCTACATTTTAGGTCACACTAAAATAATTAGTTCATTTCAAAATAGTGTGCTAACGAAGGTGTGTATATGCACCTTTTTCTTGAGAAATACCTTTTGTTGGTTTGTGGATATACACTTTGTTGGATGTCTTTTTCAATGATTTCAAATCCATCCTCATATGGGCAATTGCCAAACTCTATAAAGTAGCATTCTACATTAACAGATTAAAGCTTGTCAAAACTTGGGTTTTGGGGACATGATGCACTCATGGTCAAAAGTATCCAAGCATACATGATGATTTGAAATACATGTCAAGAAATCCCCAGAAGAAGAACTTGAAACAGAAGAAGAAGAACTTGTCTGTCATTTGACAATGACCAACATGTAAAATTCTGTTTTTGAGTTAATATTTAGGTGTGCTATTAACACCACATTTCAGATACCCACCCCACTTTTGCTGAACATTCAAAAACCCAGAAGCACGTGGCTTGGATTCACAATGTTGAGCCATATGTTCATGCCATATCGGTTTATCTAGATTACATTCTTGTCGGCCTGTTAACACTTTTGTGGTTTTGAAATTGAGGACTTTTATTTTCTCAAGTTAAAAGGTTTGTTGGATAAATAGATTGTATGCAAATAGTACCATGTCAACAGCCAAGGCCGTCCGCATGAATGCCATATGAGAGGCAGCTTGAATGGGCACAATTTCATCCAGAAGGCATTGCATCACACAAATGCCTACTACTGATGGCTCATAGTCCAAAAACTCCACCTCTGCACCCAAGGTGACACAATCCACATTTGCTTTCCATCATGTTTTTTCAAGTCTTCTTTTACTCTCTTACATGTTCAATTTCCAACTTGTGGGCCTCAAGTGATGGTTGAGAACTCGTTTAATATCTTCTGGTTGATTGATTTGACAGAGTTCCACTTCAATTGACAAATTCATTTGACTCTCATTTGTGTCAGTAACCCCATTAGCAAATTGAGTAGTTGAATCTCTTCCACAACAATATTGAGAGATCAGAGGATGACTGAAGAGACTGTAACAGACAATAACTAGCGGATGTTCAAAGAAAAGAAAAGGTCATCGAGATGACTCCCCAGGCTGATCAACCACCACCCGAATTGGTGCAGATTCATAAAAGAGCATCTAAGTGGGGAATCTTTCTCTCTTGAATGTCTCATGGTCCTTCTTAGTTTTAGAGTTTTTATGTGTTGATGAAAACAAACCTGGTAAGATAGCATGGATGATGAGATCAGCTCTGTGGATGGCTTTGGGTACAAGATGTAGTGGGTATGGGGGGGGGGAGGGGGGTGTCATGCTCATCTGAAAAAAGAGCAGTTGGACTTAGAACAACACACATACAGATTGATTTGTGCATCATTGATTATCAAACTGGAATCATGATGATCTTGGGTTGGTGTGTTGATTCACCTGAAGAGAAGAGAGAAGGACAGGGCAATTGTCCTGCATTTTGGCCGCAATCCACAGACATGCAGTTGCTGCCAGCTGCATTTCTGACTCCATCTCTGCCTGGAGGCACCCAAACTTCCAAAAAATCTTTTACCTCTCCTACAGTCAATGGCTGCCACTCACAAATGTTTGCCAGATTTACAGTACATTGTCATGGGGTTTTTTGCTTAGCCGAAGTACTAAATTGCACTTACCAGGAACACCCTTTGAGAAAGAAATCGATCCATGAATGCCACTGCATGTGCTGCTGTCATGGTGCTCATCTTCAGAAACCGCACCAGCTGTAAATTCCTCACCACCCCCAAATAACAAAAAAAGTTTTTTATAAAGAACCCTGAGTCCTGAAGAAGAACTCTGGTACACATTATCTACTGAACACCAAAAAAAAATGACAAAGGAAAACAATGTTGATTGCATGTTGTCATCTTTCCAAGGAGAAGAAAATGTCCAGCACTTTGATGGTGATGTTACAACGGTGTCAGAGTACAATATGTGAATTTGTGTTGTTGGGTATCGAGGTAGCTTGACAAGCTGATGATAGAGTTGATGAACTCAAGGTTTCTAAACAAAGAAAGAGAGACTTGCAGCAATTACTGATTACAATTTTTACTAGAGAGATTTTACAAAGATTTAAACGAGATTCTCGTGAATCAAGATTGGGACTTGGGGGCTGGCTTTGTATGTGTGTTTTGTGGGTAGTACTTACCCTGAAGATCCAGTTCACAGATCTTCTGCGAGTGCTGCTCAAACTGGATTCTGTTGATCCACAAGATGACGAGTCTTCTGTTGCTGCTGCTGCTGCTGCTATTTTGCAGCCAGCCTTGAGGCTCTGAAGATAGACTGTGGAGAGCTTGTAATAGATCAGACCTTCTCTCTCCAACAACACTCCCATGGCTTCTTCAAAGTTCTCTCTAACTTGATTCTTCACAGGATCAAGTAGCCGCTCCCCCTCCTCCTCATCCCGGTGCTGCTGCTGGCGGGAAAGGAGGATGCTGCTGCATCTGCTGCTGGTGGAATTTGGTCTGGTTTTCGTGTAATCATCGAATGGCGGCATGGTTGTACAGAATCTTAAGGATTCAGTACTGCCATTATAAATTTCAGTAGGCCACTGCAGGACTTCCCCGCACATCAAATCTCTTAACAACACTGCAGATTGATCTTCTTCTGTTCTCTCTTCTTCTTTCTCATTATTATTGCAACAATTCTTCTGGATCTGAT
>Ga0209611_10013277_pt1 | contig 11342 bp, 16 predicted proteins | sample S1TSphgellanicum_3_FD_187693 | JGI IMG/M metagenome (GOLD analysis project Ga0209611, IMG submission 187693) | Host-associated microbial communities from peat moss isolated from Minnesota, USA - S1T2_Fc - Sphagnum magellanicum MG (SPAdes) (version 2) | ecosystem: Host-associated > Plants > Peat...
GATCTCTTTGGGTTTTTTTTGGTTTTCTTTGAGGGGGGGTTCGTCTTTGATTTTTTTTGTTTCTCTTTTCGGGGGTTTGACTTTATTTTTTCTTTTGTCTTTGATTTTCTTTCTGTCGGATTTGCTGGTTGTGTTGCGATGATTTCGTCTGTAGTTTTTATATATAGGATGTTTTATATGTCGGGTACTGTTGACATGCGTCGGTTTTGTTATCTAGTCTTTCTGTTTGTGGTGTCTATGTTTTTTTTGGTTTTCTCTGGGAATTTTTTCACAACTATGGTTGGCTGAGATGGGCTGGGACTTACTTCTTTTTGTTTGGTCATTTTTTACAATAACAGTATTAGGTTGGATTCTGGGTTAATTACCGTTTTTAGTAACCGGGTAGGGGATGTATTTTTCCTTATGTCGTTTTTTTTGTTTGTTGAAGGGGGATTTTGGGGTTTTGATTACTTTTTTTTTCCTGTTTCTTTGGGTTTTTTGGTTTTTTTGTTTCTTGGTAGTATCACTAAGAGCGCTCAGGTTCCTTTTTCTGCTTGGCTTCCGGCAGCAATGGCCGCTCCTACACCCGTTTCTTCCTTGGTTCATTCTTCTACTTTGGTTACGGCAGGGGTTTTTGTTCTTATTCGATACCATTATGTTTTTTTCTACACTGGGTGGTTATTTCTTTTTTTTTCTTTGGGTACGATGGTGTTGGCTGGGTTTTGTGCTTGTCTTGAGAAGGATTACAAGAAGGTCATTGCTATGTCTACCCTTAGGCAGTTAGGCATGATGCTTTTTGTGTTGTCTGTTGGGTGCTGGGTTTTGTCTTTTTTGCATATGGTTATTCATGCTTTTTTTAAGAGGACTCTTTTTTTGAGGAGGGGTTCATTGATTTCTCAGATAGGCGGAGGTCAGGATTCTCGGTTTTACGGCGGTTTCTATTCCTCTTCGGTTTCTTATGTTTATTTTTTGGTTAGGTGTTTGTCTCTTGCTGGTTTTCCTTTTGTAGTTGGGTTTTACTCCAAAGATTCTATTATTTCTTACTTTTCTGGTTTTATGGGAGGAATCTGTTTTTTGGTGTTCTTTTTAGGGTGCGTTTTTACTGTGGGGTATAGGTTTCGTCTAGTATATGCTGGTTTTTACAACGTTTTTAAGTCTTGTCCTCAGGTTTTGTCTGTGGAGTCTCCTTTTTTCTGTTGGGGGGTGCTTTTCCTTTTCTTAGTTTGTGTTTATGGAGGAGCTCTTCTTAGATGGTTTTTTTTATCTGGCTTTTCTGTTTTTCTTCGGGGGTTTGATCTCCTTTGAGGTTTGGTCTTGATTTGTTTGGGGATGGTGTTCTTTTTTTTGGTGCGGGTTTCTTTTTTGTTTCTTAGATTTTTTAGTACTATTTCTTTTTTACGTTGGTTGAGTACAGGAGGAGTCTCTTTTTCTTTTCGGGGTTTGGTCCATTATCGCGGGGAATCTTCCTGGATGGAAGTAGTAGGAGGCATGGGATTTTTTTCTTTTCTTTCTTATTTGAGTAATTTGTTTTATTTTACCTTTAGATTTGGTGTTAAAAGTACTATGCTTTTAGTTTTTACTTTGAGTTTGTTGTTTTATATGTGTGCTTTTAGTTTCATTAACGTTGGCTTTGAAGGGGCCTAATATTTTTGCATCTCTCTTTTTATCTCAACTTTGAAAAAGTTGTATTTTTGTAACACTATGAGAGTGTAGCTTTAGTAGGCTGTTTGAAAGTTAGCGGCTTTCTTTTCACTCTTTCAACGACTCTTTAGTATCTTCAAGGCTTAAACTTGGTGCATTGTTATGCTACGTTGATGGTTGAAGCATTGATGCTGTTGTCCCCTTGCAAGGGGGACTTTTCATCCACTTTGATCAGTCAATTTTACCTTTTTTTCATTCGTAAATTAGTCCGATTAGTAATATCAGTAAGAATGCTAAAATTACATTGGTGTTTATTCTGTTCTTTCTTTCTAATGGGTACGAGAGGACCATTCTGATTTCTACGTCAAAGATTAAAAATAAGATTGCCACTAAGAAGAATTGGAATGAGAACGGAATGTGGGAAGGAGATATGGAGTTAAATCCACACTCGAATTGGTTGGACTTTTCTTGGTATGAGTTTTCTACTTTTTGTGTTGTTTTTATTGCTGTTAATATGACGATGGTTAGCATGATTGCTGTGAGGACTACGGTTGATATTTTTATTTTTCTGTTTTTCCTTCTAATTGGAAATTAGATGTACTTTTATACTAAAAAGAATAAGAGCCTCATCAGTAGAGCATTGAGTATAGGAACAATCAGACAACGTCCACGAAGTGTCAGTATCAGGCTGCGCATTCAAATCCTACCATGTGTAATCTTGAAGCGTTAATTTTTATGAATCGTAAGAGTGATACTGTTAAGAAAATTGAGCCGATGATTACGTGTAGACCGTGGAATCCAGTTGCTATGAAGAATGTTGATCCAAAGGCTGAGTCTGCTATGCAAAATGGTGCCTCTGTGTATTCGAATCCTTGGAACAGTGTGAATACTCCCCCTAGGAGGATAGTCAGTGCCAAGGCTTTGGTAGCTCTAGCTTTCATTCTCTTTATTATTGCGTGATGGGCCCATGTTACGGATACTCCAGAGGATAGCAAGAGGATAGTGTTTAGTAGTGGGATTCTTATTGGGTTAAAAGAGTTGATGGACATGGGCGGTCATATTTGTCCTAACTCTACTGTGGGTGAGATTCTTCTGTGAAAGAATGCTCAGAAAAAAGAAACGAAAAAGAATACTTCTGAGAGAATAAACAGTACCATACCGGTTTTTAGGCCGTTTATCACGATGTCTGAGTGGTTTCCTTGAGAGGTAGATTCTCGGTGGATATCCCGTCATCATATGTATGAGATGATTAAAATCGTTACGAAAGATAGTATGGCTGGTAGGTACATAAATTGATTGATTCAGGCTAAGCCTCTTAGAACTAGACATAAGCCAGCGTTCGAGGCGAGGATCGGTCAGGGTCTTTGCTCTACTAGGTGGAATGGGTTAAATTTATTTATCATTTTATTTGATTTCTGTAGTATATAGGGTAATGAGAGTCATGAAAACATAAGCTTGAATACAAGCTACTGCTCCTTCTAGGATAGTTAGGATTAGTGGAGCAATTATTGAGATAATTACGTAAGATATTTGTAAGTTTATGACAGCATTCCCTAGAAGTGACATTAGCAGATGGCCAGCAATCAGGTTGGCTGTTAGACGCACACACAAAGTGATGGGTCGAATTAGGTTACTAACAAGTTCAATAATAACTATAAAATTTATAAGAGGAACAGGAGTACCTTGGGGCAGTAAATGAGAGAGTATGTGGTTTGTGTTTTTTGTCCATCCGAAGGCTATGATGGTTAATCATATTGTTAGGGAAAGGGGTAGAGTGATAGGAAGATGCGCAGTAGGGGAAAAGTTTTGTGGATAAAGTGCTGTTAGATTTATTAACAAGATTGTGACAAATATCAGGATTAACATGACTTCTATGCCTTTTGTGGGCTTTCCTAAGGAGTATTCAACTTCTCTTTTGAATTTATTTACCACTATTTTTTGGGTTAGGTTAAGTGTTGATGATTTTTTTCATGCGGTGTTAAAGATGAATATGGTTGGGATTAGTACCATAAGTCATGCTAGAGATATGGTTCTTGAGGATGGGTCGAAGATTGAAAACAGGTTAGTTATCATTTTCATTGTTTGTTTGATGATTTTATTGGTTTGGATGAAGTGAACTTTTCTCTTTCCTTTTTGGAGGAGAGATTTGTTTTGACTGATACAAGAAGGATTATCAGTGCTGAAATAGGGATTAATCACAGGATTGGTCTCATTTGAGGGATGGAAAGCTTTAATCTTAACGTTGACATAGTTATGTTTCTTAAACTGTGGCTTTAAAGTTCTTTCATCAGTGAGATGAACTCTTTTGGTGTAGTTGATTTAATTAGAATCGGTATAAAGGAGTGGTTGGTTCCGCAGATTTCTGAGCACTGACCGGAGAAGAGGCCAAGCCGTTTTGATGAAATGAATGTTTGGTTTAGTCGTCCTGGTAGAGCGTCTACTTTCACCCCTATCGATGGAACGGCTCAAGAATGAATTACGTCTATAGATGATACTAATACCCGAATAGATGAGAGGGCTGGAATGTTGAGGAAGTCTCTTGTTTTTAGAAGACGTCTTAGTTTGGATCTTTCTATGAATCTTTCTACTTCTGTGTTGTTAAAGGATGTATACTCGTATGACCAATACCACTGGTGGCCATTTACTTTTACAGTTATTCTAGGATTTTTTGTGTCTTCTATTAAGTAGAGAGTTTTTATGGATGGAAAGGCAATGAACAGCAAAAGTACTGCGGGGAGGAGAGTCCAGATTGTCTCGATTTCTTGGCCTTCTATCATGAATTTGTTGAATAGTTTCGCTCTTACTACAGAGATAATGATGTATATAGTCATGATAGTAATTAAAATCAGTACAATTATTGAATGGTCGTGAAAGAATAATAATTGTTCTATCCTTGGAGATGTTGAGTCTTGAAAAGAGATTGCTGTTCATTTTGGCATTAATTGGCTTTTCTAATTAAGACGCTTTGGTTAAACGTATGTTCGGGAACGGGTGTTGGATTTATCCATTCAATTGCTGTTCTTCTATTTCCGTAAAATAAGGGGGTTCGAGATGAAGATAAGCCTTCTCATATGATTCATACAAATAACAGTACGGATACAAAAGACAGGAGTGATCCTAGAGAAGAAATGATATTTCAGGTCGTAAAGGCGTCGGGGTAGTCGGAATATCGTCGGGGTATCCCATTTAGCCCTAAAAAGTGTTGTGGGAAAAAAGTTAAATTTACTCCTAAAAATATAGTGAAGAATTGAACTTTTAACATTTTTGGGTTTATAGTTATATTAAATATCAAGGGGAATCAATGAGTACACCCTGCTATGATTGCAAATACAGCTCCCATTGACAGTACGTAGTGGAAGTGAGCTACGACATAGTATGTGTCATGTAAAACGATATCGATAGATGAGTTTGATAAAACAACTCCAGTTAAGCCACCTACGGTGAATAGGAAAACAAATCCTAGAGATCAGAGCATTGGAGTATCGAAAGATATATGAGCTCCGATCAGTGTTGCCAACCAACTGAATACTTTCACTCCTGTAGGGATGGCAATAATTATGGTAGCTGCTGTAAAGTAAGCTCGAGTATCGACGTCTATTCCTACAGTGAATATGTGGTGTGCTCATACAATAAAACCTAGGAATCCGATTGATACTATAGCATAAATTATTCCTAAGGTTCCGAAGGGTTCTTTTTTACCAGAGTAGAATCTTACAGTGTGAGAGATTATTCCGAATCCAGGTAAGATTAAAATGTAAACTTCTGGGTGCCCAAAGAATCAGAATAAATGTTGATATAAAATTGGGTCTCCTCCACCAGTTGGGTCAAAGAAAGAAGTGTTGAAGTTTCGGTCAGTCAATAGCATTGTAATAGCCCCAGCTAATACTGGTAAAGATAATAATAGTAGCACTGCGGTGATAAGAACAGACCATACAAATAGAGGGATTGAATCTAAATTTATTGAAGACGATCGTATGTTTATGATGGTGGTAATGAAATTAATAGCCCCCAGAATGGAAGAGGCACCGGCTAAATGCAAGCTGAAAATAGCTAGATCCACTGAAATGCCAGAATGAAAAAGGTTCCCAGCTAAGGGAGGGTACACCGTTCATCCAGTTCCAGCCCCCATTCCGGCGAAAGCAGATGATGACAGGAGTGTTAATGAGGGTGGGAGAAGTCAAAAACTTATGTTATTTATTCGTGGGAAAGCCATGTCTTGAGCTCCGATTATTAAGGGGACTAGTCAATTACCAAATCCCCCAATCATTACAGGCATCACTATGAAGAAAATTATAACGAAGGCGTGCGCAGTAACAATTGTATTATAGATCTGATCGTTTTCTATTAAGGATCCTGGTTGGCCAAGTTCTAGTCGAATGAGCGCTCTAAGTGAGGCTCCTAAGATGCCAGCCCATGTCCCAAAGATGAAATAAAGAGTCCCAATGTCCTTATGATTAGTAGAATAGATTCATCGCGTCGATATACACATACTGTTGGGGGTCCCCGGGCCTGCCCCCCAACAGTATGTGTTTTTAAGAGTCTTATAAGATTCCCCTTAGCTTATATTAATGTCTTTTTAAAGTAAACGTTTTGCTTTTGATATGAAAACCGTTCAATATGCTAAAACATTAATTAATGCCAGGGAAATTCTTACTAATCTATAATACCAAGAAAAAGATACTCCTCTTGTAATTTGCCAAAAATGGCATCTGGCACAGTCCCGGGAAGCCTTTTATATGGGGGGGGCGATAGCCCCTAGGAGTTAAAAAAAAGATTGGCACGCCCGTTCATCTTTATGCACGTTAATATGGCGCAAATACTTAGTTTAGAATACATCATGGGGAAGGCGTGAAACATTATCCAGAGACTACCCGTTCAAAGGGGTCCCCAGATAAAATGCAAAAAGCAAAATTAAGAGACGAGAATGTCTTATAAGTACAATGAAGGAACTCTCGGAGCATTCCTGGCCCGGCAGGTTCTCCTCCGAGTTCCTTTATCCTCTCCTACACTCTCATCTTTAACATAAGGATTTGTGCCTTAGAGGCACAAGAGTGCTTTATATATATGCCCACGTACTTAACCGCATTTTTTGGTGAGGGACTTGGGATCTTGAAAAAAACGGACCCATTTTTTTTGATGATTTTGAGAAAAAAACCGTTGGATATTTTGCTTTATTTCACCCAATTTTTTTTTTAAGCTCGGAAAAATTGGGTGAAATAAATTAACTTATGGTACCAACAGTTTGGTTAAATCAATGATCTATCTCCTGAGCCTTTTAACATGGTGGAGTATATACTAGGTTTTTGACTGGTCAAAAACCTAGTATATACTCCCCGTCTTCCTTTGAGGGTTGCTTTAGCCATTTGGTGTGAGTTTTAGGTGCTTATTTGTTTTGTGCAATTTGTTTTTCTTTGATTATTTGGTTTTGGTTGTGGGGGTTCTTTTTGGCGTGGCTTTTTTTACCTTGATGGAGCGTAAGGTGTTGGGTTATATGCATTTTCGTAAGGGTCCTACTAAAGTGTTTTATTTTGGTGAATTCCAACCTATCGGGGATGCTGCCAAACTTTTTACAAAGGAGCTTTTTAAGGTTTATGGTGTAGTGTTGATTTTTTTTTTGAGTGGTCCTTTGATTGGTTTGTTTCTTATGGTTTTACTTTGGTCTCTTTATTCGGGTGTATTTTTTGTGTTTGGGAGGTTTTTTTCTTTAATCTTTGTTTTTTCTCTTTTAAGATTAGGGGTTTATTTCTTGCTCTTTTCTTCTTGGGGGTCAAATAGTAAGTATTCTTTGGTTGGGGGTTATCGGGCGGTGTCTCAAACTGTTTCCTATGAGGTCTCATTGATTTTTTTGGTTTTGGTTGTGGTTTATTTGTTGGGGTTCTATGATCTTTCTGGGCTCTTTTTTTTTCAGAGTGGGTTTTGGTTTTTTCTTTGTTTTTTTGCATTGTTTATTTGCTGGTTTTATGTTTGTCTTGCTGAGAGTAACCGTACTCCCTTTGATTTTTCGGAGGGGGAGAGTGAGCTGGTTTCGGGGTTTAATGTTGAGTATGGGGGGGGCATTTTTTCTTTAATTTTTATTTGTGAGTATGGTATAATTATCTTTCTGAGGTTTTTGACTGTTTCGTTGTTTTTGGGTTCTTCCAATTTTTTTGTTAAGCTTGTTTTTGTGTGTTTCGTGTTTGTCTGGGTTCGTTGTTGTTTCCCTCGTTATCGTTATGATTTGTTGATGGGTTCTGCTTGGAAGGTTTTGTTGCCTTTGAGGATTTTTTTTTTGTTATTTGCTGGGGGGGTCTATTTTTTAGTTTTCTAGAAAAAGTTCTTTTGTTGGCTTTCAAGGCCTTTTGAGAAAACTATATGGCGGTTAGGGTTCTAAAGTAGATAATCCTTAAGACTTGGCCGATTCTTTCGTAGGGTGGCTCCACTGGGTTGGCGCCGATTCATGTTAGGAGAAGTGTGGTTGCTACTAGCAACCAGAATTTTATTTTTTTAGTTGGGCTGAATTTTCTTGAGTTAGATCTTTTTCTTAATAGAGTTATTAGGAATGCTACTGACATCGCTAGGGCTACTACTCCTCCTAGTTTTGATGGGACCGATCGTAGAATTGCGTATGCAAATAGGAAGTATCATTCTGGTTGGATGTGTACTGGGGTTACTAGGGGGTTGGCTGGGTTTAGGTTTTCAACGTCTCCTAGGAGGTCTGGCCTTTTTGAGATTATTAGGATTATTGCTAGAGAGATTCATACTATTGGAGACAGGTCTTTTGTTCTAAAGTGGGGGTGGAACTTGATTTTGTCGGTGTTTGTGTTGGAGCCGGTGGGGTTTGAGGAGCCAGTTTCGTGTAAGGCTATCAGATGGATGATTACTAGTGCGGCGATTGCTATTGGGGTGATGAAGTGGAGTGAAAAGAATCGGTTTAAGGTTGGTTGTGACACTGAGAAGTTCCCCCATAGTCATTGTACTAAATCTCTTCCGATCATTGGGATGGCGGAGAATAAGTTGGTGATTACGGTTGCTCCTCAGAATGATATTTGCCCTCATGGAAGAACGTATCCTAGGAAGGCTGCGGCTATGGTTATTACTATTAGTCCAATTCCTGTTGATCAGACTGCTTTTTTTTTTGAGGGGGAACCGAAGTAAATTCCACGCGCTGTGTGTGCGTAGATTAAGATGAAAAAGAGCGAAGCTCCATTTATGTGTATAAATCGGGTTATCCATCCTCCACTTACATCTCGTATGATGTGGATTGTGGATGAGAAGGCTGTTGCAGTGTCTGGGGTGTAGTGTATTGATACTAATAGGCCAGATACGATCTGGAGACTCAGTGTTATTCCCAGGAGAAATCCTATGTTTCACAGGAATGAGATCGAAGTGGGGGATGGAAGGTCGATTAGGGATGAGTTTACCATTTTCGTTAAGGGTACTTCTTTGATTATTTGTTTTTTCATTAGAATGATGAGGTTAAGGTTTGATTTGGGTTGTGGGCTTGTGAGGTTAGTGCTAGTAGCGTGATTACTAGGATTCCTCCTAGGATTAGCATTGTGTTGTATGCTGAAAATGTTTTTATCGTTGTTTGTGTTTTCTTCTGGTTTAATAGGGGGGGGGCAGCTAGTATTAGGAGGAGGGGGAAGGTTTTTTTTTTTCTTTTGTTTGTTTCGTTTGATGCTAGGGAGGCGGTGTATATGAACAGTGTTATTATTCCTGAAGAGAATGTAAGGATTAGGACTAGTGGGATTCATCTTCTTGCTAGGTTTTTGTATATGTATGGTGTTAGGAGAATTGATGCAATTATTAAGGATACCGCTATCGTGATGGGATTTACGATTGAAATGGATATTATTAGTATTAGTCTAAGGGTTGCTATTATTTCCTCTTTTATCTTTTGATTTACAAAATCAATGTTACGTTTGGAACTTTGGAGGAGTTTAGTGTCTTATTACGTCTTTTTTATGTTTTTTTTAATTGGTTTTTATGTTATGTTTCTTTATCATTTCCATTATATAATTGTTCTTCTTGGTCTTGAGATAGTTCTTTTGTCTGTTTTTGTTTTTTTTATGTATAGGTTGACGGGTTCTCTGGTTTCTTGGGTTTGCTTCGTTTTTTTGTTGGTTTTGGTTTGTATAGGTGGGTTTGGTATTTCTTTGGTGGTGTCATTGGCTCGTTGTAGGGGGCGGGATTCTTGATCCGCAGGTTTTTTGTTATAAAGGTTTTTTTTTTAGTGTTTTTGGGAGCTTTCAGGGTTTTTTTTGATTTTTCCTGTTTGTTGAGTTTTTTAGGGGTTTTCTTGGTTTTTTTTGTTTTGAGTGGTCTCTCATTTTCTTATAGGGGTTTTTTTTTCTTTGATTCTGTTTCTTTTACCTTGGTTTTTTTAAGGGTTTTTGTTTATTTTTTGTCTGTTTATGGGAGCCTGCAAGAGTATAATAGGTCTAATTTATGAGGGGGGTTTGTTTTCTGTTTGACCTTGATCTTTTTTTTGTTGGTTGTGAGGTTCTCTTCTCTTAACATGCTTGTTTTTTATGTTTCTTTTGAGTTTATTTTTTTGGTCATGTTTGTGTTTTTGTTGGGTTGGGGCTATAGGCCAGAGCGCCGTCAGGCTTCTTTTTATATGGTTTTTTATACTTTAGTCGTTTCTTTTCCTTTTTTGGTCTTTTTGGTTTGTGAGGGCTATTTGCTTGGGAGTCTTTCATTTTTTGTTTATGGTGATTGGGGTAGGTACTGGTGGTTTTTTTTGGTGTTCGTTTTTATAGTTAAGTTGCCTGTGTTTGGGGTTCACCTTTGGCTTCCCAAGGCCCATGTTGAGGCTCCGGTTTCTGGTTCTATGGTGTTGGCTGGGGTTTTGCTTAAGTTGGGTGGCTATGGATTTTTCCGTTTGTGTGGCTACTTGACTAGGTTTCTTTTTTTCTCTTCTGGGTATATTTTTTCATTGGGTTTGCTGGGGGGGTTGGTTAGGTGTTTTTTTTGTCTTCGTCAGGTGGATCTTAAGTCTTTTGTTGCTTATTCTTCTGTGTGTCACATGGGTCTTGCTTTGGCTGGGGTTTTTTCTTTTACTTATTTTGGTTGGTGGGGTGGGTGGTTTATGTTTTTTAGTCATGGCCTTTGTTCTTCGTGTTTGTTTTATATACTTTATGTTTTTTATGAGCGTTTCTTTTCTCGGAGGATGTTTGTTCTTAAGGGTTCTCTTTCTCACATTCCTTTGGTGGGATTCTGGTGGTTTGTTTTTTGTATTCTTAATATGGGAGTGCCTCCTTCGTTGTCTTTTTTTTCGGAGGTTTTTATTGTGATTGGGTTGGGAGGAATGCTTTTCTCTTGCTTTTTTTTTGTTGGGGGGCTTCTTTTTTTTGCTGGGGTTTATAGAATTTATCTTTATGTTAGGGTTATGCATGGTGGAAGTCTTTTTGGTCATGTTTCTTACTTGCCAGTTGTTCGTGAGTATTTGGTGTTTTTTTGTCATTTCTTTCCTTCCTTGTTGATTGTTTTGTTTTTAGGAACGTTTTTTTGGTGACCTGTCAGTTTTATGAATTTCAAATTGTGGTTTTGGAGGGTTTGGTGGTCAATTCTTTATTTGTTTTCTCTTGCTTTTTTTTTGTTGGGGGGTTTTCTGTTCTTTGGGTTTTTTTTGGTTTTCTTTGAGGGGGGGTTCGTCTTTGATTTTTTTTGTTTCTCTTTTCGGGGGTTTGACTTTATTTTTTCTTTTGTCTTTGATTTTCTTTCTGTCGGATTTGCTGGTT
>Ga0209611_10013278_pt1 | contig 11341 bp, 6 predicted proteins | sample S1TSphgellanicum_3_FD_187693 | JGI IMG/M metagenome (GOLD analysis project Ga0209611, IMG submission 187693) | Host-associated microbial communities from peat moss isolated from Minnesota, USA - S1T2_Fc - Sphagnum magellanicum MG (SPAdes) (version 2) | ecosystem: Host-associated > Plants > Peat...
AAAAAAAAAAAAAAACATTTTGTAACTTGGAAACTTATTTTTCTTATTTTTCTTCTTGTTAATTTTTCATTACTCCTTTTCTTTTACACTTCAAAGATGATTGTAAAATATTTTTAATAATTATGATTACTTAATGAAAATATGGTTTTAACATTATTATATAGCTTAGATTAGTAATTAGCTTAAAATGTTTGTGTATTTGTAGGTTAATTCGTGTAGCCTACTTACATTAATATTTTAAATTAAATAATATAATTTAAATATATAATACCTATTATCATTATAATTATAATAAAAATTTAATTGATAATTATGAATATTTATTATAAATTTTAATATTATCATATTAATTGATTCTAAATATTTTTTTGTTTAATAAAATTTACATTTTCTGAAAAAGATTCCAAATAAAATAAAATCAAAAATTTTTACTTGCCAAAACAAATATCTAAATATATTCGACCAATAAAATTTAAAAATTTGCAATACATATTTAAACCATGGTTTAGTTTAGTTTGATTTAATTTAAAATAATTTAGTTTAACCATAAATATTTTAGCCTAACTTAATTTAGCCATATTTATTTTAGCATAATTTATTTTAGTCATAATTAATATAGTTTAATTTATTTTAGCCATAAATAGTTTAACCTAACTTAATTTAGCCATAATTATCCAACTTAATTTAACCATAGTGAATTTAATATAATTTAATTTAGCCATAATTAGTTTAACCTAATAAATTTAGCCACAAATATTTTAGCCTAATAAATTTAACCATGGTTAGTTTTACTTTTTTGTTTATTTGACCTAGGTTCATTTAACCATGGTTATTTTAGCTTAGGGTAGTTTAAGTTAGGCTAAATTAGCATGGGGTTAACCTTAGTAGTAAAGGCACGTAATATTATTATACATAGCCTATGTAGATATATTAAGTATAATAATTTAAGTATGTATAAGTTTAGGCCATCATTTTTATGACACTTATCCATGATGTACACATTTAGTTGCATGTTAATTGCACACACAACCGTATGGCTGAAAAATTATACAATACCAAATTTATAGTTGCAAACATAACCAAGATAGTTGCAAAAGACAACAAGTTGCATGCTAGTTACATAGTGACTAGTTGCAAATGATAGGATTTCTAGTAGTCTTACTGTAAGACTATGAACTCAACAATTAGGGTATCTTGATATATAATATTTTATATAAAGATAATATTAAAAGATCAATTTACATTAAAAAAAATTAAGAGGAAAAAAAAAGTAAAAAAATATGTCACAAATTTCCATGAAAAAATATGAATGCTTGTATTGTTTTCCAACAACACATCTACAACCTCTTATAAACTTTGAAATGAAAAAATGACAAAAACCCCATGTCATTTCCTCATCCCTTCTTATGATAATTTTTTCACAAATCCTTAATTAATTGGTCAACTCATGTTAATCACTTTATCTTCAAATAATAACTACCCGGGTAGCTTTATGACCTAATAAATAGGAAATGATAAATGAATACTTACCACTAATAATCAAAAATTGTTAGGATGCCCACTAGGTTAACTAAACTACCACTATTAACATATATTTTATTCTGTTCTATAATTAATTTTTCATTGAAAGTAATTTTGTGATGGTAATTACCATTCAATAGTAGCAATATTAAATTATTTAAAAAATTTACTAATATAATCATTTTTAAATCATTTAATTTTTAAGATGTTTTTCCAAATTAAACTACCGATGAATCCTAAATTGCACAAGACTTGTGACTCCATTATTGAATTTTTTTTAATTCAGCAAACCATATGATAAGTCACCATGATGATGTCATGAACAAATGTCCAAAGTGGGGTTTGAATTTTCATCTCTTTGGCCACAACATCCTAATGTTTTTACCATTTGACCATTGCCTCACATGGTGACATAAATTTTTATTGCAAAATATATAAACATTTTTTTTTAAAAAAATCATGCGTTATAACATTATTATATAATTGGGTGAAAACATGGTCAAAAGAACCAAAGATGCCAAGGTAAAATTCCTTTTCCAAGGACTACACATGAGATGTCTCATTTTTGTGTTGGTTTATATCTTAAAATTTTGTATTTTAAATAATTAGTTTGACATTGCATGTTAGATATAAATACATTTTGACTAAAATTTTATTCTATATCATATATATTATGCATTCATGCCTTCTATCACATAAGTACAAACAATCTTTGTTAACGCCACATTTTCAAAATCCATAATTTTCAAGATCAAAACATGTTTTAACCAAATGTGCTCAAAATCAGCTATAAAACAATTTCCATTAGTTAAAGTATTTTTTCCCATCTAATTATAAATGTTAAATCCTCTTCAATTTTTACAAGGAATGATGTACATTTAGTAGAAAAAAATGACATTGAAAAAAATAAAGATTGTCCACTCTTGAAATTTTTGTGCTTTGAACATGCAAAAACATTTTTGATTCATGTCAAGCTTTGAACATATAAACTTTGCAATTAATGAAAAATATTCCAAAAAAATTTATGTCAATTCAATTTATTATGCTTCCATTGTGATCTTTCAAACATACAAAAATTTAGTTTTAAGGAATGTCCACTCACTTGGGTGATTCCTTTGATTGTGTTTGTACCCAATTAAATGATTTCATGATAAAATTAAATACAGATGTAAATTTGAAACATATCAATTTCATTCATTTTTAATTTGATAATTACATTGAAATGTATAATGTCATTTAATTTCAAAATGTATATTTTATTTTATTATTTATTTAAATTTTCATTTAATTTAATGATGTAACTTTTAAATATTCCAAATGATAAAACATTACATTAATTTTTCTTAAATAAATAAATATTTAAAAAATTAATTTGACATTTCATTTTTTTCAAATGTCATTTTGTTATATTTCAAATGTTCTCCCTTGTTTTTATTTTAAATTAAGTAAGTTTTTTAAAATGAAAACATGAAATTCATAATTTACTTTCACTTTTTGGCAATCAAATTTGAAAAGTGATTATATTTTTTATTTTGTATTATCATATCATTAAAAAATCATAATAATCATAATCAGTCATATTTAGATGATCAATTTTAATCACATAAGGTCAATCAAACAATTACATGCATGTTGGTGTCACATGTGTGTCCAAAATAATGTTCATTTTGACTAAATAACTAATTTTTTTCAATAAAACAAATATACCTAGTTTTGATTTTAGTCAAATTAAGCATAATTAATCATTTTAAACAAATGAACTTGGCTTTATAATTGTCTTAATGTGATTCTACTAACACAAACATCAAGTTTTTGTAATAATGTATCTTCAACCTATGGAGTTCAATTGTAATGATTTTTGCATGGTTGGGTTTTTAGATAAGAAGCCTCTACACATGAGAAATTATAACCCATTTTGAAACAAAAAATTTAAGAAGGTTTTCACAATGTGTGAGAAGTGGCATGGATAAGATCAAATTTCACCATATTTTTCACAACAAGATGGCAATGTCGGTGGTTTGAAGACATGTACCCCATAAATGGTGGAATGTTGCACCATCAACACATGTGGAATGTTACGTTATCAACTTTTGATTTTTTGAAGTAAGTGTTTTATTATAATTTATGAATGGGAATTACAAAAGTGGGAATTCATGTTATATGAAAGAGTTCATTCCCCACTTGAGTTGTTTAAGATTGTGCATATGGTTCATTCTTGATATAAAGATACATTTCATAAGGCATCACATGGTAGGGAAATGTGGGGAAGTATATGGCTTGCTTGACAATCCAACAAGGTGTGCAACCCATGGATTGATCACTCCCCATCATTGTTGAACTTTACATTCATGGCAAAGTCAATCATGGACTACCAATGTTGGGAAAAATCAAGGTTTTGGAAAAGGCCAAAAAAGGAAAGGTGTGACTAATAAGGGTCCACCTCAAAATTAATTCTACTTGCTAATTTAAACCAACCCAACACCATGGAAATGAGATTTGAATATGTTGTCTAGAGGCTATGATGACAAACATGATGATGAACATGGAAACACAAGTGAAATCTAATAAACATATTTCAAGGAAAGATAAAGAGTGAAAGACATCCCATCTTTTAGCCCATATGTCAACCCAAATTATTTTTATGAAGCTAGATTTTCAAGTTCATTGGCCCCAAATGAAATTAAGTTGAACATTTTGAAAAATCACATGTTATGAACAATAAATGAAAATCATGTTAGTGTTTCAAGTCTAATTGAAATGTTTTAGATGGACATGTTAGTGATAAAAACAAAATGTTGAAATGTTGAAACGTCCATAGGGTGTTAATAAAAGGTTAAATCCTTAACATGGGGAAGTTTTAAGTTTGCCTACCACAATCATTTGTGTCAGTGGATATAGTTTCCAATCCTATGGGGGCATTGACTAATATTGTATCAATGGCAATTGATGATTGCTAGAATGTAAGTTCAAAATGCTAAACACCTTGACTTGCCCAAGAGCATCGAAAATGTTTTTCAATAAGGGCATGACATACTTGTCTAAGTGCATTTGTTTGTTCATAATGCAATAATCCCCACACATATGATGTTCAATTCAATTGCCAAAAATATGCTTTTTGATTAACATCATTATTGTTGAAGTATATTCACTCCTAGCTAGTTTTACCAAACTAATATTTAACAATTTTCATTATGTGTGGGATACCATTTATCATTTATATGATATAACCACCATCATTGGTGTTTTCCCATCCTCCCACAATGTGGTCATCAAATGGAACACTACTACTAATTGAATATCAGGAATAACAAATGTTTCAACAAAAAAATGTTGTTTGATACATATATGTTTTCACTCCTAGCAAGTTATAATTTTTTGGGGGCTTAATGTACTTATGCCCAAAAGGCAATGATGCATTTGACATATATAAAAGTACACATGTTATTGCATATTTGCAAGTAGGTGAAGTTCCATTTAAATTAAAACCCAAGGAATGTGATTAGGTCATGTGTAAGGCCAAATAGTTCAAATGGGAAGGTAATTGTTACATCCACCTAGTGAATTCCTAAGTTTTTGGTACTTCAATGAAATAGGAGCAATGAATGAGCATTTAACTACTACAACATTAAGTGACAAATAAGCACAAAGAGATTATGAAACTAATAGTACAAATGAACTAGAGGTCTCTACCATGCAAAAATTTGAAACTTGTAAAAAGACACACAACTTCAAATTTAAAACGCACTGCAAAAAAACAAGTGGAAAAAATGACTTGAAAAGTATTCTCTGAATTCTCCAACATTAACATCATAAAACTACAACAATTGATGATACATCTCGACTATTCAAGTTTCCCATTTAAAACCTTTAAATCAATAAAAAAATGGTGGAAATCCCAAAAAGTTAGAAAATTCCCGAAAAAATCTCCTAATGTAATAGATAAGCCTTATTTACAAGTCTAAATTAAAATCTACCTAACTAACTAATTTTTTGGTTTTGAAAATAACCTAGAGTTTTTTAGGAATAATTTTTAATAATGGTTTTTAGTAACAATTTTAGGTAGTGGTTTTTTATAGTGGTTTTTGGTATTGGTTTTCAATACTAAATTTCAATAATGGTTTTCAATAATAAAAATTGACACTAATAGTTCTTATCCTAACAATTTTTACACTTTTAACAATAATTCCTTTTTGTGGGTGTGGAATGATGGACAAATGTGAATGGTGTTTCATCTATAACAACAGCAAGGTTTATACAACATGTTTATGAAGAATTGGGACTTTTTTGGTCCAATGCACTTACAATTTACTCTAGGCATAGTAATAGTGGTCTAGGGGATGTAGATGCAAGTTTAGTAATTTGTTTTTTAATGTGTGGTGTGTGACCGAATAAAAATGTCATTAAATGCACCTACACCTCATTCATAGCCATTGCCCATCATAAAGTTTGATTATTAGTGGATTTTAGATTTTGTTAGTTCATTAAACTCAATAATACAACGTAATCGATACATTTTAGTGATGATTGAACATTTCTTGAAGTGGTAAGAGTTGGTGCCATTGCCCAAAAGCAATAATGGAAGAGTTGCTTATCCATTTATAAATATGGTGTGTAATCGGTTTGGTGTTCCAATTAAAATATTCATTAACCAAGGTACGAAATTCCATGAAGAGTTCCAAAAGTTGCATGAAAAAACATTAATTGATCATCACATGACTTCATGAAAACCATCTTGAGGCAATCAACCTAACTAAGCGGACATTGTACATAATGAAGTGGGGTGAAAGCATGATCAAGTATATAACAAAAGTAGTTATGAGTAGTTGCTATCATGTTTTTACACATAAATGCAAGAAAGTAGAGTTGAAACATTTTCAATCAATGTCAAACCATCATGGTGCACAATATTGAATTTATAATATGTTGTATACAAACTTCTGTGTATTAAAAATAGGTCGAAAGTATTTTTGAAATTGACTAGTGGAACTGTGTTCAGAAATATTTTTACATTTATATAGTATTATTTTTATCTTGGAAGTTGAAAGTGCATAAGTAAATTTTAGATGGCCATTAACCAAGAAAGTAAAAAAAATCACTATTTCATCTACTTGAAGCCTACTTTGTTTCTTTGACAACCAAGTAGTAAAAAAAATTATACTTGCAATTTTTTAAAATCTACTTAAATCTACTTTAAACATGTGGTTCTTCAATATCATTGATATAAATTCAAAGAATATGTTCATATTGATCATTAAATTATATAATATATTAAAATTTGATATGTTAAAGCATGATTTATGGCTACTTTACACTTTTCTTAACAAGGATCATGAAATGTATATTTGATCATGTTTTCACCCAGTGAAGTTTATTTAAAATGGGCTTCAAAAGGGTCATACTAAAGATTGGGATTTACAACTATCATGGTTAATTATGGGCTATAGGTTTAATTATCAATGCTTTCTTGCATCCTTTTCGCCATATTTTATATTGTTCAATCATGAACCCAAGACATTTTCAATTTGACGAAATATTATGGTAGTAATGAATTTAGATGATTCAATTTATGTGTGATTTTAAACATGTGAGTACCAAACAACTCTAAATTGACATGTAATGCCAATGGATATGTAAATCTTGGTAAATTTTTAACATTAAAATGTATGTTACATTATGCCACTATTTGTGGAGGTGAACCTTATCACCTTGAACTTATATGTTTGAGCTCAGAGATTATGTTCCCATGTAAAAAACAACATTAACTACCTTGGATGTGATTGTAAGACATTATTTTGTGGGTACAAGAAGTGAGTTACCTTTCAAAGTGTTATCATTGAAGGAACAAGATGGTCAAACATGGAAAGACCACGTGCATAATTGCACACCAATGTCATCTTCCTAATGTGGATGGCTAGATTAATCCGTCCTTGGTTATTGTTCCTATTAACCTATAATGTACATGTTGTGTGGGTAATTTTCAGCAATAGCCGTGCTATGTTAATTTATGATCGATACCCCAAAGGATGGCATATGGGATGTCTTACACTACCATGGGAAACAATATTAGTTGGAAAATGGTTTTGCCTTTAGTGCACAAAATAAACTAAAATACTTTTGTAATTAGATAATAAGGAATATCTTGAATTTTTCTCCATGATGATTCACAATTGATTAAGGATTTCGGGGATTCCAATTAGGTGCTTAACGATGGGCTCACATTTGCACTTGGCCTATTGGCCCTCTCATTTTGAAATTAAGGTGTTCATTTTTGGTGGATTCATAGGAGGAATTTCATATGTTGCTATTTAACACAACGGGACCTTAACTTTAAATAGGGGGGCAATTTGGATGTGATGTGTCATTTAAGGTGTTTTGTGTCATTTTTTTAATGTGTGTGCGGATAACAATAATTGTAAATGTCAATATAGTAGCATGCATGACAACTATTAAAAGTTTCATTATGTTCATCACAATAAATCATGATTTTTTAAACAAAAATATTGGTTAAAAAAGACCAAATTGTAACATTTGTTGATTTGCCCATGAATTAATCATATTAAACAAGTTGATTTCAACATGTCCAAGTTGATTACTAGTCAAATCAACAAATGTTTTTTTTAACTAATGGTTTTAATTGATGGTCATTTTGATTAATGGTCCTTACTATTTATATCAACTAGTTAACTTGGTCCATTATCTATTAGTCATAGTACTAGTGGTACTAAAAAGGAACAAAAGTTTGATTTAATATGTAGGTAAGGCTTAAGTAGGTAGATAAAATTAGCCTAGATTAGGCATCTAGGCTAAAAAATTAACCTAGGCGATGCACCTAATCTATAAACCTAACCTAGATTAAAAGCTTGGAGCTATAAAATTAGCCTAAGCTAGGAACTTGCCTAGGTTACCTAGACTAAATGTTCATAAAAACCTACTTAAGCACTAAGCCTAGAGGCTAAATACCTAGCTAGGTTATTTGAATTAATGACATTTAGCTTAAGTTCAATGACTTGGTTTAACCACCTAGCCTAATTGCTAGCCACCTTAATTAAGAAGCCTAATGAAATAGGGTGAAAATGTGAGGATTTGAACCTTTCACTTTCATGTTGAGACACCAAGTCCTCAACTATTGCACCATATCTTCAATAAACAATAAATTGTGTCATGTTATTGTCATGAACATTTTTTTCTAACCTACCTAGGAAGCTCAAATTAACTACCTTAGGTTAACTACCTTATTCTACCTACCTAGCCTATCTAATTAGTTACCTACCTATTTACGTATTTAACTCAATCTACCTACCTAAGTAATTACCTAGCCTACTTACTTGGCCTAGGCTACAAACTTAGTTACCATACATACATCTTAGCCTAGATACTTAGGTTGATCAAACTAGGTAATTAACCTATCTACTTAACATACCTATGTCACAACCTAGGTACCTAATTAGCTAGGAGGCTAATTTCATTGGGCAAGCTTTGTCAAGACCACTTGAAATGTCCCCTAGTTGTAATTTCTACCCAATTATTACAAGAACAAAGCAAATATAAACTTTGCAAAACCAACCACAATAAACCCCAACAAATTGTTGCACCTAACTCCCATGCAAAACATGAATAAACCCATTGCTTAAAACAAAACTAAATCTAGTTGTAACACAATATAAAATTAGGTCGGACTTTTGTTGATTCAAACTATGATTAATCTACAAACAAACAAGAATCTAAGCCCAAACACATTAATGTTCACAAAATTGCAAAAATGAATAAACATGAAAAAACTATATAAATGCACATTAAAGCAAGATGTTGGAATTTCATATCACCAAAAGTGATTTGGTATCCACACTAAAAGGGTTTTGAGTTGCATCCACAAATAACTAGACCTATTCACACTAAAACTAATTTCCCACTAATCAACAAATGAACTAAATTAATTAAGTGAACTCAATGTAATGTTAAACTAACTATGATTTAACTGAGTAGCTAACATAATACACCTAACAAAAAAATTCTTCTACAACATCAAGAAGGAGAAGAAAAGAAGTTTTATTTTCTTTTCTTCTTTGATGGTAACAACAACTTGTAAAATAAAAAAGAAGAAGAAAGAAGGAAAAATAAAGAAAGAAGCTTGTTTGTTTGTAGATTGGAGAAGATTAAAAAAACAAAAAAACCAAAAAGAATTTTGGAGAGAAGCTTGGAACATTGAGGGAGTTTCAAGAAAAAAAACAAAAGAGAAAATGTGGGAATGGTAGGGAGGGGTGTAACTAGGCCAAAAGGAAATGGGCCATTGAATTATTTTTTGTTGTTTCGTTTGTTGACTAGAAATAAACCCAAACACCCTAATGATTGTCAAAATTAGGTTTCATCCCAAAATGAGGAAATCCCAATTTATGTAGTCATGGGGGTTGGGTCGTTGAGGCGCACCAAGTTGGTTTCATAATTTGACTTGTGGTGGAGAAATTATTAAATATTGAAAAAATCATTTAAATTAAAATAAAAAATTGTAGTAGAATTTGGGTACACTTTTGGTATCTTTTGGAAAACCTTTGGTGAATAGGATTTAATGAAGGTTATTGGAAATTCTTAAACCTAAGATATAGAAGATATGGAATTTTGAGTTGCTTTTGTCATTGGAAATTCAATTAAATTAAAATTATTTTGGAAAGAAAAGTTAATTGAGTAACAAATTGGCATTTGTGCTAACATCAAAGGTCACATTATTACATGATTAGTTCTTGATTTGTTCCCAGGCTCACAATTATTAATTCTACTTGCACTTTGCATATTCTACCATCTTGTTTTGCATTTTACATTGAATGTGTGTGTTAAATGGAACTCCACCTTTAAGTTTTTCTCAATAACTTTCTCCATTGATCTAGGTGATGATTAGTTTTAGGTACTTTGTTTTCATGTTCATGATTATTACGCCAATGCATTTGTTTTGGTAAGTACAAGGTTTCATTGGTATTTTAGTTTTTTTTAACAATCTACAATGTGTTTTGTGGTGTGAAGTGGAAGTTGTTATTATTATGCACCAAAGATGGGGCACACATAGTTTTAACATTAATGAACAATCACCAAAATTATATATGTTCACCCTTGGACCGCAAGTAGAAACGTCAAGGAACCAAGCCCATGCACCCCTCCTCGTTGAGAGATTTCCAAAGACAAGAACACAATCTGAAGCATCCCAGTTTGGTAGATTTCATAACTACAAAACAAACTTCTTTCCTTCCTGGATAAATAGGTGTAGAGGTGAAGCACAAAACAACTCAATTTCCCAAATTTTGGTTTCAATGTCAGAGTTATCTTCAAAGTTACCCTGTCTTTGAGCCCTAGTTTGACCCTGTAATCCCTGTTGCATCCCCAGTTTGAGTGTAGCCCTAAAGTGATTGCAACTGGGTACTGTTTAATGACACTGGGAATAATCAGTTCATAACATTTTGTGGGATATTATTCTGAGAGAACTTGATTAATGAAGAATATGTACAGGGTGAAGGTGAAGGTAAGGTAAATCCAGAACTAGGGGTGAAACTCCTGTAAGGATCAATTTAGGTGGGAAATCTAGTTTGGTCTCCTCTTTTGTTCTTTTGTACTATTTCATCCTAGTTTTTTTTAATCTCGTACCCAATTTGGGAAAAAGTGGTAACCAGCACCCCCAGTTTCGGGTATTTTATGGATACCCTCAAAATTTCTCCATGTCTTGATCATAGTGGAGGTCTCTGTCCTTCACAGTACTATTTTTCTCAACATCCGCCCAACAGTTAGTGAAATAGAGCAAGTTTGAGAAATTACTATGTATATATCCCAACCCAGAGCT
>Ga0209611_10013280_pt1 | contig 11339 bp, 15 predicted proteins | sample S1TSphgellanicum_3_FD_187693 | JGI IMG/M metagenome (GOLD analysis project Ga0209611, IMG submission 187693) | Host-associated microbial communities from peat moss isolated from Minnesota, USA - S1T2_Fc - Sphagnum magellanicum MG (SPAdes) (version 2) | ecosystem: Host-associated > Plants > Peat...
AGGGAGCGCCTCCCGACCACTCCCACTTCCGCTGTCTTTCACTTGGACTCACATTTGAGTCCTTCGAGTGGTTAGGAGTGCGTCATCCTGGGCACCACAGATGCTCAAGAGGAATGTTGGACAAGTGTCCCCGCCTGGGTCACAGAGGTAATGAATGTCGACATGACCAGGGACCTCACCTTGAAAGAGATCGTGGACGCCATCTCCTCCCTGCCTAAAGGCAAAACACCTGGACATGACGACATCCCAATTGAATTTTTCCAAGAGTACGCAGAGGAGGTGGCGCCAACACTTCTCAAGGCCTTCACGACCATGTTGAATCTAGGGAAAACATCGACGCACATCAACAAGGGCCTAATCATTGTAATCCCCAAATTTGGGGACCACTCCAAATTCAAGAATTGGAGGCCGATCACACTACTGGGCATCATCTGTCGCAACCCCACTTTGAGGGAGTTTTGAGGTCGCCACTCACACTCCCGAAAATGGGACTTGGGAGTCCTCCGGGACTCCCAAAAACGCAGAGCGCGATTGCAGGGGTCAAAACACCTTGCATCGAAGCGTTCTTTATACCATTGGAAAGTTCTTGAAGTGTAGATGTCCAAAATGGCCTCACATGAGCCATTTGGATATTTGTAGCACAAGTTATGGTCAAAAGAAGGGCCAGGAGTCAAACTGGCAGTTTGACTCCCGACCACTAAAAGTCGGGAATCGACCTGATTCCGGTGCGTGCAGGTAAAATGTAACACACCATTGGAAAGCTTTTGACAAGAGCTATAACTTTGGTGAGACCTTGTCCCGATCCGAGTTCAGGGCGAGGAGTTATGAACGTCTAAAGTCCAAACTAGGACAGTTTCGGGACTCCACTTTGGGAGTCCCAGGAAAAAGAACCATTTGGATGTAGGTGTGGTGGAGAGTCGTAGAGAATACTATATGGGGGAAGGTGGTGGCTTCCCCCGAGTCCGGGCCATGGTGAGTCAAGTGAGTCCAAGTTGCCCGTGGCTTGTCCCAACACCGAAAAGGTGCAGAATGAGTTTGAACCCATTTGTGGGTTGGATTTGGGTGCAGGACCGTGTAATTGAGTGAGCTTGTCCTTCTTCCTAGTCTATCTTGGAGCTTTCGGCACGCCCTTCTCACCCCCTTTAATGTTGGAAGCTGGGAGCGTGCTTCGAGTTTCAAAAATTCCGCAACTTGAGTGAATTAGCCTAACTTGGGGCTAACTTGGGACTTCGGAGCACGTCACTTGGTATTAGAGCTCCGGTTAAGCTCGGGTAACCTCTTGGGAGTTTCAGATGGTGCCTAAGAAGAATCGGAAGCAAGCCCAAGACGCCATGTTGGAAGAACCCAATGAAGACCGTGTAGTCCCGCCGAAATCAGTTAGGGAAGAGGAACCAATAACCCAGGAGGACCAAGATGAGCCCGAAAGTGAGGAGGAACAACGAAGCTCGGTCCTATTCACCCAAGAACAATTGGAAGTCCTCCTCAAGATGAATAGGCCCGACTTTAGTGAGCTGGTTGCGGCCCTCAAAGGAGGAGCATCCAAGGATGCGAGGTTTCAACCAGCCAAACCCGGGAACTTCGATGGTGCTCGTGACCGAAAGGTTGTGGATGCTTGGCTTGCAGAAATGGAGGATTATTTGCATGCCGCCAAGTTTGGACGGCACTCGGCCATGGAGCTTGCCCAGTCCTATTTGAAAGGCTATGCCACCACATGGTGGAGGACAATGAGACAAGAGGAAAGGAAGAACCATGGCTATACTTGGGAGTTTTTCAAGGACCGTGTCGAGACCGAATTCGTCCCAAGGAACTCCGACTACATCTCGAGGTGCAAACTTCATGACCTTGTGAATGCCACAAATGAAAACTTGAGGCAATATGTGAGGGCTTATTTCGAATTCATGCTCGAGATCCGACACATGCATGAATTCGACCGTGTGTGCCAATTTGTGATGGGACTTCCGACTTGGGCCAAGCGAAAGCTTGAGGAAAATTGGCCCTCCTCACTATCTGAAGCCATCACGAAAGTGGAAGGCTTCTCGGATGTGGGGCGGAGTGAAAAATCCGTGTTTAAGAAGGACAACAAGTTCCTCCACAAGAGACCAAGGCATGAAGGTGAATGGAACCGTGGGCAAGGAAGTCCAACAAAGGATAAGTCCAAACAATTCCAAAGTGTGGGGTTTAAACCCAAGGGGAACTTTGTGAAGAAGGGGGCTCCTTTCAAAGGGAGCCAACCCAAGGGAGATGTTGGGGTGAAACCCAAAGGAGCATGTTTCAATTGCAACGAAATGGGGCATTATTCCAAGGATTGTCCCAAGTCTAAAGCGGGGATCGAGGGCTCTAAGGTAATTGCCCTCAATGCCAACCTAGCCCAAGCTGAATGCAATTGACTTATCTTCTTGAAGGGGAAGATTGCTAAGCGTGATTTGTTATGTCTTTTGGACATAGGGGCTTCTCACAACTTCATAACATGAGAAAGCGTCGAAAGGATGGAGCTCCACTTGGAGGAGCTCAAGGCACCCATCGAGGTGCATTTCGCAGATGGGGTTTCCCATCCCACTACGTCACAAGCAAATCAGGTGCCTTTCCAACTAGGAAATTGGAGAGGAAAGGTGGACTTGTTGGTGTCCTCCTTGGGTGGAATGGAGTGCATTTTGGGGATGGAGTTCATCAAGCAAAACAATGTGCTCATAGAAGGGCACAATAGACTAGTTAGGATTCCTTCCAAGAGTGGGATCGTGAAAGTGAAGGCTCATGAGATGCCTTGTGTGGGTGGGCCAACCATCCACTTTATGTTAGGAAAAACCTGGGAAAGAGAATGCATGGGAGGTTACGGCATGTTGTGTGTCATGCGGGTGTTGGATGAGTATGAGCCCTAGGAAGCCACCAAGTTGCTGACTTCCGCCAAGTGCATAAAGCAAGTTTTGGAAGAATTCTTGGATGTGATGCCCAAAGAGTTGCCCGAAGATTTGCCCCCGAGAAGACGAGTTGATCATGCAATTGAGGTGGTACCGGAAGTGGCACCTCCCGCCAAGGCCCCATATAAAATGAGCCATGAGGAGTTGAAAAAGCTTAAGGTTTAATTCGAAGAACTCCTCGCGAAAGGTTACATCAAACCAAACAAATCACCATATGGGGCACCCGTCCTTTTTGTTCACAAGAAGGATGGGACGTTGAGAATGTGTGTGGATTATAGAGCAATTAACAAGGCAACGGTGAAGAACCGGTACCCTTTGCCTCGAATCGATGATCTATTTGATCGCCTCTCGGGAGCCAAGGTGTTTAGTAGGATTGATCTACGTTCGGGGTATTACCAAATTCGGATTATGGAAGGGGATGAAGAAAAGACCGCTTATCGCACAAGGTATGGCTCATACGAATTCTTGGTGATGCCTTTTGGGCTCACCAATGCACTCGTCACATTTTGCGCTCTCATGAATGACATTTTCTGAGAATGGCTTGATGACTTTGTGGTTGTCTACATAGATGACATTTTGATCTATAGTGGCTCCTTGGAGGAGCATGTGGAGCACCTTCGCAAGGTGTTCCAAAGGTTAAGGGAAAACAAGTTGTATGCCAAACTTGAAAAGTGCGAATTTGGGGTGACAAAAGTGGACTTCCTTGGGCATAGGATAACTCAAGAAGGTTTGAAGATGGACGATCACAAGGTCAAGGAAATTGTGGATTGGGAACCACTCAAGTCGGTGCCGGCCTTAAGATCCTTTCTGGGATTGGCCTCCTATTATCGCAAGTTCATCAAGAACTTTGCAAAGATAGCCGCACCTTTGACAAACCTCTTGAAGAAGTCCGTTGTCACTTACGAATGGGAAGAAGCATGCGACGAAGCCTTTGAGACCTTGAAAGGTATTTTGGTGAAGGCACCCGTGTTGAAGTTGCCCGACTTTGACAAAGACTTTGAAATCCATTCTGATGCCTTCGACTTTGCAATTGGAGGAGTCCTAATGTAAGAAGGAAGATTGGTGGCATTTGAGAGCAAGAAGTTGAGTGAGACAGAGCGAAGGTGCCACACATGGGAAGGAAATGTGGGCGGTCATACATTACCTCAAGACTTGGGGCCATTACATAGGCTCCAAAGATGTGGTAATGTGGACCGACAATGTGACCTTGAAGTACTTTGCCATTCAACCCAAGTTGTCCTTAAAGCAAGTGAGATGGTAAGACACATTAGCCTTGTTCAATGTAGACATTCGACATAAGCCCGGGAAGGATAATGTGGTGCCCGATGCGTTAAGTCAAAAACACCAATTTAGAGTGGTGTATGTGGGAGAGACGAAACTTCAAAAGGAAGTTCGACTAGCAAGCTGTCAAGATGCATTTGCCAAGGAGGCAAAACAAAACATTCAAAATGGAGCCAAGTCCCATTTCCATTTGCAAAATGGATTATTGTGGTACAAGCAAAAGCGACTCTATGTGCCGGAAGGGAAGATGAAAAACATCATTTTGAAGTAGTGTCATGATGGACCGCTTGCGGGCCATGGTGGTGCAAAGCGCACCACAACACTCCTAAAGAAGTCCTACTATTGGCCCAACTTGAAGGATAGTGCGGAAGACTATGTGAAGACATGTTTAACTTGCCAACAAAATCGAACCCTCAACAAGAAGCAAGCGGGTTTGTTGCAACCTTTGCTAATTCCAGAAGGGTCGTGGGAAAGTGTGTCCATGGATTTCATGGTAAGCTTACCCCCATCAAGGGGGTTTAATGCCATCATGGTGGTGGTGGATCGATTTAGCAAGATGGCACATTTCATTTCCACAAAGGATGAGGCCACGGCCCAAAAAATTAGTAGGTTGTTCTTCACACATGTCTTCAAATATCATGGGCTTCCAAAGGACATAGTCTCTGATGCACTCCCAAGTCCCTTGTTAGACCCAAAAAGGATCCAACTATGTCAAATTACAGAAGTAGTTTGGGACTTGGAGCTGCTCCTAGCTTCCAGCAGTAAAACGGGGTAGAGGGGGCGTGCTGAAAGCTCCGAGATTAGATTTATTTAGTTATCGGTCCTACATCCAAATCCAACCAACAAGTTGGTTAGAACTCATTCTGCACCTTTTTGGTGTTGGGACAAGCCACGGGCAATTTGGACTCACTTGACTCATCACGGCCCGGACTCGGGGGAAGCCACCACCTTCCCCCATATAGTATTCTTTGTGACTCTCCATCGCACCTACATCCAAATGGCTCTTTTTCTCGGGACTCCCAAAGTGGAGTCCCGAAACTATCCCGGTTTGGACTCCCGGGACTTTGGACGCTCATAACTCCTCGCCCCAAACTCAGATCGGGACAAGATCTAAACCAAAGTTGTAGCTCTCGTCGAGAGCTTTCCAATGGTGTGTGGCACTTTACTTGCACGCACCGGAATCAGGTCGATTCCTAACTTTTAGTGGTCGAGAGTCAAACTGTCAGTTTGACTCCTAGCCCTTCTTTCGACCATAACTTGTGCTGCAGATGTCCAAATTGCTCATGCGAGGCCATTTTGGACATCTACACTTCAAGAACTTTTCAATGGTACTAAGAATGCCCCAATGCAAGGTGTTTTGATCACTGCAATCATGCTCTGAGTTGAAGGACTCCCAAGTCCCATTTTCGGGAGTGTGAGTGGCGACTTCACAACTCCCTCAAAGTGGGGTTGCGACAATCTCGGATCGAGACCCAAAGTTCACAAGTAAGTTTTGGTGAGCCTTGTGGAAGAGAATGGGGTCAGAGCTCAAAATGAGCACTTCTTTCCGCCCCCAAACAGATGGGCAAACTAAGAGGGTGAACTTAGTGATCCAACAATTCCTAATGAATTATGTGGCGGCGGATCAACAAGATTGGGTGGTGAGGTAATCTGCTTGTGGGAAGATAATATTTTAGCAAGCTCTTTACAATTATCCATTTCTTTTGGAATTGGAACATAGAAATTATCGACACTTGGATTGATATCATGGGTTCTAGTGCAAACTACATGTGTCATTTTCGATATGGAATGATGAGCATTTGAATGCTGAAACTTGGATGCCCATTTTGGTAGGATATTCACAAGAATATCTCCAATAGAACCCAATTATCGATCACAATTCAGGGTCAAAATCTCTTACATTGTACAAATTAATTAACTAAATTAGCTTTGGGGTGGAATAATGACTAGCCCATGGCACTTGCTTATAAGCAATTATGTAATATTTGATAGTTTTACATGAACCCAAAGGAAAGTTATGAAGCGTTATAAACATTCTAACTGGTTTATAGGTACAAAGAAGGCATTATGTGGATTCATATGGATTTCTATGGGCACTACAACTTATTGGAATGTTGAGGATTACATATGCACTTCTATGGACACAAACCATAGAATTGGATAGTGCTAGGGAGAATTAATGAAATGATAACATAACTGTAAGGTAAGTTGAAATGGCTTTTAGGGACAAAGAAGGCATTATGTGGATTCATATGGACTTTTGTGGACACTATAACTTATTGGAATGTTAAGGACTACATATGCACTTCTATAGACAAACTACAAAATTGTAGAGTGTTAGGGAAAACTAATGGAGTAATAACATAGATCTAAAGTATTGTTATGAAGATTGATGAAATATTAAGGACTTATACACATATATGATGGACAATTAAGTATGTATAATATTAATAATAAGGATTCATGTGCATTAGTGAGGACAAATAAAACACTTTCTACAAAATTACATTCAAGCCCATTGTCTCCATGGATTCGAATGGACAATAATGTATAACATAATGTAAATATATGGAGTGACAAACAAATCACAAAGACTTCCATGGACTATAGATTAATGCCTATGGATTTTATGGATGTAAAAAAAATCAATGGGATTCAAGTGAACAAACAATAACATATCAAACACCTTTTCCAAACTTGCACCCATATTAATGGAGTATTGTGGAAACAACATAAATTGCAAAATCAACTAGAAAATAAACACCACTTTCAAACTTACCATTACAAAATGGAATGTTATGGCAAAATCCAACAAACAATTGGGAATGAATATGAAGACTATTAGAATTACAATGCATTCAAAATTTGAAAAACAAGTTTAAAAATTGAATATTGTACCTTTGGAAGACATTGTGTGTGTGGGTTGGTGCCTTGGTCTTGCAGTTGTATTTTTCACCAAAATGTAGTCTAAAATTATAGCACTTCCTAGCTTCTTGATTCTTGCAAAATGCCACCATGCCTCATGCATGTCCTTTGCACACCTTGTTTAAATGCACTTAGTGGAAGTGTTGAAGTGCAAACCAACACACCAATAATGATATACATGCTTGCAAGAAGTTATTTTGCCTGCCCATAAAGGTGCAAAACTAAGCCCACAAAATGGATAAAGCCCAATCAATAAGGATTCCTCAAACCCTAATTCTTTACCAAATTTGAAGGCAATGCTACAACAAGATTTTGTTAGGATAAGCCTCTTTGAAAGTTGGAAGATAATGTTCTAGAAGCATCACGATTTCTTTTAGTAAGAAAAACCTTATTTTCTTCACCAAAAACCCTATTGCTCAAAATTTCAGATGCTTGGCAAACTCTTTCAAACTCCACCTTCCCCTCTTATCCAAGTTCATGATAATCCTTTGTTTGACACTTTTGGTAGTCCACCCTCTTTTACGACCCTTCCACCTCCTTTTGCAATTCATCCCTACCACCTTTAGTTTCATTTAATTTTTCCAACTCCAAAATTGTTGTGTCCAATGCCAAAATCAAAATGCTGAACTTCTTGTTTGCTAGCTTCACATTATTAATTTGATTGTCCATTAGGCCTTGGGCCTACATGTTCGCCTTCTGCACATTGTCATAAACACCTTTTGCAAGACCTTCCTAAACTTTAAGTTCAAAAACCAAATTGTTTGTAAGCTCCAGACACCGTGAAACCTCTTTTGGCACAGATGCTGGTTATGTGCAATCACTATTTGCACAAGGATTTGCATCATCTATAACCTCTTTCTCCTCTTCACCATCACTAAAGATTTCTAAAACACCCCTTCTTCGTCATTGTTGCTCCTAGTTTGTCCATTCTGCATATAAAGCCCAGTTCATCTACTTCCTTACCATTTGCATAGCTACCTTTTTAGCAAAGCCCAAAGAAACCACCCGTGTAGTAGGAAGACAACACTTTTGATGAATGACCATCCATAACTTTTCAACTTTTTCAATCATCACAAGATCCTAGTTATAAACATAACTATGACCGTTCTTGCTAACAATGGGTCCAAAATATTTAACCACTTCCTTTGCTAATATAACTTGTGGAATCTTGATGTGTTTCATATTCATGCCTATTGCACAAAAAACAAACCTCTTTGCAAACTCCTTTTGCGTAATGGGACCACCATATCCGATCTTAAGAGGCTCCATGTACAAAGGAGTAGCAAACCCTAAAGGTTTGGAACTAGCCTTCAAGCTTGGATCAAGTTTCACTCTTCTCTTGAAAGCACGAGGAGGTGGAGGTAAGAAAGGTACAAGTTGTGAAAAAGGCTTTGTCATTTTCCCCACAAAATTACAAGTTACCTAATTGATAATCAAGAAAACTCAAGTGCTCTAAAGACGATACAATTGGTTAGAATATGTGAGTTGGCAATACATAGATAATTAATAAACTTGAAAATCTAGAATAAGAAAACTATCTCCATTACTTGAGAGATTACTTCTTTTTTGTAAGGCAAAAATATGGAAATTAAAAAAAAACTTATGCATGTTTCTTCTGTGTCATGATCCCACATGTGTATATAGGTTTATACAGGGCTTAAACCTAACAAAATTTGATGGACAAAGTTTTTTATGCATTCGGATGTGTGCCTATTTTTTTAACTAATGACTTTTAAAAAGGACTATGAATTGCCGAAAATTAGCCACCTTAGCATGCTTTTACTTGTTTGTTAAAACACTCTAAAACCTTTGGACTCTAGTGCAAGTACGTAACAATTTCATTGTTTCAAATCAATCATGTTTTTCTCATTCATAAAGCTTATTGTAGTTGCCTCCACAATGTAGGAAGTTTAGTTTCCAGTTACGGCTTGACATTTTTTTCTCCATTGTGTATTATTTCAATCATTTTTATGAGATGTATATGTTCTTTTGTTCTAGTGATAATACATAAATGGTGTGGCATCAAAGTATGTGACTATATAAAATTTTATACATTTTATTTATAATAAACCCATTGACAGTCATAATGTGCTTTCATGTATATTGTCTTATTCTGTAAAATAGCATAATACCTTGGCATCGTAGCACATGTCTATTGAAGAACTAATAAATTATAAATTTAAATTCATTAAATATTTCTCAAGCATGCTATTTCTTGTCGTTTCAACACTTTTGAAAATATTGAAGGTAATATATGAAAGCCTTGGATATTTAAAGCATTGGTTGCACCGTGAATGATAATATGCATCTTTGTATTTTCTTTTCACTTCAAACCTTCACATGATGTTACTATTGACAACTTTGTTAACTAAATCCATGTTCAAAGTCAATAAATCATTGTTGATTCCCTAACAAATCACGCACATGATGTGGCAAAATATTCCATGACAAGGTGTGGAATATTTTGCCACATCATATATTATTTCCATGTGGCAAATGAATATATTAGGAATATTCCATGATGTGGCATGGAATATTTTTAAAGATTCTTTCTTGCTCATGTGAACTTGCTCACTCGCTCATTTGCTAACATCATTGCTTCAAGCCAAGGAGAGGGAGTTGAATAAATTGCAACTAGAGATCATTATGTTAAATCAAGCAAGGGGAATTTGGAGTAAAAGTTGCAGTTTTATGACATTATCAAGGAGGAGAAAGGAAGATGAATTAGGAGAGAGAGGATGCAGGGTCTTAGGTCATGAAAAAAAAAGCACGTGATTTGGAAATTCAATCTGTAGCTTTGTAACTGGACAAGGACAATTTACAAGGATAGGTGCAAGTATAGGAAAAGGAGATCTTTAAGCCCAAGGAGGAGATTCAAATCATTTTACATCAAAGAGATGAATATATTCGAAAAAGGACAAAACTCAGGCCACTTGTAACATATCCATCGATAAGTTATAATAAGATATTCAGAAGATATGGAAGGTTGCGGATTCACTTATAATCATGGAGCCATACTTGTCCAAGCACAAATTGAGGAATATGACAATCTTCTAATGTAAAATACAACTCTAAAGACCAAATAGAAATCACCATAACTACAAGCTTTTGATGTGGATGAATGGCGGAATCTGCAAATGGTGGAATGCTGTAGATGGACATCCAAAATTTATTTGATGAGCATAAGGTATATGAAGCTAACTATAGGAAAAAGCTAAAAGCTTACAAATAAACATATCTGAAATTTAAGTATGAATCATTTTCTATGATTCTTGAGGATAGTTTTGATACATTAGGTCAAAGCACATTAAGATGGAGTACTTTTTGACATATGTGGAGTTCATACTAATGTTAAAATAAAAGTCCATTTTACATTGTAGTAGAATAAAGTGTATTGCACAAGTCATATGGCAAGGTTAAACAATTTTTAAAAAACTTTTAGACTTTATCAATTGTAGATAATTGTATAAAAAAATTACATCTAAAAAAATGAAAAGTTGAATTATTAATTCAAATGAATAAAAGATTTTATAAAAAAATCATATTTCATTGTATATTTCAATCTATGGTTTTAAAAATCTTTCAAAATTATCTTCTTTTGTATCAACGGTATCACATTACATTCTATGTCAAAAGAAATCACTCAATTAAACATTTTAGTATATATAATGAGTCCATAATCATATGATATGGATTGTGACACTGAGTTTTTGGCATTTCAAAAGTCCAATATGTTATAATAATTCAAAATCTATTCATGAAATTCATACAATGTGATCATATCACATGTAATATTGTTTTTTTGAGTCCTTCTCACATATTATTCATTTATATTTTGTTCCATGGCCCATGATTCATAATCCAACAAATTGTGGTAGGATTATGTACTCCACTTTAATGTGCTTTCACCCATCAGAATTCAATTATGGTGCTAGTCCAAGTGAAGAAGTCCCAAGGTTCAATTAGATATAACTACGAAGTTGAAGGGAAAAATGTTACAAAAGAGGTTATGGGGAATAAATAGTGATTCATACAGAGGAGTAAGTCACAGAAGAAGTTTGGTAATATAAAAGGTACACCAGATGTCTGCACCTACAAAGTCAACTAAGTATGCCACATCAATGATAGTTTTTACATCAACTAAATTTGTTACAACAACTGTAATAAAGACAACATCATAGGATGAGGGAGATAATGGTCATACAAAGACCACTATAG
>Ga0209611_10013281_pt1 | contig 11337 bp, 11 predicted proteins | sample S1TSphgellanicum_3_FD_187693 | JGI IMG/M metagenome (GOLD analysis project Ga0209611, IMG submission 187693) | Host-associated microbial communities from peat moss isolated from Minnesota, USA - S1T2_Fc - Sphagnum magellanicum MG (SPAdes) (version 2) | ecosystem: Host-associated > Plants > Peat...
ATTCATATTCAATATTACAAAGTGCATGAATATCCATAAATAATGTCAAAATGAAGAATGGGAATTATGTACAAGATCTAAAAACATAGTTATCCAAGGGCAACGATCACATAGACATTGAAACTAAGTATTCAACTTGTTATAAGAATCCATGCTCCAACAAAATAAATTCTTGGTTTTTTTTTTTAAAGTGTGAAAATCCAAGTTAATGTAAAAGTACACCTAGCAATTACATTATACCCAATGAAACAATCTTTTAATTGGACATGGAAAGTTCAATGTTGAATTTCACATCTCAACTCAATAGGATGGAAAGAATGTGACTTCATTTCAAGAATGATAAATGTGGTAGAAGACTTTCACATGTAAACAAAATATAATGAAGGACTTGTTGTAAATTGAAGATTCAAACATGTTCATTCATTGTCTTCATATTTGACATGTAAAAACTAGTGTGCTAGATAAGTAATTATTGATAGGAAAAGTTTATAAAGCATGGCAAAAAAAGTCATAAAACTAGTGTCATTGAAAAGTCCATAATGATATTAACATCTCTTATCAACACATGAACACGGATATCCTCAAAACCTCCATATGTGGGCAACAAGTTACCATAATTTTTGATATACACACAAACATCAAAAAAAAATTAAAACCTCCAAGTCTTTGATTATAGTGTTGCAAGCAATAGAAAAAGATTGTCAAGTACCAACAACCAACTTATGTAACCATATGGTGCCTTTATTAATTACTTTATTGTAGTTATCAAACGCCATGTTCAATCTTGAAAATACATGAAGCACATTTTTAGTGTTTGGGAAAACATGAATCAACAAATGAAATGCAACTCTTTTTGTTTTTAACATCAATACCATTGTTGTCATCAAGAGAAACTTTATGATTAAATCATCACTTGAAAGGATGATAATTGTTGTAAAACTCTTGAATCAATTTAGCTGAATATCTTTGCAACTTTAAAAGTTAAACAAAATTGTAAACAATATATTTGATTCATATATTGTAATCATTTATGAAATAGTTTTAGCATTGTTACATGTTCATCTTAGTTCACCTTCATATAATTATGTTTGAAGTGACCTTTGATGGAATCAAATGCCCTTTTTCTAAATTGTTTGAAACTTACTTTTCATTCATATTTTTAAATTACATTATTTTTATTATAAAACTTCATCAGCTTCACTAATATTGTGAGCTCTTGTTTTCTACTATGCATCTCTTTTCAAAACAATTAACTTGTCACCAGGTCCTTAGTTGATTTGTCAAATTGAAAACCCAAAAATTTTATAAAATTTTATTTTTAAAGATGTGAAGTTTCTAAGATAGTGAACTAAGTCAAGCATTCTTGAAATGATTTTTCTCAACAATTCTTTCCATGAAACACAAACACCATCTTGACTTTTTCCATATGTACAAGTTATATGATTTTCAAACTTCTCAAATCCAATATCAAAAGATGGTGTGTTCAATCAAGTGATTGAACAAAGCTCAAAATGCTAAATTATTTCAAACACAAAAGTCTTCGTTTTCTTACAATACATGAATACAAAAACACTAAAACAAAACTTTCAATGCTTTGTTTTATTCACAAGCAACCAAGCTTTCATACACATGTTCAAAAAAATTGATGCAAAAGTGAAAGAGAGCAAGGATAAAATCTCTTCTCCATGTGAATTCATATTTCAAGAGTTCTTCCACTTAGATCTATGATCCATAATAGTGACAAACTACATGACCTTACCACCCCTAAAGCTTTTTACATTATTCTTTAATTTTTTACATTATATTAAGATACCAACTTCCACCAACAATTACAAAAGATTCCTTCAAAATGATCTAATTGTTATTATTTACACGAATAAAATGAACATTGAAAATTGACAAAGTATCACTTGCATATCCGAAATTATATATGTCACTAAAATAATAAGTAGACTATGCTGACTTGGTGTGAGGTGGATTCTCAAGGGAAGGGGAAAGGTTGTTCAACAACAACATTTGTCCCTTTTTTCCAAAACGAGAGAGACTTGTATATATTTATAAACAAGGATAAAAATCCATCCACAAATTGGATTTTTTTTTTAAATATTAAAAGTCATACATGCATGTGTACTATCTTAAGGTAATAATAATTTTTTATAACATAAAAAGCAACAACAATATAAACAAATTAATCAATTAAAAATTTAATTTTATTATGATTTTTGTTATTAAATCTTCATGGAAGCCTTATTGAAGTTTTTAAAATAACATTAAACTAATTTTTTTAATTTTATATCTCATAAAGGAATTTTATATTAAAATTTTAATTTATTTTTAAATTGATGTGTTTTATTTTAATCAATTCTTGCATAATCTTTCAAATCAAAATTTTAAAGAGTCTGATTTTAATAAGACTTAAAGAAATTGAAGCTAATTATTTGTATGTTTATCAAACAAGTTTCATTTTTTAAATTAGTCATATGAAATTTTTTTACATTTCATAGTGATGAAATCTCATAGTGATACAAAAAGGCAATTGACAACCCCAAAAAAATAAAATGATAAGAGGTATTATGTCATTTTTCAGCAACAATATAAAAATGTGAGTTCTGAACAATAATTAGGAATTTTTGGAAATGTATTTTTGAAATTCAAAATCAAACCCGAAAAAACAAAGCTGTGTCCAAAATGTGCGGGAGTAGGTTCGGCAGGGCAGGTCTCCTCCGCCGGCATCCATACCTATTGCAAGATTTATGGATAGAAGTTCGGATTTAGGTTCGGAAATAGCAGTAGGAGGTTCGGATCGAACTGGGTAGGGTTGGGTGCGCCATGGCAACCTCCCGGTCCGTGCCCGCGCGCGTGTGCGTCCGTGTCTGTGTTTCCGCGCTTGCGTTTGTTTGTTTGTTTGTTTGTTTAGTTCCTGGATCTCAATCCTCCATCGCCGTTGCACATGACGAGATCGCTGTGACAGGAAGTGTGCGCAAGCGTGTGGGGTTTTTTTCAGAAGCGGATTTGGTGCTCTAGGCGCTTTAGACGAAGAGGGGGAGGAATTGGGGGAGAGAGAGGAGGAGAGAGAGAGAGAGAGAGGGAGGGAGGGAGAGAGAGAGAAGGGTATGGTGGTGGAAGGTGTTAGCATGGCTGCTACCAATACTCTCTCTACTGTGAACGCACGCGGCATCCGGCGCCGTGGTGGTGGAGGCAGGCAGAGCGGGTTTCAGGGGCAGCAGCAACGGGAGCAAGATTTGGTTCGGTTGTATTCTGGGAGCCGAGATCAGCGGGAGCGTTCTCGATCTACTTCTGAATTTGTGAACACTAAGGATTCTTGCCGGTGGAAGAAGGTGAGTTTTGTTATGTCAGTGATAGAGAATACTTCTGCCGGCCTGTTTGTTGCACCATATGACATGAGCGGGGAAGGGGAGTTCGTCTTCTACGGGATGGATGGTTCAGGGTGATGTGGGGGGTCTACTTTCTTTGTTTGGATCCAGGATTCGGGGTACTTGTCGTGTTTTTTTTCTCTTGATTCTTCTGTCTGTTTCCTGTGGCTCTTGAAACCCTGACGATTCATCTCCCCTCGAGTCTATGGAGACCGAGGAAACTCGCCTCTCTCTTCTCCAGCCTCTGGGAACGTACTCGAGAGCCGAGAGATCATGGGCATGTTTCAGCGCATGAAAGAATAACCACTCAATTAGAACTACCAATTCCACCTTCAAGGAGTTAGGGGAATATGTGCCATACCGAAAAAAACTGGTCTTATGGATATCTGAATGTGAGGCACAGGTGAACAGGACTCCAAAGCCGAAGCAGTGCAAGCTTGACGTCCGGCGAGAGCAGTGGCTTTGTCAACCTTCTCAAGGTGATTCCTGTGCACCTGATTCTTCAGTTGATTGAAGCCAGATCTAGACACAAGAATCCAATAGGGATGGAATCAATCTGTTTTGCACTGCAACTGGAGTGTTCCATGAAGTACAGGTCAAATCAGTTGTTGCTCTGTGCAGTTGTGCAGCTTGATTTATGTCATTCACGAAGTAATCAATTCCATATTTGTCCTGTTTGTCTAGGGTTCAGAATAGGTTTTCTGGAGATAATGGGCCAAAGTCTCATTGGGATTTGATGTTGGCTTTGGGTGGCATGATAACATTATAGAAATGGAATCTGCAACCTTTTTGGCTAGCCTTAGGTTTTGAGGGAGGTGTGATCTTATGGGGGATCACAGTCTTCTCGCTAGAGGGATCTGTTTTGGTTTTGTCAGTCATCAGAAAAGCAACTCCATATTCTAGCAGGAATGATTGTAAGAAAGGAAGACAGTTTGCATGTATGAGATTGTAATTGGTTTAGCCTTGTGTTTATAGATTCCATGGTCAAGACCAATCAAGATAAGCATGGGACAAGAAAGGGAGGGGAAAGGAGACAACAGCAGCAGGGAGCATTAGTGTTACAGGAAGCTCACTCCAGTTGTGCGATTAACATTGATGCATATGGTTGGTTCTTGCCTTGCAATTCTCCAAGAGGGGGCTCACAGCTATATTGAAGCAACACCCATACTTGCATATTCAGGCAGACCCAAGGAGGTTTGCATTGTGTTTGCACTTTTATTGGGTGGACTTTGTGTAAGGTGGAGTAGGAGTGAAAATGTTATCAGGCTTCTTCCTGCCCAGCTGGATGTAAATAGTGTCTCTACATCATACAGCAGAACTTGGTCTCACCTCAGCATGGCCAATTTACTGCTTAGAGGTAGATAGGGGTTTTGTTTAGAGGTAGGTATGGGCTTAAGTTCCACAGAGCAAGAGGCAGGCCCTGCGAATCTGACTGCCAATGCTTATACATTTAGAAGGGTGCTCTAATCAGCACTGTGCATTTGGGGCATGTGTAGGTAAGCAAGGGAGGGCAGAACCACAGCATCAAAATAAGCCAGGAGAGATGGATTGTGCAGGGCAGGAGAGGGCTTGGACTTCAGGCCAGAGTCACAATCAGGGGTTTGGATTGTGTGCTGGTACCAACCAGCGCACACCTGCAGATTCTTCTGCTATGAAATCTCTATCTGAAGTCAATAGGTCCGGCAGTGAATGTAAGCATGCAAAGAATGAAGTTCACAGGTCAGAACATGTTGGAAGTTATCCTAAGTGCTTTGAAAATGGGGAACTGCATGTAGTGGATGAGCAGAAACAAGGTTTGGCCAACGGATGGTGCAGCACCGAGAGAAAATCAAGGTCTAATAGCAGTTGCACAAGTAGCAGCTACACAGGAAGTGGGTCTGAAGACAATGAAGATACACATGACGCAGAGGATGACTGGGAAGCAGCCTTTGATGCATTGCACGTACAGGGTGCACTTCATAAATTAGAGGGTCATCATAAACAATCCAGTTCAGATCGAATTCAGCGCAATGAAGGTAAGGATGCACATGAGAAGAAGCCAAATGGGGTTCACCATCTGGATCTTCACAGTGCTCGGTTGAAGCCAGAGTACAGGTACAAGAATAATGGATTTGGGGGCAGAAGAGGAAATGGTGGCAGGGCTTGGAGACCAGATGACATTTCACGGCCACCCACATTACCAAGGCTTGCAAAGCAGCATACTCACCCAAGCCAGCAGAGCAAACAGAGTACTCGTGGGTGGGGCTCCATACATGGGAACATGTGGGACCCTCCTTCTACCCCTTCCTACTGTCCTATCTGCACAGAGGAGCTAGATATGACAGATTCATCATACATACCTTGCAACTGTGGATTTCAATTGTGTCTTTTCTGTTATCACAGGATTGCATCCGATGATGGGCGCTGTCCTGGTTGTAGGAAAACTTACAGCTCCGAAGGTGCTGTGAAGCTGTCCCACTCTTCCAGTGTTTGGGTTCATGTTTAATCCATATAATAGTAAGAGCTGTGCAGCTTAATGAACAGCATGGTGATAGTGACTTGCTCTATAGTACTCCTTTTTGCTGTGTCTTGCTCAAGACATGAATGCTCAAGGGTGAAGACCTTGTAGGATATTTTACTTTGCTGAACAGGATCAGCAATATACATATTCTGCTGTGTACAATCGTATCACTCTCTGCCCTCATAAATTTCTTAACATGGATTCCATTGATACTCATTGTCTGATCTAATATTGAGCCAAAGACTAACTTGATTGGAATTACACTAAGGTTGTGCACATGGAGATATTTCAATACTGTTTATATGCTGCACAGAAGTTGATTTGAAACCCAGTCTGAAACCACAAAGCAGACATCCAGAAATTGCTGGTGCCTTTTGCAGGGAAGGAAGCTGCCTTGTGAAGGTGTTACAGACTGCTAATAGTACATGCCAGGTAAGATTAAGCACTTCAGATTGAAGTGCTAATCTACAAGACAAATCTTCTCAGATTGATGATGTAATGACTGATTTGTGAGAGCATTTCTTGCTTGCTTTGCATTTCTATTTCAGGTTACAAATAGAGACATGGACTTTGTATGACAATCAGCATTGAGGTAGTTACGTACATACCACTAAATCCCAATATTGTCTGAAAGAAGGGTCTGCATTTCATACTTGTACATCAGAAGATGCGTGCTCAATGTGGAAGTCCCTTTTGATACCAGTGAAGAAAGGTACACTTGATATTGTGTGCATGCTTTTTCATTTAGTTTTGGCACTACTACTTAATGTCCTTGTTAGAATGGCATCACTGTCCAGGTGTAGATGATTATATCCTTACAAGGGTTTGTAGTTGAGGCTTGCCTATGCACAGCCGTGTGATCAAGAGTTTCAACCTCAGAGAAGGTACAGTTATGGTCTGAGATAATTGTGCTGGAATATCGCTCCTCTAATTGATCAAAATGGCACTGTCCCAATATGCCTAGTGCAGATACTTTTCATTCACTATCTGTGATGGACCTTTTCTGAATTGCCGATGATGGTGCATGCATTCTTCTCTAAGGAGAAGAGAACATCAAGGAGGTAATATATGTGAAGAAACATAAGGAAGCACTTTTGCCAGATTAGCTTGCTTTCTGTACTGGTTGAAGCATGTTGACAACTTCCTTCATTTCAGGCCTCTCTGATGGTGAGACAAGTGTGCAAAGGATAGCAATTTTGAGCACCAGAAGCATCTCCTGCCTTGCCTTGAAGGAAACCGTTGAAATATTCGCATCGAGAACCTGCAATGTGTTTTGATTAGTCCAGGGATCTCCTGTGGAGCTTCTCTTAGGTCAGGCAGACATTACATTTGAGGAATTTAGGTTAGAGCTGAGTGCAGACCTCCCAACACATCTAAAAGTGAATCCCTATGCTTTCTTGATACTTTTCATTTCACTCTGGCTCACTCTCTGGAGGAAGGCTCACAGAAAAGTGACATCAACCAAAAGATTCATGATTTCCACTGAAGACAAAAGCATTGTTCCCACCTTGTGTTTGAGTTGTGCATACAAATATATGAATAGAGATTTGTAATAGGAAACCTCAATAGTAAGGAACTGTAAGCAAGCATGAAAGCTTAATAATGGGCTTAACATGAGGCCAAGAATGTTCGCTGTTTACCTGCTCAGGTGTCTCATCCCGAGATGATGTTGAGTGAACCCATGCCACAAGGTCTGTGGCATCACTGCATGAAGGGTTGACTGGCTTGCGTCCTGTTAAGAGCTCCAAAAGGATGACACCGTAACTATACACATTGCTTTTCTCTGTCACTCTCATGGTGTACGCATACTCTGCACCATGTATGTGCAGCACAGAACAGATTAGTAAATCAAATCTGAGAAGACAATTTGAGAATCTTTTCCATTGAATCTAGATCCCAACAATACCAGAGCAATGGTGCTTGTCTTGAAATTTTCCATCAATCAGTAGAGTCCTTAAACCTAAACTGTAAACATTTCAGCAATAAGTCTCATATTCAAATCATCCAGTCAGATTCAAATTCCTGAGTGCTGGCATTCTTGCAATGAGAGTTTGAGGGAGGCTCCAGAACATTTGACATTGAAAGGAAGTTGATTGATCAAATACCAGCGGGCTGGTCCTGACCCAGAAGTCACATTTGTTGGGTAGGAGAGTTCTTACGTACCAGGAGCAATGTACCCAATAGAACCTGCAACAGCAGTCATGCTCTGTGTGTCTTTGCATGGATCAAAGAGCTTGGCAATCCCAACATCTGCAATTCGTGGTTCAAAGACAGCATCAAGGAGGACATTGTTGGAGTTAAGATCATGGTGGATGACAGCGGGCTGGCAATCGTGGTGCAAATAAGAAAGCCCCTGCAATTTTTGTTTGACACAGTTTTGAGTGCATGTGCCAACAGGATTGGTCTATGAGAACAGCACTATACAAGCGTGGATGGAAATAAATTGAGCTCTGTAACATAGCAAATAAGTAATTGCAATCAAGACCTGGGCCAAACTGGCTGCAATCTTGTAGCGAGCACTCCAACTGAGCACTGTATCTGATTTTCCATGAAGCCACTCCCCAAGACTGCCATTGGGCATGAAATTGTACAATAACTGAATGCAGCCTCCTCGCAAGATGAAGCCTATAAGGCCCTGAATATTTGGATGCCGCACCTACAACAATCCCACAGATATTGCATCTTTGAATGTACTGATAGTGCAAGGATATCCAACATAAGGTTCCAATCACTTCTGCACAATAGCATAACATAAAGCAAAGGTTGGGGGTTACCTTGTCTAATTTTACAAGCTCAGTTGTGAAGCGTCTGTTGAAAAGAGAGTTCTCATTATCTAACTTCAAGCACTTCACAGCAAGTTCCTTGCCTGCAGGCATGACCACTTTATACACTGTGCTGAATCGACCCTTGCCAATGATCTGGCTAACACCCAAGTTTTCAGTAACAGCAACAACATCGACGAACACAAAGCCAGCCTTGGTGGCATCAAGGAAGAGACAACCTTCTGGGGCAGGCTGCAGATGTGGATGCAAGGCTGTGGGAGTCAATTGAGACCAGAAGTGCCAAAACCCAAACAAAACTGCTATGATGGTCATCAAAGTCACAAACACCCCTATTCCTATGACAATCGATGCCCATAGAGGCAGTTTGCCATGACCACTGCTACTTTGGCTTCCTGGACCATTGCCTAGGCAGTTGGTGGATAGAGGCAAGCCACAGAGCCCCGGGTTCCCAATGAAGCTGCTTGCTGAGAAGTTTTTGTGGCACTGAATGCACTCTGGCACCCTTCCAGAGAAATTATTAAAGGCCAAATCAAGAGTAAGCAAACTTAGCATAGTGACTAAACTTGGTGGAATTTCACCTGACAGATTGTTGTAAGAAAGGTCTAGTGACACAAGTTTGTTCAACTGTGCAAGCTCTGGTGGGATATTCCCCATCAGAGCATTGTGGCTGAGATTCAGCACTTGCTGCAGGCTAAGTATGCTTCCAAGCTCAGGTGGAATGAAACCAGTTAGCAAGTTTTCAGCAATATCCAGAGAAAACAGACGCTTGAGGTTCTTGAATGAACTTGGAATCCCCCCCACAATTCTGTTCCCACTTAGTTGAAGGCTTTCCAGCTCCTGGAGATTTCCAAGCTGTGAAGGGATGGATCCATTCAACAAATTGTCACTCAGATCAAGTGAGTTGAGTTGAAGAATGTTTCCAAAGGCTTCTGGAATGGGCCCTGAGAAACGATTGTTTGCCAGAGACAATGACTGCAGCACTGCAATCTGGCCAAGCTCCTCAGGTAGATTGCCATCTAGTTGGTTGTTTGCCACTGTCACTGACTCCAGAAATTTGAGCTGTCCCAAAGAGCTAGGAAGTAAACCTGTAAGATTGTTGGAAGAAAGACTTAGGAATGAAAGATTGCAACCACTGAGTTCTGGAGGGATGCTCCCTACAAGCTGATTTGAGTCAGCTTCAAAATAAGACAGATTCTTCATTTGCCCAATTTGTGGAGGGATGCTTCCTGTGAGGACATTGTTTCCCAGGCGCATGCGCAGCAAGCTGGTGCAGAGGCTAAGGTTTTGAGGAAGACCACCACTGAGCTTATTGCCAGTCAGAATCAAATGCTTGAGCTGTCCGGACTGACAAACGGGAGGAATTGGCCCTGACAGATCGTTGACACTCAAGTCTAGCACCTGCAACACAAGGACAACGATGAAAAACAAAGGAACTACTGAGAGGGGTGTTGCCGAAGCTCTCTCTTGTTCATCAAGTCTTCGCAGCAGACCCTAACCTATGTTTCTTCCTTGAAAACGGAATGAAGAAGGAAAAGAATGCCAGCAGGTTGTTCCGAGTATTTGAACAGTGACGGGGGAAAAGAGAACAGCCGGCGAACAACAAATGCATGTTCATAACATACCTCAAGTCTTGCAAGCTGCGCAACACTTGGGGAGATGCTCCCTTGTAGTCCAATATTCGATAGCTTCAGAGTCTGCACTCGACCGTCTATGTCACACTCAACGCCTGTCCAAGTGCAGAACGATGTAGCGTTTTCTGCCTTCCAGCTGGAGAGCGCATTGCTTGGGTCAACCAACGCATTCCTGAAATCCAACAAAGCTTGCACATCCGCCAAGTTCTGAGAAGTGAAGACAGCAACACTACCGCAACAAATTCCTTCAAACATCACTGCCGCTGTACATACTAACAAGAACAAGAGCTCATAAAAGCAATGCTGTACACATGACACCATCTCCTCTGTGTGTCTGTGTCACTGTTTCTCTCTGTATCTCGTCCTCTTCCTCTGCTGTGTGTATCTGTTTTCGGCGTGCATCAGCTCCGAAGAAGAACACGACACTCCTCGTCCATAATTTCAACAAAGAAGAGTGTGGAAGGCGGTCGGGCAGGTGGAGAAAGAAGGTACAGGCATGTGCACTCGTCTTCTGAGCAGCTACAGAAACCAAGTCAAGCAAAAAAAGCTCTGCAGTCAAACACTGTAGTCCTTCCTTTCCCTTTTACCCTTTCTTCTTCTTCTTTTCCTTCTTGTTCTCCTCTTCCTCTTCTTCTTCTTCTTCTCGTCGTCGGCGGCGTCGAGAAAAATAAATAGTATTAGAAATAATCTCTTCTCACGCACTCATTCCGACATCTTCTGCCACCAAACTGATGTCGCTTAAATTGAGGATTCTATGTTACCTGCAATCCGCGCTCTTCTTCCTCTTCTCCAATTTTCATCCCCCATCTCCAGACAGAACTTTACTCGAATATACACTGCCGTAAGGAGTGCCAATTCTTCCCCCGTCAATCCGTGCCCTTCGTCGTCCACAATATCATCCCCATCTCCAGACAAACTCACACTCGATCGTCGGACGCCAGATTTTTACGAAAAACGTCCGCGAAATCAAAAATCCGTATTTAAAAACGAAAAAAATGCAAAATTTTACAATCAACATTAGAAAAATCGGGGTTTTTTTTTTTTTTTTT
>Ga0209611_10013282_pt1 | contig 11337 bp, 8 predicted proteins | sample S1TSphgellanicum_3_FD_187693 | JGI IMG/M metagenome (GOLD analysis project Ga0209611, IMG submission 187693) | Host-associated microbial communities from peat moss isolated from Minnesota, USA - S1T2_Fc - Sphagnum magellanicum MG (SPAdes) (version 2) | ecosystem: Host-associated > Plants > Peat...
CCCAATGACCCCCCCCCCCCCCCAATCTTTCTTCCTTATTCGTACTGTTTCCCGTTGATGAGCCGTTCCAACGCCAACTTTGGATCCTACAGTATAGCCCCTAAGTGATCAATTGATAATCCCTCTCCACTCCACTCCTGCACCAGGGCTATGTAGATGAAGCAGCAGCTTCTGCTGCTGCTCCTGCTGCTGCTAGGTTAGTTGGGACGGAACCACAAGATCTGTGCCTGATGTTGGATCTCTCACAGCTCCCTACAGTTCACTATTCATGAAGAAGTGAAGTTAGGTGGGGTCCATTATGGGCCAGAGTGAACCAGCACCCGCCAGTATGCACCATCCACTGGATGGTTGCCCCTTATGACTCACTTGTTCATGAATCTCAACAGAGTTAATTAATATCTGGTTTCACCTTGGTAACCCATTCTGTAAGAAGTAGGTCCTATATAGGTACTAGGAAAATAGGTGATTACTCAGTGTACATACATAGATGGTTTATAGTTTATTACCAGTGTTGGGCATTCTTGACTTTTATGAAGAACTGGATTTTATGAAGAACCGCCAGTTCTGATTCATAAAAAAAAATTCTGGTTCCAGGTTCTATTCTTCCAAAAACAATTCCCATGTCGATTCTGAAAATCAGATTCAATTCCAAGTAACCTGAATTAGAACCAGCGATTAACTGTCAGTTAACCTCTGATTATCCCCCTGGTTTTTAGTGTTTTTATTTCAAGAATATTGGTTCCGGTTCTTGTTCCAGTTTCACAGATAAGTGGAACTGGAAATCTGGTTCTGGGTCCAATTCTTTAAACATAATTTGGTTCTGGTTCTAGAACCAATTCCAAGAATTGCTTTACTACCCAAAACTGGAACTGATGGTTCCAACCCTCCAAACCAATATACCTGTCCAATGTTGGCTTATAGGCAGGTAAAAGGGCTGTTTGCTACCTACGTACTAAGCAGGTTATTAATAAATAGGTGGTAAAAACAAGCAATCATCTAACCACCATGATTAGCTAGGGAACTGGAGCCCAACAAAAAAGTGTTTTCTGACCACCAGAGTGAACCAGCACCCACCAGTACACCATCCACTGGATGCCACTTATGACTGAGATGTGGATGAACCTCAACATGGTTAATATCTGGTTTCACCTTGGTAACCCATTCTGTAAGAAGTAGGTCCTATTACAGGTAGATATATACCTAGTTAGGAAACTAGGTGATTACTAGGTAAGTAGATGGTTTATACATAGGTAAAGGGATGTTTATATTTCCTACTTACTAAGCAGGTTGTTAATAGGTAGGTAGTGAAAAACGCAACTAAGCTGCTAACCACCATGATGGTTACCTAGGGAACTGGAATTCCACAGAGAACTCACCATACATCCTTCATGGCCGCTTTGTGGGTGTAGGCCAGAGTGAACCAACAGCCACCAGCACACCATCTACACAGCAATACTGGAATCCTGTTATGGTTCAGTTGTGAGTGAAGCCAGACTGAGTTGACCTCGGGTTTCACCTTGGTGACCTATCCTGAGGGCAGGTAAGTACGTGAAATCTTACGTGGCTACTAAATGAGTAGATGCGTGCACATGGTTAGTAAACAGGCAATGGTTAGTGGGCTTCAGTATGGTAGGTACTAAATACAGCAACCGGTTATGGTTAGTGGACTTTAATACTTTAGGTGTTCAAACAGAGAAACTGGCAATGGTTTGCAAATAGGTAACTAGTCAGTCGGGTTTAGTAGGGTAAGTGATTAACAGAGCAGCTAGTCATGGTTAGTGGGGTTTAGTAGTTTGCCTGCAGATGGGTTATAGGTGAAGGGTGAATAGTAGGTGTGGGAGTAGTATGTACTGCAACTGGTAATGGTGAGTGGGGTTTAGTAGGATAGGTACTAAACACAGCAACTGGTGATGGTTTAGTACTGTGTTGGCTGCGTAGATAGGTCATGGCCAGGCATCAACCAGGGCATGCACCCAAGTAAGCCTTGACCAATGGGCAATGGCTAACAAAAAAAATCAGGCCATTGTGAGGGTGAGCATCTCACATTGCAAACTTGTGTAGGACATTAATGCTTAGGGTTAGGTTTGACTTTAGTTTCTCTCATTTTGTTGTTGAGTTGCCCCTACACAAAAGCATGAGCTCCATCATTACAATGGACACTTCAATGCACAATGGAAAAGATCATCAAAATCTTCTCCTTTTGATGTCGTCATGTTGATATCATTGGCAACTACTGATCAAATTGTGTGTGCATTGATTTAAAAATATAAGTGTTCTTGCTTTTGTGCGTCATTTTCTTATTTCGTCATCTTTATCATTGTGTTCCAAAAGTTGGAAGGTCTTTTGCTAGTGTTTTGTTGTCTTCATCATCATGTTGGTTTTGATAATTGGTTTATTGGTGTATAGTCATTTTCATTATGGTGTTGGTTGGTTTCATTTTCAAGGTCAATGCATAATGAATGTAGAGCAAACTGTTTTCTTGAACAAAGCAACAAAAGTTCACATGTTTTTCCCACGCTTGTCAATAATTATATTGATGTTTGCCTTGGTGAAGGTGGGGTTGGGTGTAGTGGTTTAGGGGTTGTAAGTGGTAATGGTGAGGTTAGATCTAACCTAGGGTGAAAAGGAGTTTCTTCTAGTTGAAGTTCATGCACAATGGGAGTAACAACTTGTCCAATTGGACTTCAACCAAAATTCCAACTCACTTACAATAAAACAACTATATAACATTTTTAAAAATCAATGATCATATTGTTGATGTAGATTGCTTTAAATTTCAACAAATGAGATGCATTATGTGCCATAAATCTAACAAGAAGTGATAGGAGAAAGTTACACTCAACATTGAATAACAATTGGTTATGTATAACGAAGACCATGGCACTTGCCATTAACCATCATGTGATTTTAAAATATTTTGTAATGTTGAATATGTGCAATACATTATGTGTTATTACTACCATAACAACCAATTATTAACAAACCTTTGAAAAGAGGAAGAAACCAACTAGAACTTCCATTGTTAAATTTTTGGTTCTAAAATCTGTTACAAAAAATTAAACCTTGTTAAAAAATAGTTCTTTGTGGATTTCATCTATACATCATAAAAGGTTATTAAACATTGAAATTTAATGAAATGTTCAACTAAGGGTTGTCCTTCATTAATGTGATCAAGTTACATTTCCTAGTTGATGTAAGCTCAATAATGAAATAATCCCTAACATGATTACAAGATATGTTTGTTTGTTATAATTTTTTGGACAAGGTTATAACATATGTGAAAGATGAATGCACTAATTTGAATCCTTTGCAATGTCCTTCTAACACTTTTGTATTAAGGTTTGTTAGAGTGGACAAGTTCCATGCTGGGTTGTTGGGGCTAAGCTATGTCTCTACTCGTCCTTAACCTTACTATACCTAAGATGTTTGGTTCCTTTTGGCATTTTTCGTAGAATAAAAAGCAAGGGCTTCAAGGCCTTAAACCCAATTGAATATAAATTTTCTACAAACATGACATGAAGCCTTTGTTCATTCTTCATTCCCACCTCTTCTATAGTGGAAAATTTTGGTTTGGATCATCAAAGCTTTAAGACAGATTGTGTTTGAATCAAGTTACCCCCATCTGTTTCTAAAAGATAATCATATTCTTTGGGAACCTACTACCTACCTAGTCCCTACCCAAAAAACAACCCTTTGCACACCTCTCTAAATATGCCTTCTTCCCATGTGAAATAATGGCTCCTTTTAGGTATATAGTTTTAATGACAAAACCCTTTCAACCTTGAGACTCTCCAAAATTCATCCTGCTCATCTAAGTTGAATTTTCAAAAGTTCCAATTGCAACTTCTGAGACAATTTGTTGTGTGTGTTATGTGAAAACTTGGTTTGATTGTTTTAGTGGAATAGGAGGACATGTTATACCAAGCATACTTCTTCCTCCACTATTTGGGGTTGTGTTAGAAAACAGAATGCCCGAATACTCACTCGCAAATCAGAACACATCTTTAGTCTTTATGCTCTCTATCAATCAAGCCCATAAAACTCAAACTTTACCTTAACACTACAATGGCACCCAACATTATTGAAACTACGTCACACAAACAAAACTTTAAAAAAATTTAAAACCCATATATGGAAACATAATTATAGCCTCAAAGATTGCGAACACAAAAATAACAAACACAACACAAAATTGAACTATACTTCCTTCCTTTGAATTTTCTTTTGAATTTTATACGACTCCCATAATTGTTCCACATGGATAGTAAATAAAAATACAAAAAGCTGGAATCTCATGTAGGTTGAATTACATAAAGTCAATTTTATCAAAAATTAAGTCTTTCATGTTGAAACTTGGCAATTGTTGTGTGTCATTAAAACCATTTTTGACACAAATCACCCCTTTCAATTTGGGTAAAGATGCATAAAGCAATATGTGGAAGGTAAACCCCATTGTTTGTCATTTAACTCTAACCCCCAATGTCCAATCAAATGAAAACCCTCCTAAAACCATTCATTGTCCACATTAGTTAATTAAAGCTTCGCAATAAGGGTAAGACAAAACAAATAATGTTTATTAATGCATTCTTAAGACCTCTTCCAATGGTGGTGTAACATAATTCATGTTCCATATTTTAAAATGTCGATCACAAACTAACATGATGATTACAACTTGATTGCATGTGAAAGCAGATTAAGCCACGACAATTTTAGGCACATGTGCAATTCATAATCAAAGCAAATTAATACTATAGATGGAGGATATTTTTAATCACACAAGTATGTGATAAAGTGGCAATAGATATCCATGATTAAGATTTTCTCCACTATGGCTTAACTCATGAAGACCTTATATTTGAATAATGAACATTTTAATTATTAATTTCAATAGAGATATTGATTTTGAATCATCAAAATTCATTGAATAAATTTTTTTTATTAACATTATCATTACACCATGTTCCATGTCAAAATACAGTAGAACCTCTATAATTTTATCACCTAGGGACCAGCAGCCAATGATAAAGTTTGAGAGGTTATAAGTTATGGGAGAGTTTGGAACTATGAGGCGTAGGGTTCAAAAGCTGCAGGTTGTTCTCTTCTCCCATTTTCTTTGCATTTTTGATCATCAAGGCAACCCGTCTTTGGCAGAGAAAAAGGGTGAAAAACATCTGAAGTCCAACATTTTTTTTCCGAACCTGCTTGTAATCAGAGTATTGTCCCTCCAGCGCACTTCACACTAGCCTATCACTAGTTATTTCCACCATAACTGATCGAGAAATAAACAAATTATAAAATTATAAAATTGTCGGGAAAGAGGAAAAATGATAAGTTATAAGAATATAATTTTTTTGCCTGGTCCCATTGATGGACCGGGCCGGAGTGATAAAATTTGAGAGGTTATAAAATTTGGGGGGATCAGCTTATAGAGGTTCTACTGTATGACTAAAATGAGCATATTATCAAAGTGTGTTGGAATCCATATTCAATTGTAATGAATTATGCCAAGTGATTTGGTAAATTTTTAAAAGTCTATAGATATGTTATGGCAACTCAAATTTTGTTCATGAAATTCATGCAATGTGTTTATGCCATGTAGAATATTGTGTTGTTGAATCATTTCCACATTTAAAATTTTTCTATTTAGTTCCAAAACCTCGCAAAAACTAATTGTCATTCAATTTTATGGACATCGTAATGTGTTTTGACCTTGTGTGATTGTTAACATAACATCCATCACAAAACTACTAGAACAATATTGCAATGAAATATTCACTTGACCATCCACACCAATGCAGAAATATGGTATTTTCATAGTTAACCATTGTGACATTGCCATAATAAAATTCTATGGAATAATACCTCATGGACATGTAAAATGACACATTTGATTCTCAAATGTAAATAACAAATATTTTGTATTGTAATTAGCAAAATTTCCAAATTCAAACATAAGGAACTTACATCAATATCCACATCCCAAAATCTTAAGATAATGCAATTTTTGTTTCAATGTTGTGTGATGGCCAAGTTTTCCATCCCAATAGGATTGATTTGCTTGCACAAGGATGAATGACTCTCACAAACCAAAACTTGCACATGGGATCATACAAAATAACCATTATGACCACATCCTAACTATAAGTGAATACCAATAATTGATGTTCATATTTAAATGACAAAAAAAAAAAAAAAAAAAACGAAAGATGAAAAAAACACTTGTTTACTAAGGTGGTACCCCATTGCCAATTATGCCAATTGTATGTCCCCATTAGCTATATACTACTTTCGTGACCTAGGGTTTCACAAGCCACCATTTAAAAAGGATTACAAGAAATGTTAATTGATCAAAGCTTATTCACAATTTTTTTAAACCATTTTCAACACAAGATGCCTTGATTTACAAACACTTTTGAAAACCCAAATTTTATTTTAAACCTTGTCCACAAATGTACAAGTTATTTCTTCATTGTTCTTAACTTCATAATCCATTTGGAAAAATTATCGAATCGTATGTAACAAATATAAAACATGTTTGGTTAATCATTAGACCAACAAAATCCAAGCTCCATAATCAATAAAGGCAACAAATGAATGAAAAGTGTTGTCATTTTTTCATGGAATTTCTTTTTTTTGGGGGGTAGAATTTAATATTTTATTTTCAATTTAACCTTGACTTCCCTTACATGTAAATAGAATTAACACTTGGTCATCCCCAAAAATATTTGCATGTTTATTGTCATCAAGTTTCACTTCAAAATCTACTAAAGTTTAAATGCCCTTGTAAGCTTGACACATTATCAATTAATGATCATTTGCCAAAATGAAAAAAATTGAAATTGCATGTTAGCTTAATTTTTCCTTCAATGTGGTCTCTCCATGCCTCATGCTCCAAGAATGACAAATTCAATGGAACATAGGTTCCTACTCAGTTTATCAACATATTTTATTATTATTCCAAATTAATGTAAAACATTATATTCTCAAATATTATGAACTCATCTTGGAAATTCCACCAAATTTCATGAACCATTTCAATAATTATTCCCAAGTCATCAAAATAAATGGGCTACCAAAATAACAACAATGAAATGTGATCATTATCCAAACCATTACCAAAAATATGCCCTCATACTTATGATAACTCTTACTTTATTATTAAAATGACTTATGAATGTCACTACAAATTCTCACTTCTCGTCATCAAGGTGTCCAATGACTATTCCATAATTCCAAACATTCAAATAAATCTACAAGTTCAAAAGGATGTTCTTTAATAAGTGATTTTGGAATGGGTTAGAAATGAACCTCATTTTATAATACTTTTAAAAATCTTGATACATTGCATAACCCCCCACTGGTGTTTATTTTAAATCAATAATAATTGATTGTATCAACAACTTGGTAATACAATTACACCTTTTAACAAATTAATGATAATATTTTGTTTTTTTCAAAGATCATTTTAATTATTAATATCTATGCATCTTGTTATATGGTATATGGTGTCCACCTTAAGCTTAAAAACCCCAAACCTCTTAGGTGAAACACATGCCCCAATTATCCTACTTTAGATAGACTAAATTGACATTTTCAGATCAATGCAATTTGAACTCATGCACTCAAAAACATTCAAACAATTTTTATAGATGATGATCATATGTTTCCTTATATTAATGTTGAACATGACAATGTCGCATTTCCTAAATCCAAACCTTCAAGAACCTAATCCATGAAAACTTAAAATTATTCAAGTAGATTATTTAATTCAAAACATAATAAATTACCATTATATATCACAATCAATGAAGTTCTAATTTTGATCAATTTCTCAAATTACAATTTTTATTTTGTCAACTTTGTGAAATGATGATTTATAATATTTAAACCATGAATCCCAACTCAAGGTGTCAAAAACACCTTAGTTTGACCAACATAACAAAAAAGCTTTGACAACAACATGCATCTTATTAATTATGTACATTTGTTGATAAAAACATCTCCACATGTCCAACATTTGGTCTTTTCACAAATATGTTTTTTTGAATAAGCATAATAATGGTTGAACGATATTCAAAATCTCCGCCAACCTTGTTTCCAAAACTTATTTTGTTTTATGTGCAATGACCAAAACTCATTATAATTCAACTTATAGAGGCAACTAAAACAACAAGTGCAAGATTGGAAAATGGAAACATACAATGAATTGTTTGTTTTTTCTTACAATTCAATTTGACACTAGGGTTGCCAAGAAAGACAACATGGATGTTGGGGGTGCTAAAAATGATGTTAGGGATGATGGGATGAACAATAAATTTTCTAGGGGAATAAATTGACAACAAATGTTCTTAACTTTTTCATCATTGTTCCTTAATTTCTTTAGTGTTTCAATGTTTGCTTTGTTGTTTTGGCATAATTTTGACACTTATTGTTACATTTGAATAATAATGAGAATGAAAGAAGTAAATTTAGGATTTAAAAATGGTGATGCACCCCTAGGTTTGTCAAGTGGTATTTGTAGTACAAAACCTTGTCAACTCCCAATTTGACAATTGAATGAAAATGCAAAACACATGCCTTGGTTCCTAAGATGAAAAAAAAATGTGGTTTAATTTAGGGATGGGATGAGGACAAGCTTGTAAATCAAATTCATGATCATGTCAAATTGTAAAAATCAAAAAAATTAAGTGGTTAATGTGATTTTGAGTCAAAATGATGAGTGACAAATTATTTCAATCTCACAATACACACCACAACCTAGACTTGAGAAGAGTCATCATTCTCCTTTTTATAATATATTTTGTAGCTCCTTATGGGGCTATATTAAAATTACATTTTTTTGGGGATTCCAAAGTGGGAATCCCAAAACTATCAAATTATGAGTCCCACCAGTTTGGAAGCTCATAAATTTTTCAATTCTGATTGGAAAACTCCCAAAGAAATGATTATAACCCTTGAAAAAGTATTTCTAATGAACATCAAACTCTTCAATTAGAATTGATTTGACCCCTTTGTTATGCAACTGTATGGTTGGAAGTCATTCTAAACTTACTTTTATTCAAAAGGTTAAAAGCTCTTAACTTTTCATTTTACAAACTAACTTGTGTTTAAAGTCTATTGGTTTGGGAATGTGACCCCACCTTTAAATATGTGTTATCTATTTTTCAAGACCTTTCCAACAATTTAAAGAGGGAAAATTTTGAACAAGGTTTGGTTCCTCATTCATTATCTTTTAGACAAATGCCCTATGCCACCAAGGAAGGTCTTGAAGGTGGGGCATGGTGTTGGCTTAAGCCAAGCTTAAGGACATCTCTCCTAACAACTTTGCATTTAGTCCAATGAAAACCTTTTTTCCCTTAAGTTCAATTAGTCTTATTTTAACATGGGGAAAAATATGTATAATTTTTTTAAATTATTATATTTTGTGCACCTAGTCTTTTGTCATTCTTGCACCAATTATTTATAATTCCATGTATCTACTTTTATGTGCTTTAGGTTTCAGTGTCACTTTAGACTTAATGCCCAAAGTTGAAGATGCATTTTTAATATTTAATTTGATATAGGAACAATTATTATATGTTGTGTTGGTGAATTACCCCATTTGTTCATTTCCATTCATGTCAATGTTGAATCCACCCAATGAAAATGCTTCAAAACCTTATTCATGCCGAGGCCATCATCTTTAAAAACATTTGAAATTGAAAAACTCATGATCATGGGTAATATTAGTTATGGTTGACACATTTTGCTAGCAATTGCAAGAGGTGATTGATTATCCAATCAAACTAATTATGATTTACATCCAAAGTTCAAAATGTAATCCATTATGGAACCATCAATAATATATTTGTGAAAAAAAAAGTTCACAACCATTGAAACCAATTTGCATAAAATCCCACCAATGCAACATCCACCAAAATAAATTTACCCAACAAAGGATAGACATGTTAAATGCCACTAAAACCTAGGTCATGAACCATATTTAGAATAACATGATTTTAAAAATAAATGAATGAGTGCTTCTAAATGGTTTACAAATGTAAACAATATTAGCAATACATTTCAAAACAAACACAATGATATACAATATTTTCATTCAAATAATCAGACATGTCAATTTGAAAATGGTCTTGACAGTGCCACCTTGTTATCACCATATTTAGTAGGCTAATGTTAAGTCCCGATATTGTGCCCCATTAATATGTATGTCATGAGATAAAGTTTTCAAGTAACCACACACAATTATCTTTGATACCATATCCTTGTATGGGTCTAACATCATCCCAACATGTCAAACATGGATTAGTTTTGATTATGATGTTTGCAAAACCTTGATGACTACGTAAATCAATGTTTTTTAAAATTATATTAAAATCTCCAAATGATTCCAACGCATGCAACACTCTCCTTTAGGGGACACAATAGGCGTAGATTGTACATATTATTTAAGAATAATTTGGGCGTCTAAACTCAATAAAGGCTATGTGTGTTATTGTTGCTTCATCTAAGCATGGAGTTGGCCACTACCACCCATGGGATATTATTTGTCCATGAAGGGGAAATCCCAGCCAAAATATCGCCTGCACAAACATGACCAAAAAAATGGTATTTGATCATGTCTCCATGCTCTTGGGCATGGATTAGGATACCAAAGAACTTATCTTTGCAAATAGCCCCCCAACACACTTAAAAGGTGAAACCTCATTCACATTGAACTATGTTCCAAGGAAAACATATCTTACAAAAAAATTACATTTGTTGCAATAAATATTTGGCAAAAATTATTAAGTGGAATATAAATTATAGTTCAAAGCTTGGTCCAGCCTTTTTACCTATGGACAAGTGAGTTTTACATATGCACTTTTCACCTCTAGCATAATCTTCCATATTTTAATTTATAAAGAAAACCTTGAACATTGAAGGGCTGATTGATCCAAAGGGCGGGTCCTATGGCTAGGATGCATGCATGAAACACGTTTGTGAGATTCAAATCACCATTAGCCAGTCATTCTAGATTGTACCCGATGCTACATAGTCAGTCGTAGGCAGAATTCTCTTGATCCCGGGTGAACCAGCACCAACAATGGTTGGTTCATATTATGGAGTTAGGCCTCTAAGTTGAAGGTAAAGCCTGAATCCGCGGGCTTTACTGGAATAAGACCCCACATTCCACCTCATGAGGGCCCAATTCAGGTAAAGCCCACAGCAAGCAAGGGCTTTACCGTACCTAAAACCCTGCGTCATATTTTTCTTTTTAGTCCCCTGATACCCGGTGGCTGCACAACAAAATGTCCCCCACTCGCCTCCCCCCCCCCCCCCCCCCCCCCCCCCCCCCCC
>Ga0209611_10013283_pt1 | contig 11336 bp, 5 predicted proteins | sample S1TSphgellanicum_3_FD_187693 | JGI IMG/M metagenome (GOLD analysis project Ga0209611, IMG submission 187693) | Host-associated microbial communities from peat moss isolated from Minnesota, USA - S1T2_Fc - Sphagnum magellanicum MG (SPAdes) (version 2) | ecosystem: Host-associated > Plants > Peat...
TTTGGGGGATCGCCCTGCCCAAAGGCTTTTTTCTACCACACGCCTACTGCTCACTGCGTGTTCACATTACTTGCAAATATTTATAACTAAGCACGACCGAAAAAATACAAACTTGCAAAGAAAAATTGACCCTTGCGACCGGAAAGCCTCGCTCTTTAAACTTGTTAATATCAATGCCCTAGTCATATATCCTGCAAATATGAGCACTAGTCTAGCTGCTGCTGTAAACAATAACGACCTTGAATTAGCCAAAAAATTAATTCAAAACGGCGTAGACGTTAACCAAAAAGACAGTAGTGGAAATAGCCTCTTGATTGTCAGTGCTGCTAACGGTCAATCATCCATGGTAAAGCTACTCCTTGACTCTAGTGCTGATATTCACGCACTTGACTCGAGCATGAAAGCCACTGCGCTTCACGCTGCTGCTTATCTGGGGCATCCGGAGGTGATGAAAATTCTGATTGAGTATGGAATTAATCTAGATGCTCAGGGTCCAATCAACGGATACACTGCCTTACACGATGCAGTTTGGCAAAACAATGTGGAAGGAGTTAGGCTCCTGGTAAATGCAGATGCCAGGTTAGACATTAAAGGCAAAAACGGAGACACCCCCTTAGATCTTGCCAAAAAAAGCGGGCATAAAGAGATTATTGCCATCCTTTCTGGGCAGGAGTCTGATTGACTGATAAAACTACGACTGAACCTTGTTGTGCTATGATTGAGCATCTCGTTAGGACTCAGTTGCCCCCAGAACTTTCAAAGAAGCAATAGTCGCTTCAGTTAAACCTGTAACACCAGAAATATTCATTCCCTCATAGGGTCGTTCGTTTCTTAAAGTTTTGAGGCACTCACCCGTCAAAACATTCCATAACTTAACCGTCCCATCTTCACTGCCGCTAACTACAGTTTGACCATCTGGACTAAAGGCAACTGACCTGATCCAGTGGGTATGACCTTCTAACGTTTTAAGACATTGACCTGATCCCACATCCCACAGTTTTACCATTTGGTCTACGCTACCACTGGCTAGGATATGACCTTGAGGACTCAAGGCAACTGACAATACCCAACTCGTGTGTCCCTCCAATGTTTTGACACATTGGTCAGTGCTGATATCCCAGAGCTTCACAGTTTGATCTTTACTGCCACTGACCAGAAGATTACCTTGAGAACTAAAAGCAACTGACAATACCCAACTTGTATGTCCCACCAAAATTTTGACACATTGACCAGTGCTGACATCCCACAAACTCACTTTTTGGTCATCACTACCACTGGCTAAAATTTGACCATCAGGACTGAAAGCAACTGACCAGATCCCATGACTATGTTCCAAGGTTCTCAAGACTTGACCGCTGCTAACATCCCATAGCCTCACAGTTTGGTCATCACTGCCACTGGCCAGGATCTTACCTTGAGTATCAAAAACGACCGACTTTACCCATCCAGTATGTCCTGGTAAGATTTTGTGGCATTGGCAGGTGGTGGTATCCCACAGCCTGACCAGTTGATCGTAACAGCCACTAGCGAGGATTCTACCATTGGGACTAAAGGCAACTGTTCGGACTCGATTAAGGTGTCCCTGCAAAGTTTTGTGGCATTGACCATCGCTGAGATCCCACAGCCTGACTGTTTGGTCATCATTGCTGATCACTAAGGTTTCACCTTGAGGAGAAAAGGCAACGGACAACACCCCATGATTATATCCCTGCAATGTTCGTAGAGATGTTGCATCCAACATCTCTACACTAGTGCTGAGGTTCCACAGCCTGACTGTTTGGTCATCGCTCCCACTGACTAGAATTCGACCATCGGGACTGAAAGCAACTGACCACACCAAACCCATATGTTCCCGCAAAGTTCTAAGGCAAACACCTGTGCTGGCATCCCAAAGCTTCACTGTTTGATCATCACTGCCGCTTGCCAGGATTTGACTCTGAGGAGCAAAGGCGACTGACCTAACCCGGTCACTATGTCCATGCAAAGTTCTATTACAAAGACCGGTGCTGACATCCCAGATCCGCACAGTTTGATCATCACCGCCACTGCTCAGTATTTTACCATCCGAACTGAAGGCAACTGACCAGACCCAACCGATATGTCCTTGCAAAGTTCTGAGGCATTCACCCGTGCTAAGATTCCAGAGCTTCACGGTTTGGTCACTACTAGCACTGGCTAGAATCTTACCTTGAGGACTGAAAACAACTGACAATACCCGACCGCTATGTCCCCGTAAAATTTTGTGGCATTGACCTGTGCTGACATTCCACAAACTCACTGTTTGGTCATCGCTGCCAGAAGCTAGGATTTTACCTTGAGGACTGAAGGCAACGGATCGTACCCGATCAGGATGACCTGTTAAAGTTTTCAGGCATTTACCAGTGTTGACATCCCATAACTTTATATTCTTGTCAGTACCCCCACTACTAAGAGTACGACCATCTGGACTGAAGGCAAGCGATCGCACCCAACTGATGTGCCCTTGACAGGTCAAAAGTTGTTCACCATCAACAAACTCTCGCCACAAGCAAATCTTACCATTAGCGTCACTCGTCGCCAGTATTTTTCCATTGGGGCTAAATGCTACTGCAGAAATCTTACTGAAGTTTTTAGTAAAAACCGACTTGGACAAATTAGAGTTTTGAAAATTGACTTCAGGTAAATTTACACCCCTGAGATCAGATTGCCAAACATTCAGGTAAGAAAAATCATAGCCTCTTAAATTACTACGAAGCTGACAAAGCATATTCAGTATATTACCGCCTGTATACCCTGGTTCTAGGGGAGACTCTTCTCGCAGGGTTGCTAGAATTTGAGTTAGCTGATTTTTAAGTCTTTTCTCGGTTTTAAAGATAGTCAGCAGTTCATCTATAATTGGTTTGAGAATGAAGCGTATTTGAGTTTCTCTAGCATATTCTTTAGACTGAGCCTTGATCAAAGCATGAAACCGGAGAAGCACAATTTGCTGAGTAGCAATCTCTTGACAAACTTGCTTGATTAATTTGCTAGTCACATACTCCATTAATACAGGTTGTAGTGTGAATGTAGAGACGCGACTTGGCACTTCGTGCTGCTTCGCTAACGCGGTTCTATAATTCTCAACTAGCATTGGCGTCGCTTTAACGATGAGACTTCGCCTGCTCAGAGAATCTAGAGCTTCTAGTAATCTGTGTCGTATACTCGAAGATACAATATCTTCTTGCAATTGAGAAAGCGTCATAGGCTCATAATTAATAGCTAGCCAGTACATAACCTCACGCTCTACATCCGACAAGCGATCAAACTGCTGCTCTAAAAGAGCGTGAATATCACCAAAAACTGCTGTTTTTTGGTTTAAAAACTCACAGATCTTCCCATCAAACACATCTTGGATCGTCGTCGTCACTATCTTTAAAGCTAGGGGATTGCCGGAATAGCGCTCTATCAGAGCTTTTTTGCTGGACTCTGTTCCAGACAAACCTTTGAGTTGGAAAATTTTTTGTCCTTCCTCCTCTTTCAGACCTCTCAGTTGTAGTGAGCGCACAGGTAGTGCTTGTCCTTCGAGTGATGCCACATCTTTGGGTTTTTCCCGAGAAGTCAGCACCAAACTGCTAATGTGAGTTGCTTGTCCTACCCGTTTTATGAGTTGACCATAATCTTCATGCCCTTCTTGATATAATCCTGCATAAGCCCCAGTTTGCAGAATGGTCTCAACATTGTCGAGAATGATCAGACAGCGGTGTTGTTGCAAATAATTAATGAGTCGCGAGATTCTACCATCTACACTTTTTGGTAACTCAGTTTCCCAATCTTGGTCATCGGAGAAAAATTGAATCAAGTTAGCCAGAAGATCGAAAAGTGACGGAGAGTTGTAGAGCGATCGCCAGATGACGTACTCAAACCACGTTTGAATTTGTTGGGCTAGCTTGATTGCCAAAGAGGTTTTACCAATTCCCCCCATTCCCAACAGCGCCACCACTCGACAACATTCCTGGATGAGCCACTGCTCTAGTGTGTCGAGTTCTATTGTGCGTCCATAGAAAAAAGATACATCAGTTGCCTCTCCCCAATCAATGCGCTTAGAGATCTTCAAGCTGGAAAGCTTGTCTAAATCCGGGTCTGAGTTTGTATAGTCGCCTTTATCTAGCTCTAAATTAAACGCGATAAACAAACGAACAAGGGTTTGTTTATCAACCCCTTCTTGGCGACTAAGTACCTTCGCAACTGTATTAGGAGTTAATCCAGCACGTTCACTAATTTCTGCCAAGGTGTACTTAGAGCCAGAATTTTCTTGAAATTCCCACTCTAATTTGGCGTTCTGAAGCTTTTGCCAGCCTTTACGAGTTAGTATGATCCCACGGTTGCGTTTTGGCTTGCGCTTATTCATAGAACCTCGCGGGGGTATGGACACCGTGTAACTTTAACCCTAGGTAGGAAATATGACGCGGCGGATTTATGCACCACTAAAATTGCTGCACATACGAGGTAGCGATCCTGTCGATAGATTGCTGTCAAGTATTTGTAGGCGAACCTGATTTTATTTAGCTTTTTTCCAAAAAGCTTTGAATTAACTCCTTAAGTAAGTTCGTTCTAATTTCGTAATATCTATAAAGGCTGTTAGTATTTTCTGATACAGTATACATCTAATTTTCAACAACTACCTACTAAAGTCAGCATCTGGATGAAGTTTGACCATGATAGTTAGCACAAAAGATCTTTGTATTGCCTGATACTATATCTATCAAAATTAAAAAAACTACCTCCTAAAGTCAGATTTTGAACGGTGTTTGACTATATTTGTTAGTATAGTACGAATATTGCTGCAGGTATAGCTCTCAACCATTCAATAATACCTATCCAGATTTACCCAACAATAGATAGATTCAGATCTGTTGGCTGTAATAACCAAAGGTAACGAGTCTTAAAAACCCTCTGTTACAGCCCTAACAAGCTTACGATAGCCTAGGAGAACAGAGGCAGCGCAACCGTTTGGTACTTTCATGTTAGTGTGCTACCAAGAGCGAAGCGCAGTGTTTTAAAGGGCGATAGTGAAGCGCTGCAGCCTCACGAAGGATCGCACAGGTTTGAGACGCGCCTTCTCATTGACAACAGAAGTGTGCAATCTGCTTCCTCCAAAAAAAATACTCCTGCCGACTTTGTGGACTAGCCCCTAGTTGGAGGTAAAAGGTGTGGTCACACTTTCAAATAGGAAAAATAAAAAGTGTTTACCTCAGAAAGGGAACCCAATGTTTGATTTGTTTGCAAAAAAGTTTTCTCGCCGGAAGTTGTTAACTACTACAGGTTTAGGACTGGCTACAGTTAGCGGTATTGCCCTAGAGACTGACTCAGTATCTGCCCAACAGCCGATAAAAGGTGGAGAGTTACCACCGCAGATTAAGTTCTCGCCTGATGAGTCGCCTATCACCGAGGAAGGTTCTGGCGGACCACCTACTGCACTACCACCGGAAAGGCGATTGGGTTTTGCGATTGTAGGATTGGGCAGACTGGCTTTAGAGGAGATTATGCCTGCTTTCGGCATGTGCAAGCTGGCTAAGCCTACGGCACTAGTAAGTGGGGATGCAGCTAAGGCAAATCAGATTGCCCAGCAGTATGGCATCAATCCTAAAAATATTTATAACTACCAAAATTACGACACTATCCTTAACAATCCAGATGTTGACATCATATATATAGTTCTGCCCAACAGCATGCACTTGGAATATACGGTGCGCGGTGCAAAAGCAGGCAAGCATATTCTGTGTGAAAAGCCAATGGCGACTTCGCAGGCAGAGTGCCAGCAGATGATTGACGCTTGTAAACAGGCAAATAGAAAGCTGATGATTGCCTACCGTTGCCAGTACGACCCCCACCACCGGGCCGTGATCCGGATGCTGCGTAACAAGGAGTTGGGCACTGTAAAGGTGATTCAGGCAGATAACGGGCAAAACCAAAGCAATGATCTTTCTCAGTGGCGATTGAAAAAAGCCTTAGCTGGAGGTGGTTGCTTACCTGATGTCGGCATTTACTGCCTGAATGCTACCCGCTACTTAACAGGTGAGGAACCAATCGAAATTAGTGCGCGGATGTTTAGCACACCAGGCGACCCTCGTTTTAAAGAGGTAGAGGAAAGTGTCACCTTCCAAATACGTTATCCCAGTGGAATCTTAGCAATTTGCTCAACCAGCTACGGTTACCACGAGGCTCGCCGCTTCCGTGTTTTTGGCTCCGATGCTTGGGCACAACTAGACCCAGCATTTTCTTACAACGGTTTACGCATGACCGTTTCGCGAAAATCTCCTAACAATAACATGGCTGAAAACGTAACAGATATCCGCATGAGCGAAAAAAGCCAGTTTGCCCTAGAAATGGATCACATGGCGGATTGCGTGATCCATAATAAACGGCCACATACACCAGGTGAAGAAGGCTTACAAGATCATAGACTGATGGCAGCAATCTACGAAGCGGCACAAACTGGTAAGACCATTACTTTTCCGCCAGTGTCTGGACTTGATGTGACTCGGGGTCCCGCCCCTGGTAGTAGACCTTGAGGTTTAAAAAGCTACATTGATAGCATTGGGGGTGGTTGAGTCGGATTGATCAAGGATCACAATCCAAAATCGGTATATTTGTCGTTGGGCTATATATAAAAAAATTGAATTGTGATTAGGTATTATTATTTTGATTTACACCTGTGACCTTCGCATCACTTTTTGAATCCCAATGCAACAAACTAAGTTTATCGGTTTTGTTTTCGTCAGTTCTGTGCTAGTGTCTAGCTTTGCCACTTTCAGTGAAACAGTTGTCCAAGCACAGCATCCTATACGTCCTACCCCACTGTTGAGAGCTAAATGTGTTGACAGTGGAACTGGTAGTGCCCGTGAGCAAGACCTTGATGTTTCTATTGGCAAAGCCGTTTATTCAACTCAGTTTTATCTAGGACCGGGCTACCGCTCTGCTTCCATAACTTGTAACATTAAGCCAAGTAATAGTCCTCTACCTGTGTTTCAAACCCTAAATCTGGGTTTTGGAATGCGTGACAACGACATAACAAGTCCAGGTGTCGCGGTCAGGGTTTACTTAGATGGCAAGCCGTCTGAAACTCGCACTGTTTCCCCTACACAGCAAACTTCTCTATCACTTGATGTCACAAATGTCAACAATGTTGCCATAGAAGCAGTTTGCTCTAGCCAAACCCAATATTGCGATCGAGTCTACTTTTTTACGGCGGCGCTACAGCGGCAAAGTGCTTCCCCACTAACGAATGCACCCCTTCCACAAAGGAAAAAATGATAATATAGCAATCCTATTTGAGATCCGAACAAGGAGAACAAGGGAGAGGTATTTGTAACTCCTACACGGATTGCTATAGTTGTTGGTTGTTAGCTCGACTTTATCCAAAATTAAGAACTCGGTTTTCTTTATGCAGCAAAAATCCTGGCTTTTTGGCAAATCCTTTTTCCACGTCACAGATGATCAATGAAGTTCAAAAAGTAAAACTACTGTGCCACAAAGGTTTCAGCTTAGGCGAGCGATCGCGTCGCGAAAAAAATGGATAAAGTCGAGCTTAGTGGGGAATCGTTAGTTGTTCTACTAACCACTCCCCACTCCCCACTAAGGTTTATTAGTCTTGAGAATTTTTGCTTGAGGATGGTTTTGATGGTCGGGGTTACTGACCTGAGGAGGCTGCTGTTTGGCTAAATTTTCGGTAGCTTGCTGAAACAATGGTTCTAATCTATCTCGCCAGTATTGAATATTGGGTAGTTTTTCCTGATGGTCTTTATAAGCTAAAACTTTATCCCACTTCCCTTGGGCAAGTGCTGTATTAACGTCATTGAATAGAGTTTCTGCCTTAGCCCAATCTTGTTGCCAATGGGCACCCATCTCTGCTGTATCTTTGACAGCAGCAGGGTTTGAAGTCATGGATTGTAGCAGCGCGATCGCCCCTTGTAAATCTCCTGATTCATACTTTTTTCTTGCTTGTGCTCGAGTCTTGGCATCATTGTCACCATTATTTTTTGATTGTGATTTCTCTGTTGGTGTTGGTGATAGTTCTGATTTCTCTGCCGATTCAGCTGATCCGTTGACAACGGGTTTTGATTTTGACTTGGGAGTCGGGCGATCGGCAATCAAGTCATTATCATCGACTGTGTTAGTCGCGATCCCTCTGTCTCGCAGGCAAGAAACCCATTGTTCATTATTTTTGATCACATAAGAATGCGCCCAAGCTGTATGTTTAGGGTCAAGTTTCACCTGTACCCAACCGTGTTTTGTCCGTTTGCCTGTAACTTCAAACTTGGTGTCATTTGTAAGAGTTTTTACAATAGTATTAGAACTGATAGAACTAGGCTCAGAACGCATATTGGAATTACCTGTGACCACGGCTAAGCAGTTTTGTGCTAATGTAGGGTCATTACCAGCAAAATTGTTAGTAAAATTTTGCACGTTCTTAACTACAATTGGGGCGAGAGCAGCAGCACCAGCCGCTAAACCTGCCAAAATCAATACCTGTAATAAATCAGGTCCACTAGAATTTTTATTGTGGGCAATTGCTGCTACTGGAGCGGCAGGGTATACGGGCGCAACTGCAATAGTTTTCTGACAAGATTGTGGGGATTGGGATTGGGTTGGTTGGTAGCCAGAATTTTTGGAGTATTCCTCAGATACAGAGATTGACTCAATTGACTCTAACGCTTGCAGTACTTCCGAGACGCTTTGGTAACGGTCTTTGAAGTGATAATATACCATCTTGGTCAACACTGCAGCCAAATCGTCGCTTACAGGTATTAAATGTTGCCAGAGGATCTCACCCGTGTGGGGGTCTTCTTGCAAATCCATTGGCAGTACTCCCGTCAGCGCTTGAATGGCAATGATGCCCAAGGCATAGACATCACTGTTAGGGCGGGGTTTACCTTGTCCTTGTTCCGTAGGCATATAACCAGGAGTGCCAATTGCTACCGTAGCCGAGGGGTATCCTGCAGCTGTGAACATGAGTGTTCGCCCAGCGTATATGGTGGAGGCTCGCAATTGTTTAACAGCCCCAAAGTCTACTAAAACTAATTTATGGTCAGAAGCACGACGTATAATATTATCCGGTTTGATATCGCGGTGAATCACACCTTGGCGATGCACAAATATTAAGATACTTAAAACTTCCTGTAGGAGTTGAATCACGCGACTTTCACTCCAGCTTTGAGCAAGAAGTAGTTCCTCACTCAAGGTATGCCCTTCGATAAATTCTTGTACTAGGTAAAATTCTTGGTTGTCGTCAAAATAAGCGAGAAGCCGGGGTATCTGGTCGTGGTTACCTAGTTGTTCTAGGGTTTCAGCTTCGCCGTGAAACAGGCGCTTGGCAGTGTCAAACACTTTGGGATCAGAGTTGGCGGGTTTAAGGTGCTTGACAACACAGATAGGGTTGCCCGGTCGCTTGGTATCTTGGGCAATGTAAGTTTGACCAAATCCTCCCTTGGCTAGGACTCTGATGACTTGGTAACGATGGTCTAGCAGCTTGCCGATCATAATTCACTCCCCAGGTATAGCACCCATTTTTTAGGGTGGGTAATAAATATCTCCAAAATTTCTTGGATAAAATCCGCTATCTTGAGAAAAGATTTGGATTTAAAACTCCGTTTTTTAATAAATACACATTGTTCATTTTTCTTTCAATAGCCCTTTTTACTAACCATGCCACCTAAAATATCCGACTCAGTTGCATGGCAGCAAGCTGAACTTCTCATGCAACCTATTTTCATCCGTGTTGTCGATAATATTCGCAAGCTGCTTGATGTATCTCCTTGGACGGGAACTTACCAGGACGTACTGATTTGGCCTGCTAACACCACTGAAGAAACTAAAACAATTGTCACACAGCTTTTGCAAGAACTGGAAACTACAACACCAGAAGAAGCTGTGGAAATCAGAGAAACTCTTTCCCGTCTACCAGTCCCCCATCCAGGATACCATCTATGTTTGCAGAGTCAAGAACAAACAGTCCACATCGATATGTGGGATCTGTGTTATCAAGTGTGTTTTCTTGACTACATTTCAGGAGATGAGCCAGTTAATATTGATACTAGTTTAATTGATGAAACAGGGGACGTGGACTGGCTGCGTTTAGATGCGAAGGCAAAGGGGTTAGTTGAGCAGGTGTTTTCTAAGTTACTGGAGTAGGAGTGGGGAACTCGGGACCCCCTCTGGGGATTAGGGGCAATGGGGAGTGGGAGAAGATAAAACAACTGCACCCCGTCAGGGGGAAGGCGCCCCTACATTTATGTATGGGGTTCCCCACACCCTACCCCCTACACCCTACACCCTTTTCATCCCGCCCCTACGCGAGAAGCCCTTTGAAACTCCAACACGGATTGCTATCTTTGATAAGATTTTCAATGCAGCAAAATTAAAATGGTGGAAGCTTCATAACTATGCCAACATCTGTAATTGACGCCAATGATGTCGCAGCGATTCAAGCAGCACGGGACTCTGTTGCGGTATGCGATCGCTCTCACTGGGGACGCATCAAAGTATCTGATGATGACCGTCTCCGCTTCTTGCACAACCAAAGCACCAACGATATTCTCTTACTTCAGCCAGGACAAGGCTGTGATACTGTCATGGTGACATCCACTGCCCGCACCATTGATTTGGTAAGTGTATATATCATGGAAGATGCGGTGCTGCTATTGGTTTCGCCTAACCGTCGTGAGTTTCTCATCCAATGGCTGGATCGTTACATCTTCTTTGCTGACAAGGTGCAATTAAAAGATGTGACAGATGATACAGCCACCTTTAGCCTCATCGGACCGGGAAGTGACGCCATCATCCAAAAACTTGGTGCAGGAGAGATAATCGGTCAACCATACGGCAATCATCAGCTGATCTCCTTCCCAAGCTTGAGCGAGGGGGATACTGGGGGGGTTCGCGTCGCTGTCGGTAGCGGTTTAGCTTCTCCTGGATACACGATTATTTTACCGGCACTGAATCAGGAAAAAGTTTGGAGCAAAATTGTCGAAGCTGGGGCAATACCAATGAGCGATCGCGCTTGGGATGTGTTAAGAGTTTTGCAAGGTCGTCCATCCCCAGACCATGAACTGACGGATGATTACAATCCCTTAGAAGCTGGTTTGTGGCAGACAATTTCTTTCAGCAAAGGTTGCTATATTGGACAAGAAACCATCGCCCGTTTAAACACTTACAAAGGGATAAAGCAATATCTCTGGGGAATCCGTCTTAATGCTCCTGCTGTACCAGGAACAGTGATCACAGTTGGGGATGAAAAAGTCGGTAAACTGACTAGTTGCACTGAAACCACTGATGGTTATTTTGGATTAGGCTACATCCGCACCAAGGCTGGCGGTGCC
>Ga0209611_10013288_pt1 | contig 11333 bp, 9 predicted proteins | sample S1TSphgellanicum_3_FD_187693 | JGI IMG/M metagenome (GOLD analysis project Ga0209611, IMG submission 187693) | Host-associated microbial communities from peat moss isolated from Minnesota, USA - S1T2_Fc - Sphagnum magellanicum MG (SPAdes) (version 2) | ecosystem: Host-associated > Plants > Peat...
GGGGGGGGGGGTGGGGGGGGGGGGTTTTAGAGGCAAAAGTGCCAAATGGTAGAGAGCTGCCTCGTCCTCAGTTGCTAAACCCCCCTCTCTCTCTCTCTCTCTCTCTCTCAACAACTTCTTTTCAGCAGATAGACGACTGTTTCTCATTGGCTAACTACAATGATTGGCTCAGGTGGTGATAGATGACTGTTTCTCATTGGCCAACTACAATGATTGGCTTAGGTGGTGATAGATGACTGTTTCTCATTGGACAACTACAATGATTGGCTCAGGTGGTGAGAACTAAATAGTCTCTTACGTCGTACAGTTCATGTTTTTTCTGGGAGAGACTAAACAATGCACACTGGATGTGCTAAACACTAATAGAGGGTTGCCGTAGGGCATGCTGTAAGATTGACACTTGGTAGTTACAGTAAGTGTCAGGGCGAATGTCCCAGGGACACTATATCGCATTCGATCCAACTTTTGGAAGTTTTACCTTATTAAACCAGTTTCACATTGGTTTCACTAGCTACTTTTGTTGCTACTTTTGTTGTAGATTATCATTGACAAAGTAGTTAGTTGTTAGGTGAGCAAAGCTTGATAGCAAGCACCCCAAGAGCAAAATGCCTTCTCCCATGGCTCCAGATAGTTTTGCTAATTCTGCCAGTATTATAAAAAAATAACCATGTCGAGAAGCTCTTGGCAATGCTGCTGAAGCTCACTGAATCCTAGTGATGATGCTCTAATGCATGCAAGTTCTCAAAAATAAAAAGCAACCCACTTGGTGCAATCAAACCATCTACCCAATCAGAAACAGAGAGCAGAAATACGTTTTGACTATGTTTATTAGACTGTTCCAGGGCTCTAAAAGCTGTGCATTGGTGGAGATGCTCTTAGTGATCAAATTAAGGCCAAAATTTGTTAAATTTGAACTCAAAGACCCCGACTTACTTATGCTACACATGGGATATTTGTAATATTTAGAAATAATTTTAAATGGATCTTGGGATTTTTACCATGGCAACAATGTTGGTGTTGCTTCACCAAGTCCATATTTTAGAGCCTTAAAAGAGCAAAATAAATAAGAAATGATTGATGATCACTAATTTTTTATTGATCACTATAATGATCGGCCTAGATGATGACAACAAAATTCTAGTTCATGTTCAAATTTGAGAGATGTCATGCGATGATGGGTTGCACCATGAAATAAGTTGCCTTTCATGTATTGAGTTTTCTTTGAAGGACGCCTTTCAAATTGCAAATGAAAGTTAACAAATATAAGTATTATCAAAATGCATCATTTGGTGTTGAAGAAGATGTGATTGGCAAGATAAGACAAACTGGGGTCTGACATACATTCCATTTTTCAAAATGAAACCCCCCCCAAACAACAAAGGAAAAAATATGTTCCCTCCATAAAACAAAAGAAAATTGGAACAAGTCCCAAGATGTTCAAAGACAACATAAGATCTTGAGTAAGTGTTACATTCAGTTTCCATCCACTCATAAACTATCAACCTAACTTTGTGAGCCTCAACATTCATTGACCTTAGAAAGGATAGCCTTAGATCATCACATGGGGGTGAAGATATCACTTTCCTTTTGGTGGTGGCCAATAAAATTCTTTGATGTCCCCTTTTCTTTAGGGTATCTTTCTCGGTCTTTTTGATCTCAAGGTTTCATCCTCTATGTCCCATTGTTTCAAATTGATCCATGGACTTATTAAAATTTCCAATACTTGTTGTGCGTTTAGAAGTGGGATGAACATAAATTGCTCTCAAAATGCAAGGACATTTCCAACGACATTCCATTTTCAAATTCACAAAATTTTGACATCCATCAACACGTTGCCAAATGTGATATGGAAATTTTTTAAGTATGAAAATTTTAATAAGTCCATGGGTCAATTTTAATCAATTTCTTGAAAGGTTGATGTCAATTTTCATAAGTCCATGGATTTTTTTGAAATTGATGCCCAAAACCAGGCGACAAACCTAGGTTATAATATTCTCAACTGTTATATCAAAGTGTTGAAAATCATTTTCAAGTCTTAACGTATAAAAACATTGCAAAAACAACAAAATCTATTGTTTGATTTGGAAATCCCAAAATGTGATGTCTAGTTGTGTTCATAGGCCTAACTCAAAATATCACATAAAGCCCTTGTAACTATACAAACACACCCCTAGGCACCCTCAAAGTTTATAGACCTTTTTACAAAAAGTTATCCTATAAAAAATGCAATTAGAAGTTATTTGAACTTTGCTTTTGCTAATTATTGCAAATGTTGCTTGTGTATTGTTGTAGAATGAATCTTTTACAATTGGTTCCATCTATTGATATCCATGGTATGAATAGCAATTTCTAAGTGATTACATTTTGAGTAATTGTGAATCATATCAACGATTCATAGGCTACTTGATGCAAATTTATTTTTGTCAATGAATTATGCACAATATTGTCCACGAGGAGCTCCACAAACCTCAATACCAAGTTCCATATTTGACATGGCCAAAATCCCAATTGGATGAAATTATGTGAACCTACTTGAGATTATATCAAATGAGGACAATTTGTGAAGCCGTTGAATTTTTATGACTTTGTATTTGAAAAGCCATGGCTTGATGAACAAGTTTCCCAACTTTTGTAACTTAGATATTGGAGGTTGTAGTGCTTGGCAACTAGGGTTTTAAAGTGAAAAAGATCATGTATGTTGGTTGATTTTTGTAGCCTTTGTGGGATGGTCCAAACCTAAGAAGGCATTTTGGAAACAATGCCTTTCTCACACAAAGGTATATTAAATGAATTGAAACCTCCAAGCACACATACACCATATGACATGCGGGTTAAGATCACCCACATGCTTAAAGTTTGATCTTGAGGTGGACTTACACCTAACAAGGAACTCATCACACATGTTTGAAACCTCGCCTTATAAGGATCCCTCACCAAGTTTATTTGAATTTCTTTCTCAAAACATCTAAACAATTTCAACACTCTTGGGAGTTTAAGGTAATACAAACTTCATCAGACACAAGTTCCAATCAAAAAGTATGATGTACTGGCGCATACTTTGTTGTGGCCTAATGTCTCAGATTTGACTGGATTGTTTCGGTGAGTGGATGTAGCTCTGAGCATTGATCTATTCATGCTCATCACAGGAGCACAGAAATGCAGGAGCCATGCACTCTGTGTTGGAAGAAAGTGCTACTGATGTTGAGATTCCTAAGTCAAGAGAGTTACAAGGAGGAGGCATGAGGCGTAGTTCGGGTTATTATCAGTAGATGATGCCCTGTTGTCACGGTTGCACAGGAGGACTTACTCTTGTTGTATTAGCTTTGGGTGTTGCTTGAAATGACACAATGTTTACAATCTAGTGTTCATTGTGGAGTTTTCTCTGCACTCCAATAGATATGATGTGATGAGGACTGTTTTGGCAGGCTTTATAAGAAGTGTTGGAGAAACTGACAAAGGTGTGTGTGAGCAAAGGGGTATGTCTTTCAAATGGAGCTCACTGTGTAAGTGATTCATATGCACTATCATATTGAAGAGGTTTGTGTAAAACCCTTTTGGTGCTTTTTACTTTGGACTCCATAGGAGAGAGAGGCAGGTTGTTGCTGCAAGATAGGATGATTCTCTTTTATGTGTGAATCTCAATAAGATGTTATATCAAGAGCATTAGCCCTACAGGAATCCAAATAGAGAGCATGCTTGGCCATAAACCAGTCATGAGACAAACCCTAAAAGTTTGAACACTCTCAGGAATCGAGGGATCAGCTAACAATAGTAGCTTCTGAATGAAACCCAACCCAGATCCTGTCACCTTTCACACTGGCCAACTGGTGGTTTGCTGCTCTGCTTATCATTGTAAACTTGGTTGATGTGGTGTGCTGGTGCCCATCACATTTGTAGACAGGGTCTACGGAACTTCAAGGCTTGGGGATACAGAGATAGTGCAGTATCTGAAAGGGTTATTCTGGCTGTTTTTCACAACTTCAATTTTTCTCTGGTGAAAATTCACTCATTGCAAGAATGGGTTGTACTAGTAATGTGGTTGCATAGCTTTGTCTAAGTCAGAAAGGCAAATCTAGCAATGATCTATCAATTTCTTTTGGGGGCCCATCCAGACACATGAAACTGCTGCAACTTCCAGTCAACAACAGGTTGCTTGTACACCGGCAGGAGCTTGTTGTGATTAGAGATTTCTATTCCTGTGTGTCTTCAATCATGGTCTCAATTCAGAGATGGGTCAGAGATTTTTAATCCTGTGTGTCTTCAATCATGGTCTCAATTCAGAGATCTGCAGAGATTTCTAATCCCCTGTATGGTCTGAATCGAGAGATCTGTAGGGATCTCTATTCCTCTCTGTCTTTCAATTGGCACACAGCATTGTTGCAGTTGATCATTGACTCAAGGATTACAAATGTGCATGAGAATTGATTCTCATGTAGTGTTTTTTGTATTGGACATTGCCTAGGATTGACAACAGGAATTCTCATGCCACAATTGCATGCAAGTGCTGCTTTACTTTCCAGATGTGAAGACGGAAGCCAACTCTCCAAAATAGCCAACCCCAACTCTCACAAGCACGACATTGCATCATCTTCCCCTCCCTCCCACAAGAGCAAAACCACCGACGACACACAAGGAATCTGAAAGATTTAGAAGTACTCCTCAAAACCTCCCATACCCACCAGGTGAGGAATAATTTCCAACACTCTGCCTGGTGATTGATTTGATTATGAGTGAAGATAAGTCATTCCCATGGTCCAACAGGTGAACTTTGTGTGGCTGTATGACAGTCTCCACATACCCCACAGATTCTTGAGAATGTGAAGTACCAGGAGTGTGTGTGCAGACAAGCCCATCAATTGCAATCGTCAGTTTCTCACTACAGTGACACAAATTAGACACCTTTTCTTGTTGTTGTTGTTCTTCCTCCTCCTCCTCCTCCTCCTCCTCCTTCTCCTCCTCCACACTATGCAACACAAATGTGATCTCTATTAGACATCCTTCCTCATGGATCTGTCCTGACAATCTCTTCAGTTGTGCATGGATTTTACTGATCTGAGGATGGTCTTGATCATGCTTGAATTGAATGGTAAGCCTTCAAGTGTTACCATGTCCTCAACTGATTTTTTCCTTCCAAAACCTGGTTTTTTGGAATTTATTTGAATTTTCAGTGTCAGAAATCACTTTAAAATCAATATCTCCCACATTCTGAATCCAAATCTTACCAAATAAATTTCATTAAATCCTGCTCATCAAGATCTTTCCAACAACAACATCAAAGGCACATTCCAATTCCTCCGAAATTTTCAGCTATGCTTTAATTTAATTTACTTTACTTTACTTTTCAGTGAAGAAATCATTCAATATTCAAGAACTTTTGCACAGCAAGTCCAAACATCTCATGGAACCAAGCCGATGCACCCCTCCTCCTCAAGAGCTTTCCAAAGAGACCAAGAACGATCTGAAGCATCCTGGTTCAATGGATCTCATAAGTACAAAACAAAACAAAACAAACAAACAACCTTGCTTCATAGATACACGTTCTTCTTCACCCAATAAATAGATAAATAAATAAATAAATAAATAAATAAATCCCGATAAAATTTATTAAAAAAAACACTCAAGGACTTTTGTACCCACCCCCCCCCTCCCCAAACCGAAAAAAGAAACTCATAAATCCAAAAGAATCATTACAAATATTTAAATTTTATACATAAGAGCTTAAGACACATACAAAGAAAAGAGAGCATAAAAGTAGATGGCCTATACAGGTCTCGAACCTGTGACCTTCGCGTTATTAGCACGACGCTCTAACCAGCTGAGCTAATAGGCCATCTGGCTGTTGCTAAAATGCGAGGTAAAATCAATCAATATATTCTGGAGCATGGTCTGTAACCTTATCCGTATGAAGACGTATGTACTCGTATATGACAGCAGCGAAAACCCATACATACCGTCTGTATCCAACTTTCATCTATACGTATTATAATCATAGTATATGGTTCGTATATATACAGGCGCGAGGTCTGTAGTCCATAGTGAAGTAGAATACGAGCCGTGCGCAGAGAAGACGAGCTCGAGGGTTTTCGGACACAACCCGCGAGCGCCCGCGTACGCACTCGATCCTCGCAAGGACGTAGTTAGCAATGGATTCGCTCGCGGCCGTGAACCCCATCACTCCCATCGCCTCTTCCTTCTCCTGCTCCTCTCAAGCTCCCATGTGCAGTAGTTGCTCATGTGCATCGCCGTCTTCTTCTTATTCTTCTTCTTCTTCTTCGTCGTCTTCTTGTTCTGATTTTAGGGTTTCTTTCCGTGGGGGTGTTGTTCGTCATAGCCTGGTTTCGGAAGCTCGTGTGCTGGCTGCACGTGAACTGCAAGGGAGGAGGAGGCTACAAACCCCGCAACGGCAGCAGAAGTTGCTCAATGGAGGTCCTGTCATAACAGCTTACCTTGAGAGGAACGTGAACCCTGTGGGTGATTTCTTCAATAGGATTCGAGGCTCGTTGCCGATAGTGGGATTGGTATCGCGCATCTTGAGTGACGAGGGAGGTGTCGGCAATGACAGGATTCAGTTTGTCGAGTTCTGTCGGAAAGTCGAGAAGAATTGCTCTCCGGATGCTTCCCGCGCCTTTTATAGCTTCACCGAGCGCCATGGAACGGTAGCTGCCTGCGTGTGTGTCCCTCCCCTTGGTTTCTTTTAGGGTTTAATCAGAAGAACTGGTTCATCATCGCATGGTTACATTCGCAGTTTGTGTGCAAGCTTTTTCTATTGTGTTTGGAAGCTGAATCTAGGAATGAACCGGAGAAGGAGTATGCAAGCTGAAAATGATACTAGTTGGTATGGCATCAATTAGGTCATGATAGGTGAAGTCTTTGATATTAAGGAGAAAACCTCAATTGCAAGCTGATTTTCAGGATTTTGCACAGTTCAGTCTGCAAGCTCTCTCTATTCCTGCAAAATGCCAAATTGCCAAGGATTTTTTCTGCAACAAAATCAAGAGTAGTTTTTTAAAAATTTAACTTGATGGAATTCAATCTTTGGTTTTGGAAATGCGGGGGGTATTTATTTCCAGGCAGCAAAGGCACAGTATGTTTTAGTTTGGTGCTGGGCAGCAGCATTGGGAGCTGGCCTGCTCAAGTCTGATGACTTGCTCATGGGAGCATCACGCCTTCGTGTGTCTTATGATATCCAATATGAGATTGAAAATCTAGAGTTGCTCATGGATGAAGCCGCCAAGGCAAGTGTTGTTCCTGTCATTTGCATTTGCACTCTCTGAATTATATTCTCCCTGTTGTTGTTTTCCTTGGAAAGTTTCCTGACTTTTAATTGAAATCCTCCCGATGATAATGATGATGTTAATTTTGCCTCTTTATGTATGTGGTGTGACAGAAACGGGCCAAATCAAATGCTCCAGCCATTGACATTCCTATGGAAGTGCGTGCAGAAAAGGCCCTTGATGCTATTTGCAAGTGCTGCATTGGTGCCAATTTTATAGCTGAGGATGATGTCCCCTTGCTTACATCCATATTGACCACTGTCTTTCCATCTGCTGATGCTTTAGAAGTTGAGAGGATTGTAGAATCCCGTCTACCTGACACTCAAGACGATGCATCTAACTCACTACAGCCAACTCAGGATTTGAGTAGTGAAGAAGAGGTTGTTCAGGACATGGCAAGCAGCTCAACTCAATGAAGACATTTGTGCTTGTGTGCTTGACTCTAAGTTATGACGTTAGTGCTTGCAACTCAATCACATTCAATGTATCACATCTGTCTGTGTTCATAGTTACAGGTAAACATGTTAGTGTTTGCAGAACAGCCCACCTGTTAGTATGCACTACACTGGCAACCATTTGCAGGACCTCTTTACTTGATTTTAACTGAATTGTTGCGGGTTCTGTAGATCAGATTGCCATAGATGTGGGCAGAGTCTCATCTGTGAGTACATTGGCAACCTGCATTGAATTCCGGCTTCTTTTCCTGGATTTTAACTGAATTGTTCTTGGTGATGTAGATGAGATTGCCATAGACATGGGCTGGGTCTCATGCACCATCGACTTCACACCTAAAGATTGGTCTATACTGGGTACTTTATATTGTTTCATAGTACCCTGTTCTTTCAAGAATTTGGTTGTCTGAATTCTTAGTGTCAACCATCTTGTATGAACAATTTTGTAGTCTAATGACAGTAGAACCTATGTTTTTTGCAATGCCACAGTAAATAAAACCTTAAACCCTAAACCCCCCATGCAACCCATGACAAAGATCCTAGATACTAAGAACCCAAGCAAAGCATGTTTGTCCTTTGTGGCGAGATCTGTCAAAATGGAAAGACACCCATTTCTGAGATCTCTAAGTGATAGACACTTGGTTGAAAGTAGTCTTCCCCCTTATTTCCCATTACTGAAGTTGATAATGACCTTGAAGAAAACATTGAGCTAGGTTAGTTGATACAATGGCTTCACTAGCATCAGTTATCACCTTACCTGCATACCAAATTTTGACCATCATAATGGCAACTACACTCCATCAGAGATGCGTAAGGTTCTGAACATAATTCTTCTGATCAGCTCATTAAGGTCTGGAGTGGCAAAATCAATGATTTAACACGAAATTCATGTTCAATATACACATTTTCATCACTAATGTGATTATCATTGGAAGATTATGTCATGTAATGTGATCAAGAAAATGGCATGATCTGCCACCCTAGACATTAATGTCATGGAATGAACTCACCTTTTGCCCATTATATTGGGTGTCTCACCTAGCTCCCGATGGGCTTGCTCACACCTTACCTGATATAATGGGCAAGAGCTTGACCATTCCGTAGTGTACATAATCAAGGGTTTTTACTCACACATAAATGAAGCAAAAGCTTGAACTCCTACTGAGCAAAAACCCTCCCACTGCTACTGCCCCCCTGATCTACTTATGTATAGAAGGCCAAAGTGAACCATCACCTACATTGGTGTATCTTCACCTTCTTGCCTGAGGCCTTGTAAATGCTTATATTTAGCTAAGGACTTGGAGACCCCATGTCTAGGCTTATGTGGTGTTTAGGGGTTAAGCTGTCTTGCAGGGAAGTGCTATTGAGAGTGATGTGGTTTGATCAATTAACAAAACATGCCACCAACTAACTAAACATGCTTAGGGTAGACACATGTTTTGTGGATGGTTTAGTACCAGTGTTGGGTGGTTCTAACTTTTTTTTTGGTGAGAATCAACAGTTTCAATTCTTTATCACAAAATGTGAGAATTGGTTTCATTCTTGTTTGCTGTTGTTTTTGGAAACAGTCAATGTCTTGATCAAATTTGCTTAAGAAAGGGATGTTTTCATTTGTGATTTTGTGCTAGTTGTAAAAATATGTCAAACTGATCTCTTCCCGATGTGTTTTGATCCTACGATTAATTACTGACAGAAACATTTTCAAATCTTTTGTGATTTTGTGAGCAAAACAGTTTTGTCACCATCACCCAACCTTGATATAGAAACCCTTGCATTTTGCATGGCTGGTCATTCTTATCAAACTCACATTTTCAATGCAGTTCCTTGATTCCAATTGATCCCAACTCTATGAAGTTGGCACTCAGTTCTTACACCAAGGAAGGCTCTGTAATGGAGGCATTATACCTTGGAGCTCAGGCTCTACGCTTGGTTCCTAAGGCATAATGCCCTGCCATGGGAGCCTTCCCCTTATACTCATGATACCTTTGGTCAATTGTTCTTTGGAAAAGCGCAGACAATACCAAGGGACAATCAGAAGTAAATACTGGCTAAAATACATTACGAGGCTAAAATAATAGTGGCTACCCATCATTTGGTATTATATTAGTGATAGTCTTTGAGATTGGATTTTAGAATTTAGAGGTTGTTTATGTGCACATGAACATGCTAAATCAAGAATTTACATGTGATTGTGCTCGTCTTTTCCACGATAGACGATTAAGAGGTTATTTATCTTTGTCTTTTTGCATTGAATTTTTCAGGCAGTGTGTTAAATATTGCTTTTCAACATGCTTTTGCCTCTGCTATAGAGAGGAAGATTGCATTGGCAGGAGATGCTTGTTCTAGACCTCTTATTACTATTAGATTTCACGATTTGATTTGCATGCAGATGACATTAGAGAGGCTATGGGCTTCCTACCACAAGAGGGACTAGCTCTCCCCTTTCTTTAGTTCTTGCAGGTTGTGCAACTTTTGACCTTTCTTTTGGCCTTCCCTTTTGTTTTCCATGTGATGATTCTGGCCATTGGTTTTTATTGAATTTGGCAAGATATTAGTTGATGAACAGTTAGTATGATCACAGATGGTTGTGTTTTGAATCACATCATGTTTGTGGAGAGCTTGAATAGGATATATTGGTTTAGACATTTGTAGACTTCATTTATCAAGTGTTTCTTTTATCTCCAAGTTCTATCAATTTTATCATTAGTGGGGTGTGCGAGCTTTTCAGCAAGGAATAATACCCATATAAGACTTCCATGTATGTAAGACTTCCATGTGAAAATAAGTAATAATATTCAGTCTTTAATGTGTCAATTGAATTTTAGTCATGTCACCAAACCCTCAAGAGAGGAACAAATCTTTAGTAAGAAAAAGGAACATGAGGACAAGATGGATTAGATCAAAACACTTGATACCATAGTTGATGATATGAGGATATTCCCAAGACAAAACTGAAACCTTTAGTTCACAATAATGCTCTCAACCGAAAGCACTGCAATATTACAATTCAAGAAAACAAAAAAAAGACTACTTGAGATGTGCAGAAAAAATAGAAGCAGTTGGTCCCAAAACCCAATGCTTCAATTTGACACACTTTGTTTGGGGCCATTTTTTTTGTGGCACCATTTCAATCTCTCTGTTTCTTTCCAAGGTCATAACTATAGGCCATTTTACAGTTTGGTACCAGAATTTCAACAATGTTTGTGGCATATATATAGACTAGGTTTACATAGGTGAAAGAAGGAGTAATATGGACATGAGTCACACAAACTAAGCAAACAACCAAACGAGTACAAAACAGTTTCAGGGTTTAGGTTTTAGTACTCTTCAACAAATTTGAGTAATGTTTTGCTAATTTTATGACTCCTAGAAACAACATATCATCTGTACAATGATAACTGCAAAATGCGTGTTCTTCTCACTTGGATAAAAATCAATTAGTTGTGCGATGTTCAGCAACTAGCCAACCCTCCGCAAGACCAACCCTCTTCCAATCTGCTCCCACACACATCTGTTTCCCAAAACAGGAGTCAATTGAAAATTTCAGATCCTCGGGATTAGACCCTAAACTCAGTTTTTTTTTTTTTTTTTTTTTTTTCTTAACAAA
>Ga0209611_10013289_pt1 | contig 11333 bp, 8 predicted proteins | sample S1TSphgellanicum_3_FD_187693 | JGI IMG/M metagenome (GOLD analysis project Ga0209611, IMG submission 187693) | Host-associated microbial communities from peat moss isolated from Minnesota, USA - S1T2_Fc - Sphagnum magellanicum MG (SPAdes) (version 2) | ecosystem: Host-associated > Plants > Peat...
CTAGATGCTCATGATGGCCATTACACACCATTGTCTACATACACTACATGTTCTTTCCTTCTTTGCAATTCAATTCTAAAAAAACTCCTTTTTGCTACTTAATGTTAAAAACGGTAGATTTCTTTTAGCTTTGAATTTTTGAATTTTTTGAATTCTTGTGTTATTGCTGCTTGTGTTATGGTTGCTGGAGGGAGCTTGTGCTATTACACTTCTGCGAATCAAAAACACCAAAATTGAAAGAGCTGGGAAAAGCGAAACCAAATGGGGAGTGATGTATCTTAGAGTAGGTTTCGAAGTTTTTTTTTTTTTTTCTTTCTCACTTTCTTTCTCTTTCTCTTTCACGCACAGAAACACACGAGGAGGTGATTGAAGACTCTTGAAGCTATCAAATTTTTTTAAAAAATTTCTTTGCACCATTGCTTGCCATCGCTGTAGAGAAGCGCCACGAGCTTGCAACGCCACGAGCTTGCAATGCCACGAGCTTGCAACGCCACGAGCTTGTAATGCCACGAGCTACAGCTCTTATTGTGTCGTCACAAGCTTGCAGAGTGGCGAACTTATAATGTCGTGAACTTGCAATGTCGAGAACTTATAGCGTTGCAACAACGTGTGGCGGTCGGCCATCGTCATGAACTTGTAGTGCCGCGAGCTTGTAGAGTGGCAAGCTTGCAGCACCGAGAGTTTAGAGCATTGTGTTGCCATTGGCCATCGCTGCAAAGCTCACGGGCGCTCTACAATGCTGTTACCTTCGACTTCCATTTGTCCACAAACTTTCGCTCATTGGACTTTCGTCCACGGACTTCCACCCATTGGACTTTGATCCATCAAACTTCCATTTGTTGGATTTTTTTCCATCCACCAACATGTTTTTTAAAAATAATTAATAATAATTATTATTATTATTATTATTTATTAATTAATATGTACATTTACATATTCTCGTATTAATACATACCAATTTTATTAATATATAAATATACAATTATTTTTTCCTCTACTTTATCATTTAGCACTAGTGATTACAGAAACTGAAAGTTGATTAGGGTATGTTCTCTTAAGCACTTCACATTTCAATTTCCATTATAGTTGCATTTAATTGCATGGTTGTGTTAAAATTTTGTAATTAGTGCTTTATATTGTTACCAAATTTTGAAGCATGGGGCAACACCATGTCCTCATATGATGAGAACACTACTATTCAACCAAAGCCAAGGTATTAGCTACGAAGTAACACACAATCATTTGAGCCAATTTCTTTAAGTTCACGATCTTCATGATAGTACCATCAAATGTCTACAGCACCACTGTCATCTAACACAACTCCTACTAGGAATTCAAATTTAGGTGACACTTCATCAACGGTACATCAAAGTCCATTTGGAGGGGTTAATGTGAGCCATACCAACATAACCATGTGCGGTAGTCTTAATTTTTAAGAGTTACATCAAGGTTATTTAAGTGTGGTAAGGTTATTAAGGGCTTTTAACAACTTAATAGGGAATGATGAATGTGCTTGGTGAGGGGAAGGGTTGTTTTCTTTTTTGAAATGCGTTATTAATGAGTAAGGTGTTGGGTTAGTTCTTTTCTTCAACAAAAAGCTAGTAACCATAGTTGTAGAAACTCTATTGCGTAATTAGGGGTGAGAAATCTCTAAAGGGTTGGGGGTAGAAGTAGACACCAGAATTCGAGATGTTCAGCACAACATTGGCTTTGTTCTAGTATTTAGTAGATAGCAAGGATGTTTGAAATTCATGAAGTAGTTGAAAGGGTGTTAATGGAAAGTCCAATAAAAATAGAACAATCTTCAAGCCGTATGAACATGACATTAATTCCAAACAACTTAACGATTAAATAGATAGTGTGATAATGTGCCAATGGTAGTAGGAGTTTCATAGTGACTAAAACATTTATTTAAATTATGAATGAGCTCAACGAGAAGTTGCAAGTACATGTAAAATCCTAGGCTATGCCATAGTGATAGTTCATAACTGCAGGAAATCTACGATGCGTCGAATGGTGCGAACTAGGTAGTCCACCTTGCTATTAGGAGGCAGTTGATGAATCAGACCATGCAACCAACAATAGTGTCCAACATCGGGAACTCAAGACCATGTGAAGATAGAAGTATCTTTAGTTTCGTAACAACCTTCATAAACGGTGTAAGGTTTATCACCAGAAGCGAGGTTGATCTGCAACAAGATCATTAGGGTGCAAAAGTTCGGAAAAATACGATAGTAGTAGGCTCGAAGGAATTCAACTTCAAGACGAGCATGCACCTTTTGAAGTTCGAGTTTTTCATCATGAGGATGCTACGTTAGGGTAAAATCTAAAGATGACTCCGGAGGCAGTTCTTCATTCACTTGTGTGGCTTAGGGCCTGTAAAATGTGACCATGCGCAACACCATAATTTCAAGGAAAGGAAAAAGGTCAAATCTTTAATCAAAATCAAATCGACAATGAAGGTGTGAAAAACTTGTTACATTGAGGTGCACAGTCATAATTTATAAATTAGGGAAAAGGAAATAAAGGCATGAATGACGGCCTAGAACCATGGTAAAGTAAAACCGTAAGGTCAAAGGAAAAAATTGAAGGTTTAAGTAAAATTTGTTGGGGGGAAAGTGGGAAGAGGTGAAAAGGTGTTTTTCCTTCACCTTCCATTGACCACCAAACTTGGAACCTTCCATTGGCCACCAAGTTTGAAACATGGATAACAATGTGAATCACACATGGAAAAAGACAACTACATGGGGGTCCACATGGAAATCTCTTCAATCAACTAAAATACATTTGTCATGTATATAATGACCCCAATATGAATATAAATTATACTTGTCATAAGTCAAAATGACCACAATATGACTACCACAATATATACATACAAATGTTGTATAGTTAATTTGATTATATTATGATTATTTAAATACACACATCCTAAAAGAAATGACTACAATATGATTAATACAACACACATATCATGTTATAAATGACTAAAGTTTAACTATCAAAATACACATTTCATATGAAAATTAACTAATATATGATTAATATTTTCCTTGAATAATTTGTTACATAACACAACAAGAGATTGGATCACATGTTTAAACATGATTTGATCAATTAACATTGGAATATTTGACAACATGGCAATAGTTTTATATGTGTGAAAGGGGGAGGCCATTTAGAAGTAGTCAAATATTAATCATTGTGTAATGTTTTTTTAATAATAAAATATTACAGAAATTATCGAAACCCTAGCCTTGGGCTCAAGACCAAAGCAAGGGCTTGCAAAAGTGCGGGCCGAAAGTGAAATTCAAGAGTCACATTTCATGCTCTCAAAAGTGTAGGAAGGTGTGAGGAAATGAACCCCCACACTCCCAAGTGGGCTCTAACTTTGGGAGTTAGAGTCTCAATGGACTTTTGAATTTTCATAAAGTGATTACAAGGGTCAAAATTCATTGGATTGAAAAGTTCCTTATATCATTGGAAAGCTCTTGGAACCTAAATGTATGAAGTGAGTTCGCACGTCCCATTTGAGTATTTTAAACACAAGTTATGGCCGAAAAAAGGGCCAGGAATCAAAGTGCCAATTAACTCCCAACCACTAAAAATTGAGGATCGCCCTGATTTACTTACATGCAAGTGGTGTGCCACATATCATTGGAAAGATCTTAATAAGGGCTACAATTTTGCTTCATACTTCACCTCAATTGAAAGTTGACACAAAAAGTTATGGGATTCCAAAGTTTTGGGAGTCCCAATTTCAAGAATTTTGGGATTCCCAACTTAGGAGTCCCAGGACAAAATGACATTTGGATGTAGCCCCGATGGCTAATCACAAAAAATATTATAAAGAAGAAGGTGATGGTTTCCTTCGAGTCCAAGTTGTGCTGAGTATTGTGAGTCTATGAATGCCCATGGCTCGTCCGTGCACCAAAAATGTTCCAACTATGCATTAACCAACTTGTTATTTGGTTTTTGCAGGTCAATGTGAATAATTGACCCATTTGTCACTCGTTTTAATCCTCATCCTAGAGCTCTAGCATGCCCCTCTACCCCAAAGTGTTGTAAGTTAGGGAACATATCCCCACTTCTCCTTTTTCCGTTGTTTTCATCTTCAAACTCGCATTTGAGACTTATGAACAATTTGGGTGTGCATCAAAAGCAGTCATTGAAAAGTAAATTTATATATTTTTTAAAAAATTAAATGTGCCATTTTTAAACCATATATAAGTCTTTTTTATTTATTATTATTTTTAAAATCAAATATTAATTTTTAAAATTCAACTTTGAATTAATTAACGTTTGTTCAACCATAACAAATCAAATTATGAATCCCATGGTGTTGGAAAATGTGATTGAAAGATAATTGAAAGGTCCTGAACATGTGGTTAACCACAATAAAAATAGTGCATTTAATCTTAGTATCACAATTTTAAGTTCTACCAAATAAAAGAAAAAACAAAAACAAAATTAATGTTTGGTTATGTACAAATTAATCAAACATCATAGAACTATTTGGCCCTTCTAAAAACATTATCAATTATCTATAACCTTCACATACTTCCAATACCATAAGGTGGAAGTACCTATTACATTTAACACTAAAAGCTAGTCATCAATTTCATGTGGGTGCATAAATGAAACATCAACCATGTAAACAACTGCAACATCTATTTTAATTTTTTTTTAAAAATGGAATACTATGGCCATGAAACTTATCAATCCCATAAAGGCCATCGATTTTGCCTAATGCCACCTTTTGCCTTGGGTTTTTTGCATTCAACATCATGAATTGTCTTATAAAAAATTTCAATCCACACCAAAAGCTTTCACATTAAAACAATAGACCAATGTTAACCAAAAGTTGTATGATATAAACAAGTTGTTTTACAAAGTCAAAATTAAAAGTCGAAACCAACAGTAATTAAAGGTGTTTGCCTATTGTGCGCTTGTTTTTTCTTTGTCGCACTCTACATGTGTAATCACCCTTCCCTTCAATTCTTTTTTAAATAGTTGTTGCTACAACCAAATCCAATTAATGCACATAAGTGAAATGCCTAAACATACTTAGATGTTAACAATGATGCACACAACTTAGTACCCCACATTTTTTTGTCGTCTATGATTTACAACTTGACCATTTTGACCCTCAACAACACCAATATTTGATCTAACAATTTCAATCCTACTTCTCCTTTTTGTTCAATAATTTTTTTATGGAAACAATCTTGGTACCAAAATAACTCAATTTGAACCCTCTACACTTCGAATTTGGGGTGTTGGATTAGTCAATGTATTTTTTGCCCTTAAATTGTTAAATGTTATTGGTGCAATTTGCAATCGAGATGTATTAAATCTACCTAGTACATAATCCAAAGTAGTTTTGCCCCTAGAAAGGGAATGTGCACTTTAATTGCCACTACCTCCTACAAAGATGTCTAACAAATATAAATCATGTTTAATAATTGTTTCTTTTGGGACCATTTCAAAGTGATGGTTGTTACTTTTCACAAATAGACTTAGGTTTAGAAGGAATATTAGCTTTGTCCCTTAGCTTTTTTAAGAACTATGAATTTTTTTTCTTAATGTTAGCTAAAATATAATTATTTACATGCATTATGTTTAACATATCTATGACCTTGCCATCCAATTCATTCTGTCCATTTTTTAAATTTGTCGTTTTAATTGACATTCTTTATAATATTCCTTAATTAAACTCGTCCACACATTATTGGTTAAAAGGAAATGCAAATGAAAAAAAAATTATAATCCATTACAACAATTGAAAACAAGGAAGCAAATTCAAAATTATAACAAATCAAATCATGGCAATAAATCAAAATAGGGCAACAAATGAAAACAAAAAGGTTATGTGGTCATATTCACATTATGACTAGTCAAATGCAAATAAAAATTGACAAATGTCAACATCTTACTAAGCCAATTTGCTCTAATCCTTGGAGATCCTTTTGTCAAACTTAGGTTTCAATGCTTGTGTTTTTTCTACACCACAAACTGAACGGTCAATTAAAGTTGTAGTCTAATCATACAATGGAAATTTATATTCAATAAACAAGTGATGATGACAATTTACATTTACATAAACATTTACTAGCCAAGTTTTTTTTCCTAGCTTTGCATGTATGCCCAACATTTGCCATGTTTTTCATTTTATTCATGGCATTTGACATCTATTTTACCTTCCTTTCTATTTCAAGTTTACTTTAGTAAACCTTTAACTTTTCCCAATTAATAAGTTTTATATTCATTGGGCAGTATCTTTTCCCTCCCAAGAATTTAGTTTTCAACTTGCTTTTCTTTGTTTTCAACAATCTTTTCACCATGCTTTTGAATCTGATAGTAGAAAACTCATTATCTACATATTCAAACTCCTTGTCTAAAATTTCCTTCAAGTTTTTTATGGATTCCAATTGGTGGCCTTCCCATTCCACAACATTAATTGGTAGATGCACAATCGAATGATTCATTTTTACAACAAAACGATGATTTTTTTTGGGTACTCTTTATTCAAATGCATATGGTGATTAGTATATCCTTAGATCTATTAATTGGGATTTGAATCTAAATTAACAAGTTCATTATGAAGAGAACCGTGTGGTTATTTATTGATAAAAAAAACTCATTTGTTAGTAATAATGGAGTTTTGAAGTTGAAAAATATGGATTAGTCATGTAATTAAAACATCACAAAATGAAAAAATTTATATTGATTCACATTCCAAATTTGTTATTAGGACTCAATATATGATGTAATACAAAATGATAAATTCATATGAAGAATATTTCCTTTGAAAACCTTAACCGTCTAATAATTAGGAACTTTTGAGTGGTTAAAATTTGACCACATTTTCATAAGTCCATATGAGTTGTAATTTTTGTTTCTTGTTCAATTTATTTGTCCCAAAAGCACATGTTTTTGAAAGCTTTACATGGGTCATTATTCATATGAACTTTGTGGGTTTTCCTTTTAGGACTTCTAAATTTAAAAATGACATCAATTACATTAAATACAAGTTTTCACATAGATTTGGAAAGGTTTGTAGGTGATTGAACATGTATTACTCAAAGATTATAATAATAACATTTTTAAAAATAACAATCCTGTGCATTTGAATCATTTTAAAAAATCTTGTATGGACTTATAAGGAGTGTAATTTCTATCGATATTAAGCTACACAATCATACATTCACCTTAATCTCAAATATTCGGGAAATTAATGTTCTCACTACTTCATCCCAAAGATTTTTACCTTCACATTCTCCATCTATGTCACCCTTCACCTTTATATGGATCTTAAGAGGTTTTTTGCCACCTACTTGCTTAGTGTCACTTGTCGCACCATTTTCATTTTTCATTGTTCTTGGGCTATACATTATTTGATATCACCAAAAGTACATGTGTTTTTTTGTATTGGAGGCATAGGTGCTTATTACATTGGAGGTGCACTTGTTGAACCAAAAGATTATGCAACAATACATGCAAACACTTGCATCATTGGCCCAAAATAGGAGGTTACTTTTGGTTGTGCCATTACCCATTGTGGGGGTTGCATCCATTATTGTTGCAACCACATAGTGGTGGTTGCCATTGCCATTGCCTTACAACACGATCTAATAGACTAATTAAATTTGAAGTGGTTAGGGCATGGGTTGTACTTAATTTATTAAAGATTTACAACGACTTCTTTTTCTCTACATTTTTGTCACAAATGAACCTACCATTTCTTCAATTGCCTCATGTATTAACTCAACATCATTTTCAAGTTTCATCATTTGAAAACAAGCAACATGTAATCAAAGTTCACTCAAAAATGACATAAATTTAAATAAAAGTTTCACTACTTTCGAAAAATTCCACCACATGGTTGAATGTTGGCATGGGGCCTCATCCATATAGTTGAGGGGTTAACACCATCACTTTTGGTGGCTACACCTGCTAGCATTCCCACTTCCATTAACATTCTTCCTTCCACTACCCAAATTATTACTAGGAGTTGTTATAGTTGTATTTGAATTTGTGATGGTACTTGGGACCACAATACCCTTGATGATGGAAATGTAATTGGGTAACTAATACACATTATGAAAAAAAAAGGCCTTTTGTGATTGGCTTTGTAACTCAATTTTTGAGTTGCAATGATCACTTGCAATTCATTATATTTATATGTTATGAGTGTTAACAGACAAGTTGCATGAATTGCAAAGTTGCAACTCACTATATATATGGTGTAATTCATTACAACTATATCAAAACAACTCATTTTCAACTACTATGCATTTCCATTATTACTACACCCATGATGTTATGCTAACGTCATTGATTGTCGTCCATCTACTAAATATGACATGCGGCACTATGAAGATTTTTAGACATTATTTTTTTTCCAAAATATTGATCTCCATTGTACATTATGATTGTGAATGATGGTCCAAGATTGTGACATGTGGCATAATAATTATTTTGCCACATGGCATATTAATTATATTTTGGAATATATATATATATATATATAGATAATAGTTAGATAGGTCATACATAACCTTAGGTATGTAGGTTCTTAGGTCTTAAGTTCTACATACCGACCAACTTACTTTCCTATGTAGGTAAGTAGGTAAGAAGACACAAGACTAAGTGAACTAAAAAATACCCATGAAATTTTTTTAAAAAAAATTATGTTTTACCTTTAGGGTTAAACTTTTTTAAGTTCATCTCAAAATAACACATGTATTTAAATGTGAAAACTAAGATATATATATATATATAATTTATAACATGGGATTCAAGGACAAAGCATATGGGTCAAATCTTTTAATTGTTCCATAGTTGCAAATTGAATTACAACTATAGAAATTTTTTTCCACTTGCTTTGTGCTTGTTTTTCATTATGTAAATTATATAATTAAATTAATGATTATATGATAATTAAATATATAAATTAATTATTTAATATTTGAAATAGTGATTTGAATTATTTATTTTGTATAGATAATTAATTATCAAAATAGTTTTTTTTAATTTTATGAAAAATAATTATTTGAATTCATATAAATATTCCCTTATCATTTGAGGTTTTGAAGAAAATTATTAGTTATTTTAATTAATCAATGAATTATTATATAAATCAAAATTATTTATAATTCATAATAATTAATTATCAGTTCAATCATTAGTTCACAATAATTAAGTAAAATACATATTAATTTATAATTAATAAATTATTTAAAAATAGCTCATTACTAAACATTCAAATTTAAATATGAATTTTGGTAAGAAACATGAAGATATAAATAAACATATCCACATGTACATCGAATTGAATTTTTAATATAATATACACATTGCTTTTAGTTTCACATCTAAATTAATTATATGTATCCAAATAATTAATTAGTTAATTAATTTAGATAATTAATGATTTGGTAATTGTTGATGAATTTAAAATTATCTTAAATAATCGATCTAATTCATTATGAAGTATCCCCAACTTGGATAAATATTTATCCGATTAATATGTTATAAGTAATTAGTTTGTTAGTTAATGTAAAATTAATTATATGAATTACACTTATTCATTCATATTAATAATCAAATTATTGAAGCAATAATTCTTTACAAAATATTACATATGAATACGTATCTTTATTAAGTTATAAGTAGTTATATTATAATCATAACATAGTTGAACAATAGTACTTTAATAATGGCACACTAGTGACTGTACTAATTGTATCAATGGGAATCATAGTTGAAAATTAATTGCAAATGTATCCCATAATGGTTGGTGGAAATGTGAACATGTGGCATGATTGCATGTATGTACATTACAAATTAGTTACAACATAGTTGTTACTTCAATGCCACATTTACAACAATTTTAAAATAGTTGCCACATGCAAGTACAATGTAGCTTTTGAAAAAGTCAAACATGGTTGACTACATATGTATATACGATGTATATAAATTATCGTATAGAAGACCCATTTTCAACTCATTTGCAACTATAATACAACTAACTAATTTTCTAACCTGATAATTTATTTATCAACACATTATATTTCTAGTGGGGATAATTGCACAATAGTTGTAATAACAAGGGATAGTTACACAATAATTGTATATGAATTGTTTTTTGAATTTTTGTTATAAGATAATGTGGTTTTGATGGATGCAATTTCTCACAATGACACATGGCACTTTCCAATTAAAATTTTATAAATGTGCATGAGCTTGTCATAATTGTTCATCAATGACCATTCCAAATGTTGCAACAATCCTTTCCATGTCATGAAAGGTGTGAATTGTTGTGAAATACACATATGTTGAATATCACAATAATTATCAAATTACTAAATGAAATCATCGAGCTCAAATATTGATGGGGCTCCTTGGTGGTTCCATAAAGTTCATCCATGTCCTACGACAATGGTGAAATAATTTGTAACTGCCTAGCAGTAAAGTCCAAATTCAAATATCAAAATTCCCCTCCATATGACAATGATGATGGTAATGTTGACAATCAAAATCAACCCCCCTACCTTGTAAACTCATTAATACCCTTGTAAACTTCACATATACGTAATGTTCTTTTCCAAGAACCTAATGATAAAAAAACTTATGCCAAGTCGACATTATATGTGGGAGATATGAATTTCCAAAAAGATCTTGAAAGCCCCTTCCCCCCCACTTCATGTTGTGATAAGAATGGTGTGACTTGCCATGAATGACATCTAATTATGGGCATTAGATTGTTTGAATTTTTTTAATTAAAGAAAACCATGTCTAGTCACCAACCTTTGTTCAATTTCTAGACAAATAAAAAGGTTTTGGATGGATAAAAAATCCAAATTATGGATGAAATGGTATCCATTCAGATGAAAAATCTACCAAAATTTCAAAAAATTTAAACGATTTTGTTTTTGCCACATAGCAGGTTTAAATTGGTTTCAATTTTTGAAAAAAAAAAGGAGGTCTAAGCTGAACTCCCCAGACCCATATTTATCTTCAACTTGAACTTGGGCTTTCAAAACCTCCTATTGAACATGAACCTCCTTAGTTTAGGGAGGAGGATTGAAAAGCTTAAGGAGGATGGTGATGGTGATGGTTTTGTCCCATTGTTACCCCCCTTCACAAACCCTTTGTCCCACCTTTTTTTGTTGTTGTAGTTGTGCTTGTTCCAATGTGCTTGTGTGACCAAACAACAGGTCACCTCACTGGTGTGAACACGACATGTTTTTGAGGTTTTCTTTTTGTTTATTAGCCGTCATTTTTGTAGCTGGAATCTCTCCATTACTGCTGCAGATAATGCATGGGGA
>Ga0209611_10013290_pt1 | contig 11332 bp, 6 predicted proteins | sample S1TSphgellanicum_3_FD_187693 | JGI IMG/M metagenome (GOLD analysis project Ga0209611, IMG submission 187693) | Host-associated microbial communities from peat moss isolated from Minnesota, USA - S1T2_Fc - Sphagnum magellanicum MG (SPAdes) (version 2) | ecosystem: Host-associated > Plants > Peat...
ACCCACCCCCCATTTAAAAAAGGGGCACTCCAAAACCCCCCCAACACTTACAATAAAGTTGTCATTTTTGAGGAGTTCCTTATCTTTTGTTTCATTGACATTCATGCAAAAACTGCAGGGTCTAGAGGAAAAGCAAAGCAAAGGAATTTTTTTTTTTAAATAAAAAAATAAAAAAAATAAATTGTGCCAAAGTGAACCAACAGCCACCCGCACACCATCCATCCATCAGAAGGATGTTATATGATTCAGTTATGGATGAACCCCAACTGAGTTGAACATCAGGTTTGATCTTGATAACCTATCCTGTAGAAACTAGGTCCAGGTAAGCAGGTCAGAAAATAGGTGACTACTAAGTAGCTACTAGGTGAGTAGGTATATATAGGTGATTATTATATAGGTAAGGGCTAGTGGGTTGTTAGAACTTAGTAAAGTAAAAATAGGCTCAACTTAGCTAACCACCATGGTGTGTATACATCATATGCCATGTAGATGCTTAGTACATAGGTGAGGGTTAGTTGATTGTAGTACTAGGTGGTAGGTAGTAAAAAGATAACAACATAACCTATCATCCATAGGTTCTCGAGCTTTTGATTCATCCTACACTTGTTCGTTCACCAAGCATAACCTCTTTGTCCTTCCTCCTATTTCGTGCACACTTCATTCCTAAATGATGTCAGATATATGAGTTTTCATCCATTGACAAGAGAAGTTAAACAACTTTTCATTGATACGTGAGTTTTTCATTCATTGATAAGAGGGGTTACATTGACTCACTGTCAAGTCTATGAACAATATTAGGTTATGTGCGACAATTAGCTCAAGGTCAAATTGGTTACCAAAAATACCTTCGCCACTTCCAGATCTCAGCTCTTTCGGTTAACCAACAACCTCTTGTCTAGTAATTGATACCTTCAAAGGGCCAAAGATATTACCAATAACCAATGACCTTGAGCCCGGTTAAATAGTCTTTAACTAACCACTATGACGTGTAGTAGATATAAAATGTAAAAATGATTAGTGAGAAGGTATTTAGGCTAATGGGTCATTGTAAGTAGTTAGTATCTAGGTAGGTAACTAGATAGGTGGGTAGTAAAAAGTTGTTATAAGTAATTAATATTTAGGTAGGTAGGTAAATAGATAGGTGGTAAGTAAGTAGGTGGGTAATAGAAAGTCGTTGTAAATACTTAATATTTAAGTAGGTAGGTAAGTAGGTAGGTGGTAGGTAGATAAGTGGGTAGTAAAAAGATTAAGAAGGGTATAAAAGATGTGTATATTAAGAAGATGAGTAGAGTGTTGGCAGACGTCGAGGTGTTGAGAGTATGAAATTGGGTGCAAAAATGGCGGCACATGCTTCGTGTCAGAAAGCAAGCACAGAGACATGGAGCTGGGAGCAACAACAGCAGCAGCAGGAGCAGGTACTTACCACTCCCCAAGAACGCGTCGCGCTGATCCCACCACAACAAACATACACACAGAGCTCAGCTCGTCCCAGACATCTAGACCCCACCACAGTGCACACCCAAAGACATCGCTGACTCCCAAAGTCTTCTCTGAGGTAGCTAGCAGCTAGCTAGTCGTCCGCCCACCCGGCCGTCCCTTCCGCCCCCCAGCTGCGAGTACTGATCAGCACGAGCTGCAAAAGAGCTTGCTGCAGGTGCAGGCCCCGCGAGAAAAAAAATACACTTTTATTTTGTTTCTGTTGGACAGTTATTGCAAGAGGATGTGTGTGTGTGTGTGTGTGTGTGTGTTTGTATTTTGTTTTACTGCTAGAATTAGGCCCTAGTAAGGTAGCTGTGCGGCATGAGCAGCAGCAAGAGCTCCAGGAGTAGCTAGACTTCTAGGAGGAGCCTGGAGTCTCAGGAGTAGGAAATCTAGACGTAGGAGGACGAAGACGAGGACCAGAACGAGAAGCCAGGCTCGACGTGGGTGTAGCAGCAGCAGTAGCTAGTACCCGCGACGTGCTCCATAAATGAGCTTCGAGTCTGGATCAGATTCAGGTCCTGCATGAATATTTCTCTCTCATTTTAACTCTTGGTCATCACCGTCGCCTCCTGCAGTAGCAGCAGCCCAATACAACCCAGCTCATGCAGAACACGAATGCTTGTGGACGTTTCATGTGATGCAGACTCCAGAGCTGTATGTAGTAGCTTCTTTCCTCTGATCTTCGTGTGCACTTACTAGCTTCTGCTGTTGCTGCTGTGCTGCAGTACCTATGCTTGCAGCATACGCAAAGCTCAATAGTATGGCTGTTCTACTGTTCTAGACAGCGATCTTTCTTCTTCCCCACTTCTACTGCCACTAGTACTGCTGCTGCTGTCCTGCTGCTTCTTCTGAGGTAGATTAGTTGTCCAGAGTTGAATGAATTGGCGTGTGCTAGAATTCTCCGAGCTGAGCTCTGTTCCTCCCTGTTAAAGCTAGCTGCTTTGTTGAAACCTGATTGCAATCAGCTCGGGATCAATTACTTTAGTGCGGGAGTGCGCGGCTGTCTCTCTCTCTATTGTTACGCGCTTCTGATCTGTGTGGTGATGAGAGATATAATCTCTCTTGTTGAGGATGAAGGATCTGCCGTGATGCTAGCTGCATACTGAGCTCTAGAATCCAAGCTTGTGGGTCGATCGATCTATCCCTTCCCGGGGGTCGTCAGCTAGAGACTGACTAGACCTTGGTCCTAGCAGCTGTTAGAACTACAGATCGTCGATATAAGAGCTCATGCAGTAGTAGTCAAGACGTGCAAGGAGATCATCAGGTGGAGTCTAAGCAAAGTTGTGCAGCAGCAGAAGCAGCTATGCAAAAGTTGTAAGAATGGTCTCTGTGCGAAAGAGAATTCGAAGCGTGCGGGGTACTCGACCAATTGTGACTGCATTCTGGTGCACAACCATTGTGGCTCTCGTCTTCGTCCACCTGCTCATCTGCACTTCCTTCACTTCCGCCAGCCTTCCAGCTCGCTTAGGTAATTCTATCTTCCCGGCCGGTCGGCGCCCCTTGCAAGCGGCGGTGCTGCACATGTACACATTTTGCATGTGGATTTAAAGAGAGAACGCTCGGATTGCTTGCATGTTTAAGCTGTACTTAGAGATTTCTGTCTGTGAATTGATCATGCGCCGCGCCGTTTAGAATCATTGCTGCCGTGAACCATCTCTCGAGCTGTTTGTAGTACTAGTCTTGGTTCAAGTTTTTTCCTCTAATCCCGTGACTTGTTTCCATGATGTATTTTCAGAAGAAAGGAATGACAAATTCCTCATTCTAAACAAGTATGCGCCTGCACACATCACCGAAACGCCGGCAGTGCAAGATCCCGAGAATGCTGCTGCTGCTGCTGCTGCATCAAGTCCAACAACAGAATCGAAGGTAAAAACCAAAAAATAAAATAAAATCACACTCAGAACACGTTGAGATACTACAGCTTTTGGATTCTAGAGAACACAATTCATCTAGAGAACTTGCTCCTAGGAACTTGGCTTTCAGTTAGGCTGGTGAATGTCCTGGTGGTTTCTCTCTTGCAAAATCATGTCGGACGTTCGTCTATGGTGGTTTCTTCTTCAAGTCCAGTGTGTGAAATTGTCGTCTAATCTTGTCGATGTGCTGCAACCCATGGCAGAGAGACACGGAACAAGAACAAGCTTCCATTCTTGCACTGCTGGAAGCATACAATGGTCCACCACAAGCTCCAGAAAGCCAAACCTCCAGTGTCAAAAAAGGAGCTGCTGCACAGCAGCCAGTGTTGTTCACACATCGAAAATGGACAAAATTTTCACATGATGCTGTGCAATATCACCACCGCCAGCAGCAGCTTGATCTGGCGCATCCAGCTAACAATAATTATCAGAAAAACAAGTTGTTGGAGGAGACGACGACTACGACGACGACAACAACAACAGGTCTTGTTATGAAACTCCTTAGCAAGATCTGGAAAGACATGATACTGATGACGCTCAGAGTCCGCGGCGTCGATCATAAGAGAAATTTGTATCCACCAGCTGCTGCTGCTGCCGCTGCTACAACAACAGCAACAACCCATCATCAAATTAGACGACGACGCGTGATGAGACCCACCGACCTTAGAAGAAAGCTACCAGAATCCAACAACAAAAACAACAAATTCCCTCATACTTCCAACAACGATTTCGACAGCGATTACAGAGACCCAGAAAACCATCCTCCTAGAAGCAATTAGACAATGATCCAGCAGCTCCTCCATGATAGCGCTGCTGAGGATCATGTGTTTCTCGGCATTACGTGATCCTCAGCATTTGTACCCGGATTCTTCTGCAAATCACGAGGAGCAATTGTGCGAAGCAAAAACGATGCCCCTCCCGCCCGCCGGAAAAGATGATCACACTTTCTGGATTAGGGTTTAGGGTTTTACAGTATGCCCTAGATAGTTCTAGGTTTTAGGGTATGCTCTAGCTAGGGTTTAGGACCTAGTAGTTGTTTTCTGATTAGGCTCTCTTAATTAGAGTAACTAGGGTTTAGGACCTAGTAGTTGTTCTCTGATTAGGCTCTCTTGATTAGGGTTTAGCATATGAGACCTACTAGTATTTCTCGATCTGGGCTCTCTTGGTTAGGGTTTAGGTTATGGTCTAGAAGTTGTTCTTCTTGATCAGGCTCCCTTGATTAGGGTTTAGGGTTTAATGGTTTCAAGGTAAGGGGTATGTCCTTGGCACAACTTCGGACGAGGCGGCCCATGCACACCCAAAGAGGGTGGATTGCCTGCGAAGCTCCGAGATCCAACTATGAGCTTTTGAACCGCAACAACATAAATATATGTTATTGGAGCTGGAAATTTTCTCAATTAGCGTCTAAGGTTTGGGTTATGGTTTAGTAGTTCTTCTCAATTGGGCTCTCATGATTATCGTTTAGGGCATGGACTAGTAGTTGTTCTTGATTGAGAGTTTCATGAAAAGTGAGTAGTGAGAGTTTTATGAAAAGGGGAGTGCTAGTGATTCAAGTGATTCAAAATTTGGGTATAGAATTCAAAATAAGTCTGGACAACCTCGAGTTCAAGAAATGTTAGTGTATAAAAGTAGAGAAATTTCTGCAAGCAGTTTTTTTTCTGCCATATCTCGATGGGCTCCCAGTTAACATGTGTTATACAAAAATGTTATATACAATGTACTAAAGCTTGATGATCACAAGCTTGGCATTGATTTGAGAGGCAATTCAATTGTAAAGGCACTTGTATCACCATACCATGTCCGAAATCATGGTTCTTCGTAGTCATCGCAATAGTGTGGCATGGGCCATTGGCCCAAGTGTGAACACAACTATGATTATTTTTTCAAGTGTGAACAAGACCCTAATGATAGACCCCAATTTTGAGATTTTTATTTTAAATTTTAAATTAATATTTCATGACAAATATGATTCAAAATTCAATATTTCCCCCACCTTAGGTTTAAGAGTTAAAAAATCACCTCCAAAAATTCCCACTTATCAAGGGCTTTCTAGCATTACCAAGAGGTTGCCCCAATTTTTCTTCAATTATTTTATTTTGTTTTATTGTGTTTTCCAATGAATTTTTCTTCAATAATCAATCATTTTTGCATGGTAAATTTAAACATTACCAAACCATGCCAATGCCCTCATTAGGGTGTAAATTTGAATGTAAGGAACCACTCATGCCAAGGACTAGACTCCTTAATGAAAAAATATTTTTTAAATGATACTTTTTTTTGTTTGGTTTTATTCTTATGACCCAAAGAGATGTTGCATTATATTATTATGTGAAAATGTATTTAAAAGCATTCCCATAAAAATTTCATTCTCTAATTATTTGAAATCAATCAAAAAGTCCTTTAAACAACAATTAAAAAGCAATATTTTGAGCATTGGTTACATGGTTTTACAAATCATTTTCAATATTCCATACTCATTATATTCATTTCAAATTTATCCAAATGTTCCCATGATAGTACATTTAAAATATTATTCTAATTTTTGAAAAAAAAATTCAACATTTAATTAAATATTTTTTATGACCAAACAAAAAAAAAAACATTAACAATAGGCCTAAATGGTTCCTTATAGTTCAATTGTAGCCAATGAGGGTTTTCCAATGGTACCAAGACCACAACAAGGGGCACCATGGTTTGGGAGATTTCAACATGGCAACATACAAAACAAATAAACAACCTTCTTTAATAAATAGATATTTATTTAACAAACAAATCAAGACTATGTAAAATGCATTATGATATATATGTAATGGTTGATGTAAATTTGAAGTTCATTGTGGTTTTGGAATGACTCAACCTTTTAGTAATATTGTTTATAAATATGCTCATGTATTTTTCAAAAGCTTTATATACAAGTGCTAAAGATTAATGGTGTTAAGCTTCACAAGGATTTCAAAGGCATTTCATCACAAGGCACTTATATCAAATAACACATGATTCACTAAAGTTTTGATTATTTTCAAGAATATCTATCGTTTACATAAGGGTTCACCAATGTTGGGTAGGTATTAAAATTTGTAATAAACTCCCTATATAGTTATAAGGTGGTTTTTAAAATTTATAACCACAAAAATGAAATAACATGATCATTCATGCCCATATCAACAATTATGAACATTGGAACAGGTTATGTAAACACAAAGATGGTGTTCTGTTTTTATTATGTGAATGTGTTAAAATTGGCTCAAAAAACTTATAGGACAATTACATTCTTCCCCTACCAAAATTCAATGGTCTAATTTTTGTCAATAAGTGATAACACCCACTACATGAAATAAAATTAATTGCAAAAAACTATTACTAAATCACATGAGTTAGAAATAGAATTAAAAACATTTTTTAATGCATTTTTTTTTTTCAAAGCTATTGTCTCACAACACTTGCTTTGGGCTTGTCACCAAAGTTAAGGGATGACACAGGGGATTGTGCCAAGAAAGTGTCAATGGGTTTCAAACACATTCACAAGTGTGGAAAAATGAGTCACGCAATTGGATTTCCACTTTTAAAAGTTGCAGGCCTACAATGTTTCAAATATTTCAAACAAGGTTTGGGGGACCAAACCTTGTCCAAATTGGGCCCTTTTAGATCATTGGAAAGGTCTTGAAAAGTAAACAAATGTAAAGTGAGGTTTCATTCCCCATTCAAAGATTTAAAACACAAATTATGGGCAAAAAAATTGCAATTTGATTATCAACCATTAAACCATCTAACAAAGGGGTCAAACCACTAGAAATGATTGAATTGTTAGAAAGGTCATTTCAAAGTCTTTAATTTTTCTCTTTAAAGCCCTTGAATTGGAGTTCATATGTAGGGTTCTATGAACCCATGAAATAACAAGACTCATAACTTGAAAAATTTTGAACTTTTGTTTAAGAGTAAATTTGGGAATTTATGTCACTTTGATGTAATCCCTATCATCATCTATAAAATATACATTATGTGTGAGTTAATTTTGTATATAATTGATTAAAAACCAAAGTATTTGAAATTTTCTAAAAAATAATATTACAATGTCCAAATATATGAGAAACATTTATGTATACTATGCATGATTTTGTGAAATTCTCAAGAAATTTGTTGAAGTTATAAACTTCAACATTGATGAAATTGATGGCTTTTGAGGAAAATAATTTAGGTTTGAAAAGCCATAGGGCTTTGCACCCTCCCTTGCACTATCATATAGGGTAATTCTAGAATAGTCACCACTTGTTGAATTTTCTCTCTTTTGATATAAAATTGATGTTAATGGGACAACACCAAGCTAAAATTTTTTTTAAAAATGAACAACATATTTTCCTATCTTGTTGTTGAAACCCCTTCACATCTTTTAAGACCTCCCTTCCACGCTTTAAGGAAACAAAAACCAATAGAATTCTACCAAATTAAATCCACATAAGTTACCTTCATGCCCTAGTAATCACAAGTGATAATGGGTTTTTAAATCTTCATATCCAAAAAGCACTCCAAACAACAAAACACATGTGTGCCATTTAACATGTTGAATAGTTCTAGCAACATAAAATAATTGAAGGTACTCAATGACCCCATCAACTTTGTCATATTATGTAGTTATCACCAAAAGTAAATAGGTCTAAGAGAAAGTTATGGAAGAATGCTAAAAGATTTTATGTCACATTTGCCAAAAACCCAAAAACTTTTTCCCATCTACCAAAAGTTTTCAAATCCCAAAAAATGGTTAATTTGGCACCTAGGTGCCAAATTTGACCCAAATGTAAGGTACTACAAGGAGGCAAGGGTGACTCCTTTCAAGGGATGAACCACGATGAGTCATGTAAATGTGTCTTTTGTGACTTGTTTATGCACCATTTTGATTCCAATTTGCATTAACCACCTTCTTTTTTGATTTGTGCAAATTGAATTCATCTTGAGTTCAATTTTGTGAACTTGTCTTAATCCCATTTCAAAGCTCCCATGCTTTCCCTTTTTGTGAAATCTAGAGAACATGTCCTAGGTTTGCATTCCATTAAAAAATCAAAAAAATGTTTACCCCTATCACAACAAAGCTTTGGGTACATCATGTGACTAACAAATGTTTTACCTACTACGTTATAATATTTTGATTAATTAATGTTCTACCTATTTGCAAAACATTTTGATTTACATGTAGTAATTTTAATTAGTATCAAGCACAAGCACAATAAAACAAGTGAAAAAAATGTCTTGTCAATGTTGAATACAAGTAGATGTAAAATAGAAACAAAACCCATCATACATTTATTATACATTGAAGTTTTTCATTTGATAATATATAATCATTCATTATTATGAATTAATTTTTAAATTTCTAATTTATTTTAATAAAAAATAACATAGTTGTTTGAAATGCAAGAACATTTTAAGTCCATTTTTTGTATTGTTGACTAATAAATGTTAAGTATGTTCTAACAAACAAAAAGGAGAATTTATATTTGATGGTATGCTCAATAATATAACATTTTTAATATTTTTATTTAATATGAACAATTTCATTGAATATTTTTTGTTGAAGGTTCACTAAACATAAATTTAACATCATTCATTTCTTGGGATACTTATTTATTTTTAAAACTTATTTATAACTTATCATAATTTTGTGAAAGTAAAGTTTCATAAATGTAACAAAAGGCACAAAGGTTTTTTATCATACTTCCACCCATTTCAATGTTAATTTATTGTTTTCATATGCATGATACAAGATAAAAACTAATTTTCATACTCTTTTTTTGTTATTTTACCATGCTTTCAATCTTTTGTTCAAACAAATTAATGATAATTGTCAAGTTCCTAGAAAGGATAAATTTCCAATGACACTTAAAACATTATTGATAGCACATTTCAAATGTTTTATGAATAATAGAGGAATAATTGAATCAAAATGTGAATCACCATGCTAAATTTGTCCTCAATAATCTACAACATTGAGCAAAAGAAAGGTTGATAAGTTGAACCTCAAATGTTCAAAACAAAGTTGAGGACATTACAATAAAACCGAGTTTTCTTTGCTACTAATATTGTGATTAATTATATAATCAAGGTTATTAAATCATGTTCATTTTGACCAAAATGACTAACTACATCTATTTTGACTAAAATGAAAAGTCGATGTGTCTATTGTGACTAACTACAACTAGGTATTTAGTCAATCAAACATAATGTTATACGCATGGTAGATTCATTGCTTACATGGATTCCAAGTTTGACTAATGTGATTGAAATAAGCCATTCATACACATGACTATAATGTTATGTTGTGATGCCCCCTATGTAGATAAGTACCAACCTATGTAGGTAGGTACTCACATGGGGAAGTACCAACCTACTTATATGAAGCACCTATGTTGTTATGTAAGTACTTATGTATGTAAGTACCTACATACTCCAAGTACTTACCAAATATATATGTAAGTATGTAAGTTGGTACATACCTACCTATGTCGGTAGGTAACAAATACGTAAATAGGTAGGTAGATTTATTATAAACTACATGCTACATCCTACTCAAAGTATTTACCAAGAAACAAAAGTAGGTATGCAATAGGTAAATACTTACCTACTTGGTACTGATGTAAGTAGGTAGGTAGGTCTTAATGTTTTATTGGATTATTAAGTAGGTTTAAACTAAATATTTAAATAGATTAACCACATGGTCAAATGATTGGCCTCAATGTGTACCAATTAAAATTGACAAATTTATTATAATTCATTATTTTCTTAAATTAGTAATGCCACATCAACTAACATATAAAAAAATTTAGTCATGTCAAATAACTATTCAATAGTAATAATAATCATCTTTTTGGTCATAACAAATATGATATGTGGCATTAAACACATCATTTAACATATCAATTGCTTCAATCAAATTGTTGTTTGAAATGATTCGATTCATTTTGCTCTAACCTAATTTGTCAATTGTTTGTTGTGATACAAAAGCCAACATAAAAACATGTTTTGTCGTAATGGGAAAATCCCCAAAATCCATAACCCTTCTACATCCAAAAAGCATTTGAAAATGGTTGATTTTAAAAGACATGATGTCAAATGAATTGTGTGGGTGGGCATTGAAAGATAATTTATATGGCCATTCATAAGTAACTTTGGTCTTGGGAGCATTATTTGAAGGAAAAAGCTTGTAACAGTAGGGTGAGATCACGATCAAAGGAGCTAGGGGTGCCATGGTAAATGTTTTTTTCCAAGGACTACACATGACACGTGTCATTTTTGTGTTGGTCTATAACTTTAAATTTTGTATTTCGAATACCCCATTTGACATTACATTTTAAATATAAATATATTTTGATTACAAATTGATTTTATATCATGTATATTATGCATTCATGCCTTCTATCACATATATATGAACAACTTTTGTTAAAGTCACATTTTCAAAATCCACAATTTTCAAAATCAAAAACACTTTTGAACCAAATGTTTCTACCAAATGTGTTCAAATGGGTTATAAAAACAATTTTCAAAATACCATAATACCTTTACCATTCTGGCACAAATTTTTTTTTTTTTATTCAAAATTTTGAAAAATTATTTCTTATTTGTGCCGAAATTTTAATAAAATTAAAAATTTCATTGTCAAGGTTGTTTACATGATTTATCATGGACACAATACTATCAAAAGGTTGAAGACACTTGAACATGTTTTACCAGTTTAATTTAAGTGTTTAACTACACTAAAGTCCAAGATACTCCTACTCAAAGGAATGTTTTTCCCTTGCAACTACCTACATCCCAAATCTTAGGATCTTGCAATCTTGATGGAGTTTGACTACTATGTTATGCAATTATATTGCCTCCATCCATGGAAATGTATATGTTACATCTTGAATCACATACCATAATACCTTTACCATTTCGGCATTATT
>Ga0209611_10013292_pt1 | contig 11331 bp, 6 predicted proteins | sample S1TSphgellanicum_3_FD_187693 | JGI IMG/M metagenome (GOLD analysis project Ga0209611, IMG submission 187693) | Host-associated microbial communities from peat moss isolated from Minnesota, USA - S1T2_Fc - Sphagnum magellanicum MG (SPAdes) (version 2) | ecosystem: Host-associated > Plants > Peat...
ATCAAATGAATGGCCTCTTATCGAAAAGCTATAAGTGCACCTCTAGTGATATCACAAATATTTACACACGAGACACAGGGCTAATTCAAATATGGAAGAATTAAGAATTGGTCATGTGCCACAAAAAATAAATCATAAAAAGTTGGCAAGAGGTGCATGTTTATTCCAACAATAATCGACAACAAGTATATAACGAAAACCCAAAGTATGGTGACCCCACCTATACCCTCAAGAGCTTTCTAGCAATGGACATACTTAATGACATGGATAGTCATCTCTTAAATGTGACCGACTCAATTATCTTTCATAAAGGAACATGCAAGGAAGGTTGAAACCAAAAACAAAAAAAAACATAGAATTGCCACATATAAAAATGAGAAATTAAATCTAGTTTTAATCTTGACAAAACATACAACCAATCTCCAAAGATTGAATGTGACCAAACTCCAAGATTGAACATATGAACACACTTCAAAACTAAACATATGACAAGATTCCATCACTTTAGAAAGGTGTAAGGGATTGAAACACAAAAGCAAGAAACAAAATCCAAAAGCAAGGAACAAACTATAATAAAAGATTGAAGCCCAATAATAAGTGGAGGAAAAAAAAAACCAAAAAATATGACAAAAAAAACCAATAGATTACATTAAACAAAAACAAGGTCCAATAACAAAGAACTCTATGTGAAAGAACTATTTATGTTCTAACTTTCTAAGTTTTCAATTTAGTTCATATAACTACCATGTCATCATTGAGAAAGGGAAAGTGAACCAAAAATTCACACTAAGACTATGATTTCCTAATCTTCACGTATTGCCAATGAAAAAAGGTTGCATAATATGGGAAGTTCTTAAAGGTTAGATAAGTCTATGAATATATGTCAACCACCACATAAAGAGTTTATTGAGTTTGTTTCACAATTTTGACTTCATGAAGGACAATGTAGAAAATGTACATTCATCCTCCATGTTTATGTGATGTGAAGTGTTTCTCAAAGTTCTCTTGGGCATTAGTTTGAAGTTAGTACTTGAGGTCCATTACCTCAATAATGTCCATCAAGCAACTAGGTAAGAATTGACTTGTCAATTCCTATGTAAAAGAATTTATGGTCCTTATAACAAAACAACAATAGTGCAAACTTGATTACAAACCTTATAATTTTTTGGAAGATCCATGTTGATTCACATTAACAAAACACAATAAAATGATATATTGATGCTTGATTGAAACACAAGGTACCAAATTTTTTTGAAAGAAGATGGCAAATACATGTACATCTTAGTCACTTGTGCATAAGAGTTTGACATTTGTCACAATGTTGTTGAAAAGCTCATGAATGACTTTAATTTAAATCTTTTAATTATAGGTTTAAAATGAGTTATAAACAACTAGTTTTCAACACATGCTGCATTCATAATCTTTGGAGTCACCTAAGGGAATGGAGACTATTTAAAATTGTAAAAGTTTTGTTATCAAAAAATCACAAGTGGAACACAGTAGTTTGGATTATTTTTTGAAATAGGTTCTATTATCTGCAATTTAGTTACACTATTCAAAATTTGACGCAAATTGATTATGTTTCAAAAATGATAAAATTATTAGAACTCTTGGGTGAATAATATTTTTTTAAAATAAAATAAAAATTCAAATGTACTATTTCATTCTCAAATGTGCATCATTTCTTAAATGATCCTAATATTAATGATTAAAAGGAGTTGAAATTGGTATTTTTCATTTTTTTCACACATTTGAATGCTTTTGCCCCCAAAAATAATGAATTTTGAGGATGTGTTTTTAACAAAAGTTATTCATTTTGATGTGATAACAAGCATGGATGTATAATATACTCATGTAAAATATATAAGCTAGTGGGTGAACGTTTAAAGGTTGGAAAAATTGGTGTTCATTCTCCCATCAATTTTAAGCTTGGAGTTCCAAACACTCTATGTAGCCCTCACCTAGAGCCCCTATAATTTACAAAATTGCATTTGGTTTGGATTGAGTGAAATATGCCCTCTCTCTTTCTCACACACACACCCCCTCCCCCCCCCAAAAGTAAGGGGTGTCAAAAAAAATACCTTGCTTCCTTGTGAACACATATCCCTTTGCATGTGCAACCAATGTGCACCCTATTACCAAACACCCCAAACTTCTAAAAGTGAACACAAAAAACTTCAACACCAAACAAGGCATGGGCCCCTAATGTATATTTTTTATTTTAGTTTTTACACCTACAGACCCATGACCAAGTTGTTTGGGGAACAAAATGTGGACAACTTATTTTGAAAGTGTGTAAAAAACAATCCATCATCAAATAAGGGTGCCCCCACCCCTCATCACTTTAAAAAAAAATTTACAAACCCACACTAGCCACCAATCATGGGGAGAGACATCCCAAATAGGCATTAAATATGCCAACCATTTAGTCACATTTGTAAGGGAAGGGTTAGTTCTCATTACCAAACACTATCAAACAAGTGGTTGAACATAAAACCTCCATCCCTAAATTGTGAGGTAATTAAAAAAGGTTGTCCACTAAATTTTTGAACTAGGCATTCAAATTTAAAGGCAATTATGAATGATTACCCACTTGGTGGTGATTCATCATAGGCATTTTTATGGGCAATTTGGGTGTTCACCCATTAGCTCCTAATTAGTGATGGGTGATTTTACCTTATGATCAAGGTGTAGTAAATTTTCAAAAAAAATTTAACACACAACTTATAACTTGAACATGAAATATGCAAAATTTGGAATAATAAACCAACACATGAATGCCATATGACAACATGCAATCTTTGGAAGAGAACACTTACCTTGGCACCCTTGGCTCTTAAGGTTGTGAATGCACCCAACATTGGAAGACCAACTAAACCCACCACATGTAAAATTAAGATTCAACTTTAAAATAATCTTGTGCTTACATGATAGCACGTCCTTAAAATCCTTGAAAGCATTAAACACAAAAAAACTTCCTAATGTTTATTACACCTTGAAAGCATTAAGCACAAAAAAACTTCCTAATGTTTATTACACCTTGAAAGCATTAAGCACAAAAAAACTTCCTAATGTCTATTACACACAAACACCGTGATAATCATGGGTCTATATGTGTTTGGGCAACAACATGTGTTTGGGCTTCACTATACACATTTTCATTGGGCAATCGGGCAAGTTCAACGAAAACAAATGTTGTAATTTATTTTTATTGCTTGCATTTAAGACCCTTGGTTGTTTAATATCTTCCCAATCTTGCAAGGCCAATGAGCACAACAGTCTCAAGATAGTATGTCAAGTTAGTTTGTGCAATCTAAAGCTTAACATAAGCCTTTGCCATTTTGGCCAACAAAGTTTTATATTCAAACATGACTTTTTTTGGCTAGGGACAACATACTTATCCACCTTGTTTTGAACTCTTTAAGAAAAATCTTTCATTTGCAACAATTAAAGCATTTTGGTGAAATATTATGTATATATCTTTTTGGGTTGTGGGAGAAAAATGCATTCAAGGATTGGAACAAAGACTTTATCATTGAAACCAAAGGCAAATGAGCTATGGTTTGAATCTCAAGGTTAGTGTATTGATCAAAATTGATCAAATAGACATAACATGGTGATTTTAGTCTAATGCACATGTCATGTTAGTGTCACATTAGATACATATGACATGTCAGTGCCACATTAGATGCATTAAACTTTAAGTCAACATAAACATATGAGCGACTTGATTGTAGTAAGAATAAAATAAACATGGTGATTTCCTATTTTTTTGAACGCTTGAATACAACATAATCTTATCCATAGTAATTATAAGGAATTTTAAAAAAAAAATCAATTGATTTAAAATTATTATTTACTTATAAATCACATGATAGAAACAAGTAAAATGATACCTTTTTTTTTACGATTACATGTAGACAATAAATATGTTTTTAATTTTTTTACTATCAAATGGAAAAATGTTATGGTCACATGCAATTTTTTATTAGTTCATTTAATTTAAAATGACGTATAAAAATATTAAGGAAACATATAAGAAATAAATTTGGTATTCAATTTTAATGGTTGCTTGTAAAACAAATTCATTCATAATATTGATGGTTGCATGTATGTGGTTATAATCACATGTGAGTGTGTGTTTCTTTTTCTTTTTCTTTCCTAATTGGGGTGGGTAGTTGTGGTTTTGGTCACATGTAATGTGTTTATGGTCACTTGTATGAAGTTAATTATACATTTTTAACACCTTAACCCAATTTCGGTCATATGGGTGGAAAAACTAAAAATAGGTAGGTTGTAAAGGAAGGTAGTTGCTAAATGATTCTTGTTTGCAATGTGTGTTGGAGAAGAAAATACATTTTTCATAAATTTGTTTTTACAACTACTTGTTTATAATGTTTTTAAAAATTCATTAGTTTATGATGCATGTAAATTTTTTAATCCACATTTCTTTTGGTCATTTGCTAAAATTGTTCAATGTTTAATTGTTTACTTTTGAAAATCATGTTCAATTCATTTGATTTACAATCATATATTAAAATTTATAAATTTTTATGGTCACTTGTTAAAAATGATTTTTCTTTTGTAATTGTGTGTTGGTCAATTTATTTAATTTATGATTGCACGTGAAAATTGATTTTTAAAATAAATTTTTTTAATGGTCACTTTTTTTTCTTTTTTTTTTCTCATTTATACTTGTAATTCACATGTTGTTTTACACATTTGGTTTTTGTCACATTTAAAGGTTTTTTCTTAATTTATATTTTCATGGTTGGTTATTAAAATAGTGACATTTAAACTTTGTTATATTGTGGTTTTAGTGTCACATATAAAATTTAGTCAAATATTTATAAATGTTAACAAAAAATTTACATTGTATTCCATAGTATTTTTAAATGCCAACTTATTACTATGGGGAAAAAAAAATGTATAATTTTTTAATGTCACATATTATACATATTTGCATGAATTTCAATGTTGATATGATGAAAGAGTGTGTTTGATTCAAAACAAAGGTGATGGTAATGGTTCAGGCCCAAGGAGGTCATTTTTTGTATTTAAAAAAAAACTATGAATAAAAAGGTATTTTTTAGTTGCTGTGAAATAATGGTGTATTCTAGGTCTATTTCAACATATATATTCTTATAATGAATTATAGACACCCTATTTACATTGAAATAAATTATAAATTCATTTATTATTCAATAAGTTGCACCTTATATTTTTTTGCATGTTGTTTGTAATAAAATGGCAATAACCTCCCCATGCGTCCATGCAATGAATTCCTTCCATATGAGGCAAATCATCTTCTTGATATGATTTATTGCACCATTTTTCACTCCCCTAATAACAACACCAAAGAAATAATCAACCCCTTTAATTTAAAATTGAAAAACCTTAAAACCTAGAAATGGAGTCCAAAAAAATTTAGATTTGTTAACAAGACAAAATACTTCACTTAAAAGATGTTCATGCCATATACTACAAATGATAATAACTTCAATGCAATGTCAAATTTAGACAAATCATTGTTATTTGCTAATGCATCCATCATGAGTTCAAATATGTTAATAAAAGTCAAAATTAGTTATAACTATTATTTATATTCCATGTTTGAAATTAGTAACTTAAGTTTGGTGTTGAAACTTTTTAATTTACACATGTATCAACATTCATAATATGATTTTTTGGTAATGACAAGAGTAGAGGCAAAAGTTGGCCTTCTAAAAGGTCAACTCATCTTTATAATCAAGAATCTAACTTTTCTTTAGTTGTTACGAGGTTATTTTCTAAGTGTACTCCCTTATTTATTAAGGTGTGGTTGTCAATTTGTTACCTACATTCTCTCCTTAGAAAAAGAGAGTTTAATTTATATTAGGTAGAGTATAATAGTTAACACATTATACAATTAGATCAGCTTTGTTTTGCTCTCATTTTGGAGGCCTACCTACAAGGATTTCATGGGAACATGTGAATAAAGTTGAAATCAATCTAATGAATAAAAAATGCTCAAAAGCACTTCAAAAATACTTGTCACCAATGTTTTAATTCTCCTTTAAAAGACTTAGAAAAGGACTTGATTGTTTTTGAAAATCACACATACACACACACACAATTGAAAATTTGAAAATATAAATATCTACGTAGTAATATAATGGAAATTTTAAGTCTTTTAAAATAATGAATACTTTAAATAAAAGAATTCCACTTGAATATTTCATATTAAGTATTCACCTAAAGAGATACCAGTGGCTTCTACTAGCATGATTGGACCCTTATCACTGTGGTTAAGTTGTTATTATTTTCACCTTCACTTATGCACTCAAAAAAAATTAAGATTGAGGAAGAAGTCGAATTGTCAACAATGTAAGCATGAATTGATACCCAAGATCAAGTATCAATTCTTAAGTAAGTGCTAGGTCTTGAGAAGCACCTCACAATTTTCTTGTTTTAGATTTTTTTTTGAATATGCATAAAATTTGCCATTAGCCACCTAATTGTGTCAAACTAATGTTTTTTCGCTGACAAAGGGAAACCCAAGAAAAAAACATAGGCTTAAAAGCCTCATATGCAAATTAAAGGGTTGCACATAATTAAAAGGAGGGAAAATATATAGCTTGCAAGTTGAGAAGTTGTTGTCCAAGATCCATTGGGCCCACCAATGCAATGAATGAAACCACCATTGTGCATTAATAATGCAAGTGAAGTGTACACTACAAAATGAAAATGTACATTCTCTCCAAACCCTAGCCCCGCCACTTTAATCTTGAATCATAACTGAAGTTCAACTTATTCATCATATTCAAACTCGCCCAAATTTAGTTATTCATATTAGCCAACAATGTAATAAATTATTAAATTTACATACTTGTAAGGCAAATCACACATGGTGCCAAAATAGAAACCATAATGAAACATTTTGGTGGAGTAGCAACTCGAGCAATGGATAGGTGAATTAAAAAAGAGAAATTAAGCAATGAAAACATCAAAACAAGATGAAAGAAGAGAATATGTTGGCAAATGGAATAGGAAGATGGATGGTGATAGTGAAAGTTCCTTAATTTGGCAGTCTCAAATCTTGACATCACAACCCAAGAAATGGACATAATTTTTTTTAAACACATTTAATGAATGGGATAAGACTAACATTGAAAGATGGATGGATTTTGACCTTTTTCATTGATGTATTGGCTATCTACATTGGCAAGTGAATGCAACTTGGTGAACCTTTTCTTTCCTTTCAAGCCATTTTTCCTTTAGGCATTTTCACAAGGTCTTAATTACTACTTTCACTTTTAGTCTAAAGTTCACCATTTTTTTTTGGGATGGTTGTCATGGTTGGCATCCATTTTAATACTTTTTTTTTAAAAAAAAAGAAAAAAAGTTCATGTATTGTAATTTGTTGCTATTGGATGAAATTCATCCATTGATACTATTTATTAGTTGTTTAATTGAGTTTTTTCATTTTTCATCCATAGATTCATCACCATTCATTTGACCTATAAATTATGAAATTCATACATCATTGTCCACTTTTAATCCAAAAGGAATAAAACTCATTAATGACCATTTATTTATCATTGATAATTGATTTTAAAGAAGTTGTTTAACACTTGGTTCATTGCATGATGAATTTTATGGAAAGTTTGATGGATGATTCCACTTCATCGCACCCAAATAGGTATAAATACATGTATTGTAGGCTATTATTATCTTTAGTTTAATTGACATCAATATGAGACACAATCTTTCTTGGCATCTCCTCACATTGAATCATGTTTTGAAGCTTATCATATAATATATTGAATATAATCTCATTTATGTACTTATTTGCATACTTCATGTCCTTGGTCATGTTTTCAAATATTATTATGAAAAGTCTAAACATTTATGTTTTGTAGTTCTTGTGCTCATGGTAACAATGTTTGTGATCATAATAATTTTTGTGCCTATCACAAGTCTAAATATTGCATGCCTAATTGATTTTCAATTATGGTTAATTTGGAAAATAATGAACTACTTTCACCCAAAAAAAAACACAAATTAAGCATTTGAGGTTCTAAAGCATCCTAAACATTAGAAATATGATTTTCATTTCCATACGTTTCTTATTGGAAACCTGAAAACTTTCAACCCTTTGGCAATTATCAACGACAAATTACAATGAGGTTTTATAAATTGATGAACCCCTTTATAATTTACCACATTCGATTCCATTTTGGTTTCAATTCAAGACAAATAGTTGAAGAAGGTGGAAAAATAATTCCATAATTTCCTTCAAAAACTACAATCACCAATAAAGCCAATATTATAGAATCATCAATGAAAATTTCTATATTGTGGATGGGACAAATGTTTGAGGAAAAGCAATTTGCCGAAATAGTAAGGTAGTCACTTCTCCACATTATGTAACTCCAAACCACAGTTCCCAATGACATGTGACTTTTTGTTTTTACCTCAAGTGCTTACCATGACTTTGAAAACAGAAACATAATAGCTGAATTTAAAATAAAAATAAAACTTGGCTTGATCTTTGAGGTTGATTGGTTAATCTAAACTTGATTGAGGTTCAAGCATTTGAAAAATCTTAAGAACCATGTAAGTTTTGAGTATTCAACTGAAAACAACCAAGCAATTACAAATTATCATAAAGGAAGAAAAATATTGCTAGCAATGATGGGATAGTTATAACACAAACTAGGTTGGTAAATAAGCAAATCTGATATTCAAGGTGACAAAGAGGCCTCCATGCTTCAAAACCTATTTACTTGTGAGACCTTCACATGCAAAATTATCACAAATGCCAATGGAATGTGTGTGTTGCTAGGAGCATTCATGTGGTGTTTTACAACTCCACACTTTCAGCATGTGGGTAGCAGCCAGACTTTTATTTTTGCATTTGTTTGTTGCCGAATGAATGCCCAAATGCAACACACAGGGGCTGGTTTGAACTATCCTTGTAACAGGAATGACACCCCAAACTCCATTAAAACTTCTTGATATAGAAGCCAAGGGATCCCACTTCATTTTTTGCTATTTTTATCTTCCCAACTATACCCATACCATTCAAATATGAAGCTTCAGGTTAAATTCTGATTGGGCTTGTTCACAATCTGCATTTGCATCTAGTGTGGAAAGGTCATTTGAATGTCAGCATTGTAACTCTTAGTGCTGAGTTCAAATTTGCTTCAGTAACTTTGCATCGTCCACACCATGTTCAAACCCTACACACGTGGACCTCTTTGGTTTGGATGCAACGATAGCTTCCACCATCACTTTTGTTTTGAAAAAAACTCATCATCCATACCATTTTCAATCCCCACACATATGGAACAGTTTGGTCTCGGTCCAACAATGCCTCTATCATTACAGCTTTCAAAGCCACATAGGTAGTGATAGGATATGAGGAATTGCATAAACCCAAACAGCTAATGTTGTCTACAATCAAATTGTAATCAGACAGTTAAGGGTGGATGGTTTCCTTCCCTGACAGGTCCCCTCTCCATCTCCTTTCTCTCTTCATGATAGATGCTCAAGATTCATTACTTTTGCTCAAATTGACTTCTAGACTACCTCTCAGAAGCTCAAACTTGAAGCAGAATTGAACTCCTTTTGGATGCTGCAGATAACATCCAGTGCAGTTAAATCTGTCTTCTGGACATAACTAGTTCAAAATCAGATGATCTAATACCCATGGGTCCATAATGTCCATACAACACATTTTGACATGTGGTTACAGATCCATCAACATTCTGCTTGTACACAACATTTCCAATTTTTCAAGGCAATGAAGCATAAATCCCATGGACTTAATTTTGAAGTCTACAACTGCAGCTATTCAGTTTAATTGGCCCTCACCAAGATCAAGAGCAGAACAATTTGAAACATCAAAAAAAATGAAAAGCTTGCAATTTTTTTAACAGAGCAGAATTGATACAATTGCAGACTTTGATACATTAAGTTACAATGCTGCCACAACGTTGTTCACCATAACAAGTTGCATACATTTTAAAAGCTCACTTCAAAGGACTGCGCATGTATGTATGTTGGTCAACTGATGGAAATACAATGAATATGGCCTAGAAGGTAGGCTCATAACCATTGTTGGCAGTGGCTAAGATGAAGAATGCAATGGCATGGCCCAGAGCTCCCCAGGCAAGAACATCAACAATGGTGAAACCTGCGGGATCATTGGTCTTTAACAGACTCACAACCTCCTGTGCACGACTATCACCAGCCTCAAAATGACTTTGACCATTCTGCTCTGGCAGTCCTTGCCTTGCTACCTGGAAAACTCACATACCAAAAGCATTTCTTCAAGGTTAATAGCATGATACAGGGCTGATTGGAAGGGTTGATAAGTCTTTGACACATTTCTCTTGCTGTCCACACACTATGAGTACCTTAGAAAACAACAAGAGCACTGTGTTGTATACTGTATCTGTGTTATGGTGCAGCAAAATCGGTACTGGACCTGAAAACTTGCGGACCAACAAGATAGCCTAGTCTTACAACTTAGCTTGCAACGCATCATAATCTCATTGTTGTTGGATATTAGGAATGAAGCCGCGGGGAACCGCAAGGCGGCATCGAAACTTCTAAGCAGTCATGACATTGTAGCATCTGGAAGTAGGGCTCATTGAATCTTTCTATGAATTCATATGCAAACCTGCACCAGGAACCAATTGCCGAGTAATTTCGCGCGCATTTATATCTTGAATGCATCGACCGACGCGTTAAATAATAGGCTAGGATCAGTCAAAATTTCGCGATTTCTTCAGGAAAAAGTCAACAACAAAATTATTTCTCGTCCCATCTTTCAACGATAATCTTCTGGTCCTTATCTTATGCTAGGTTCTATGGGCAGAAGAACCAAAAGCGAGCTGATCTGGGAACCAAATCCGGGTCAAAATAGAGATTGCGAGGACAAAGAGTAGAATGCCAAAGAAGGTGCACTCACGTTGTCTCTCTGGAAAGGCAGGAATACGAATCGTCCTAGGAATAGAAGCGCTCCGGTGCTGAGAGAGATGACGACTGGGGTGTCAAGACCGCAAGTAGTCTTGGCCACGGACTTGGCAACCGCTGTTCGGCTAGCAAAAGATCGTGATCTGCTTAAGCTCAGTCCATCGACTCTGTTTCCGGACCTGAGACCGGCGAAGCTAGCTTGCACAGCAGCCCGTGAGACGACCTTCTTGCTCCCCGACAGGACAGGGACTCCGGTAGTAGTAACCCTGGAAGTTGCAGCACAAGCAGCCATCTCTTATCAGGAAAAAAACCTTCCAAAACACAAAACAGAGAGATTATTTTCACAAGTTCTACTGCTTCGCACAC
>Ga0209611_10013293_pt1 | contig 11331 bp, 12 predicted proteins | sample S1TSphgellanicum_3_FD_187693 | JGI IMG/M metagenome (GOLD analysis project Ga0209611, IMG submission 187693) | Host-associated microbial communities from peat moss isolated from Minnesota, USA - S1T2_Fc - Sphagnum magellanicum MG (SPAdes) (version 2) | ecosystem: Host-associated > Plants > Peat...
TATGGAGTTAATTACCCATATTTAATGGTTAATAGATGGAAAAATCTCCCTAAATTAATCAACCATAATTTGTGAAAAAACTCTCCTAAATTAACTAAACGCAGTATGAAAAAACAATTTAAATTAATTAACCACACTTGGTGAAAAAACCTTCTTAATTGACTAGTGTTATAGGTTGATTTAACTAATAGGTGTAATTTCCACCTAAATTTCACTTATTGTCATCTTGTTTCACTAGCTTAATTGACCTATCCTAGCAACCGGTCCCTGTTCACTAGGGGTTAACATGTTTTACCATGATTTCATATAGTGAATTTGTCCTAGTTCACTCAAAATCCTAGTGAAATATAAGGTGAACTTGGCCACATCTCCTAGTAGTGTGTTCCTCCTCAGCTCCCACCTTCACAAGCCCTTATTTGAGGAGTGACCTAGGACTTATCACGAAAATGTTTGTCCTTGCTTTGTTGAAAATTCAAGCTCAACTAGTTAGGTTTCATTAGTTACTAGAATAGGAAAATAACTAGGTTATTTTCACAAGGTTGAATTACTTTCGTTACTTATATTAGTTTGGTTATTCGTGGTTTGGTATTTTAGTTAAATACCTTGGTGTTGATGGTTTGGCTCTCTTTTTGTCATTACACAATTTTGCGTATTTCATGTGACAAAAACCTTGAGGAATTCTTGATGTTATGTTTCATGCTGTGAACATCATGTTATAGTTTTCAATAAAGATTTATGTTTGCATTTGAGTAGATCTCCTATTTGTTAACGTGGTATTAGAACTTAGGTTGTTGAATGAAAAAGTTGAAAGAGATCTAGAGCTAGAAAGTCTCTAGAACTAGAACTTGAGAGTCTCTAGTAATATCATAGGAGTTTGTCAAGTGCAAAAAAGAAACGAAGAAAGGAAAGAATGTGAAGAGAAAGAAAAGAAAAGAAAATAGGTGAGAGGAGATCAACATATCAAGGGTTGGGGAGGTCAGATCTTTAAACCTAAATCTAGATCTATTGTGAAAAGATCTTGGAGTGAAACTTGACAAGATTATAGAATACTATAATACACTTCTATTCTCAATTTTTCAAAAGAAAAGGATATGTTTTGTGAAAGTTATGAACCTTTGAAGATTCTGTGCCAAATCTGGTTTTTTGGTCATATTTCCTTTGTTTGAGTATTTTTGGATTTGAAAATTTGAGATCTTATAGATCATAAAGGATTAAATATGTGAGAGAAATTTCATGTCATTTAGATTTGTATTGAGAAAAATCCAAGCATCTAAAGTTTTAGTCTCAGTTTTGAAGTCAATTGTTTTTTAAAGTGATAACCCGTTGTCGTCGTCATTAATAAAGTTGAAAATTTGAGTAGATATAGAAGACATATATCTAATTTGTCTCCCAAAATCTCAAGGAGTTTGGAGTTGTTGAGAGCGAGTTATAAGTCATTTTGTGTTCAGGACCCAGTTTGAAGTGATTTCAAGGAAGTAGCAAAATCTCTCATTTTATGAAGTTAAATGAGCTGAAATTTTGACAAATGGTAGTAAAAATAATTTTTCATGTTTCACCAAAATCTCAGATCAATCCAAGGTCATATGTGAGCAGTGTACCTTTGCAAAGTTGTTGTGATAGAAGTTTATTTTGAGAAAACATCAAAACAAATTTTTGAAATGGAGCAAATACAACTTGAGAGAACTTGAAGGAAGGAGCTTGAAGATTGGGAAGTGCAAATACATTATCAAGACCTTCATACAAAAGTGTGGTATGTAATCATGTACTTAATATCATACGAAATATTATATGAGATATGTATATATACGTAAAACCTATGTATAGTATAAAATTTCGTATAATATTCAAAACATACATACATATGCAACGTCCATCTTGTTCAACCCTAACCTTAACCCTAACCCTAATCCTAGAAACCTAAGGAAGGAAAACCCTAATCCTAATCCTAGAAACCCAAAGAAAGAATTAAAATCATTTGTGAAACCCCAAGAAGACATTAAGTGTTGCCTTGAGAGATGGCAGACGGTCTTTTTCAAATTGCAATTAAGAAATTAGACAAAAATAATTTCCAAATGTGAAAAATTTAGGATTATGAATTTCTTGATGGGGAAAAACTATTTGGAATTCATAACTAGTGATGAAAAATAACCTTTTCTCCCAGAAGACCCTACACAACAAGAAATTCAAGCCAATAAAACTTGGCATGAAAAAGCAAGGAAAGTCTTATATTGGCTTATTGTGAATGTGTCCAATTCCATGATTGTGCATATTCAAGAAGCAAAATCACCCAAGCAAGCTTGGGATACATTGGTGAAGATGTATAACACTAATACACAAGCCCGTAAAATGTAACTCAAGCAAGAATTGCATAATCTACAAAAAATAAAATGAACATCAGTGATTATTCTATAAATGTGAAAAACCTTGCAGAGGAGCCCCTGTAAATGAAGCCCCTATAGATGATGAAGATCTAGTGGCCATCACGTTGAATGGACTTGGAAAAGACTATAGCTAGTTTCATATTTCAATTATAATTCAAGAAACATTTCCTGATTTCCAAGACTTAATAACACTACTTATAAGTGAAGAGATGAAAATTGTTAGTACTTCATCCAATGGAGGATCACAAAAAAGTGCTTTCTACTCAAATATCAATAAAGGTAGAGGTAGAGGTGGTAAAACTTCATTTCGAGGTCGACATGAAAGCTCGCATGGTGGACATCATCAACATGAAGGTCAAGCTCATGGAGGTGGACGAGGAAACTTTGGAGGAAGAGGAAATCGAGGAAGTCGTGGAGGTCATGGTGGAAGTCATTGAGGTCAACAACCAAATAACGACTCAAATTGCTACTACTATGGGAAACCTGGGCACATGGCAAAGAATTATTATCAAAGGAAGCACGATGCACGAAATGGAAAGCTGCAGTAAAAGAATTATGCATCAACTAGCAATCAAGGTGATGAACAACTATTTGTGATGTAACACATGGCAAATTCAATGATAAGAAGCGTATCAAACAACAATGTCTGGTATGTGGATTCTAGAGCTTCAAACCACATGATTAGTCATGGAGAATGGTTTAGAAACACAAAGGATTTGAAGACACTAGGGTTTGTGAAAATTGGTGATGACACCACACATCCCATCACACAAATTAGCAAGGTGCCATTGTCCATGCAAGATGGGCAAACAAAATACTTGAAAGATGTACTTCATGTTCCAACCATAACAAACAATTTGGTCTCCATAGGCCAAATAGTGGAACAAGGTTTACACATGACATTCAACCCAAATGGATGTTTTGTGCAGGACATGAAGAACCAAGGCAAATTGATTGCAAAAGGAGAAAGGAGTGGTTGAATGTTCACCTTGGATGTGAACATGCTTGAGGTGAATTCCATGTTATTCACACATGGAAAAGGAGTTGGAAACATTGGAATTTGGCACAAGCGGGTTGGCCATGTTAATTTCCAACATCTTAAGCTCATGGAGAAACAAAATCTTGTTAGAAGCCTTCCCAAATTTGGAACAGAAGAGGTGATGTCTGAGGTTTGTGAAGCATGTCAATTGGGGAAGTAAGCTAGGCATCCATTCCCAACTCAAACAACTCATGTAAGTTCCAAACCTTTGGAAATGATCCATTCAGATGTGTGGACCACGAAGATAGAATCCATTGGAGGATGCAAGTACTACGTGAGTTTCATTGATGACCACACAAGGAAGGTGTGGGTCTACTTCATGAAACACAAAGGTGAAGTGTTTCAACATTTTTTGAATTTCAATGCAATGGTGGAGAAGGAAAAGGGTGTGAGCATCAAGTGCCTAAGGTCCGATGGAGGGGGAAAGTATTTTCAAATGAATTCAGTGAGTATTTGAAGGAGCATGGAATTCAAAAGAAGTTTTCATGTAGTTATTCCCCACAGCAAAATGGAGTTGCTGAAAGGAAAAACATGCACATTCTAGAAATAACACATGCCATGTTAAATGAAAAGAATTTGCCAAATCACTTTTGGGCTGAAACGATAGCAACTACAATGTATATCATGAATTGAACACCCATAGCGGCAATTCATGGCATGACGCCTGAAAAAAATTCACAAGCAAGAAACCCGATGTGTCACATTTTAGAGTGTTTGGTTGCATTACATACGTGCATGTTCCTGATGAGAAGAGATCGAAATTAGACCCAAAAGCTAAGAAGTGTATCTTCATTGGATATTCCTAAGAACAAAAAGGATATAGATGCTTCAATCCTTCCACTCGGAAGTTGTAAGTGAGTAGAGATGTTATGTTTGATGAGATGGTTAGCTAGTATTCACCACCAAAGGTAGCAGAAGATGGAGAAGCTAGAAATGGTGATGTTTCATCAAATGTGGAACAAGAATCACAATTAATTAATGGACCACAAGAGTCTTCAATTAGTGGGTCCAGTAGCATTCCATGGAAAGGAATATTAAGATCTTCAAACATTGTACATGGTAGTTTTCAAACATCATCTAAAAATCTTCATGTAGATGATGAGTCAAGTGATTCAGAGAAGAGTGTGGGGGAAGAATCGAGAATTCCTTTAGTTACTACTCTTGAAGCTCGGATGGCTAAGAAAGTTTTGAAAAACACCTGACAACAATAATGGAGTACGAAGATCCACACGAGTCAAGTACCTTGTATAAATACTCACATATGATGGCTCTATAATTCATCATTACGCATACATGGTGAAAGCTATACAAGAAATTGAACCCTCTTGTTTTGAATAAGCGGTTAGAAACCCTAAATGGAACAATGCCATGGATGAAGAAATGGCAGCTTTAAAGCTAATGTTACTTTAGAATTGGTAACTTTACCAAAGGACAAAAAAGCAATTGGGTGCAAATGGATGTATAAAATCAAACACAATGCAGATGGATCTGTGAGCAGATACAAAACAAGATTAGTTGCTAAAGGTTATGCCAAAACTTATGGCATAGACTATGAGGAAACATATAGTCTAGTTGCTAAAATGACAATTGTAAGAGCAATCATTGTTATGGCAGCAATAAAAGGATGGTTTTTACATCAAATGGGTGTAAAAAATGTTTTTTTCTTCATGGAGATTTACAAGAAGAAATATACATGGAACAACCACTAGGTTATGTGGACCAAACACATCCTATTTTGGTTTGTAAGTTGAAGAAAGCTATGTATGGCTTGAAGCAAACACCTAGAGCTTGGTTAGACAAGATAGGTCAATATTTTGTCATAAATGGATTTCAAACATCTAATGTAGATTTTTCACTATATGTGAAAAAAGACAGATCATGGGATTGTAATCATAGTCATTTATGTTGATGACTTGATTATCATAGGAAATATTGATGCAAACATTTCTGATTTGAAGAAGCTTTTGAAGAAAAAGTTTGAAATGAAAGATTTGGGAGAGTTGCGTTACTTCTTCGGCATTGAGGTAATCTAGTCACTTAAAGGGATATGTTTACTACAAAGGCAATATGCCTTGAACAAATTATTTGAATATGGGATGACGGGTTGCAAACCCATTTTAATTCCATTGGAGCAAAATGTGAAGTTAAAAGCAGATGAAAGAGACCTTGTGGAGGATACCACTATGTATAGATGCATGGTGGGGAGTTTGATTTACATGACCATCATAAGGCCAGATTTGAGTTATGTAGTTGGAGTGGTGAATCAATTCATGCAAACACCACGAAAGCCACATTTGGATGCAATGAGGTGCATATTGAGGTACATAAAACATATTTTGTAGTGTGGAATTTTTTATGAAACCAAGAGCCAGTTACAAGTACATGGATACACGGATGTTAATTAGGCTAGCAATGTTTCAAATAGAAGATCAACCAATGGTTTCATGTTTTCTTTTGGAAGTGGTGTTGTTAGTTGGAGCAGTAAGAAATAACCAATAGTTGCACTATCAAACACAAAGGCAAAATACATAGGTGCAACAATTGCTGCATGTGAAATAATTTAATTACAAAAATTACTTTCAGATTTGGGACAGTCAATGGATGCTCATGTTGTCATTTTTTGTGATAACATCAATAGCATACTATTTACTAATAACCTGATCTATCATGTTAGGACAAAACACATTGAGGTGCACTACCACTTTATTATAGAAAAAGTTCTAGCAAAAGAAATTGACCTTATTCATGTCAATACTAAAGATCAAGTTGTTAACATTTTCACAAAGGCTTTAGGTACAGACAAGCTAAGGAAGTTTAGAAAAATGCTTGGTGTATTAAAAGTGGATTGGAGCTTGAGGGGGAGTGTTGAGAATTCAAGCTCAACCAGTTAGGTTTTGTTAGTTACTGGAGTAGAAAAGTAATTAGGTTACTTTCACAAGGTTGAATTACTGTTGTTATTTATATTAGTTTGGTTATTTGTGGTTTGGTCTTTTAGTTAAATGCCTTGGTGTTGATGGTTTGGCTCTCTTTTCTTCATTACACAAGTTTGTGTATTTCATGTGACAAGAACCTTGAGGAGTTTTTGATGTTATGTTTCATGTTGTGAGCATCACGTTGTAGTTTCCTTTCAATAAAAATTTATGTTTGCACTTGAGTAGATCTCCTATTTGTTAACACGCTTCTATGAAAGTAGATAGGAATACACGGGAGTACTTGAGTAGAATGTAGAATGACGACCACATGAGCTTTCTGCCTATAATCCCCAACATAAAATTGGGTTATTATAGTATAGGGGCAACTTTAGCACAAGTTTGCCCAATAATTAATTAAAATTTCAAGATTTCACTTCAAAAGCAAGAAAAAAAAACAAGAATAGCCTAATGAGTCCCAAAGTAACTTCCAAATTTCAAAAGTTACTTTTCCAACCTGCTGGGTAAAGAACTTTTTAAATTTCATTTTTGCACTTGAATGAACCTCCCTGGAGAACTTCACCATTCAAATTTCAGGTACATTTTTGGCAAAAAAGTACGTTATTAAAAAGGTAGCTTAGATCACCCTTTTGGTAGTAGAAGTTGTTTGGGAACATTAAAAGCATTTGAATGTTTTGTGAAAGGCCAATCAAAGTGGCCCGATTTGCAAGATAATAATGATAATAATAACCATATTTTTTGCAAGAAATTAAAAAATCCCCATTTAATTTTTAAGTTCTTTATGTTGGGGGAAGGAACACCTTTTCAGTTCTTCTTGGGATTTTGGGCCCAGCCTCAAGCAATGGCATCAGCTGGGCCCTCAAATCCAGGAAGAGCTCCAAAGTAAGTTTTTACATTTAAAGTAAAGAACTCTTTAAATTTCATCTTTGTACTTTAATGCTCAACTTCAATGAGAACTTCACGTTTCAAAATTTAGGGATCTCACAAAATTAAAAGGTATTTCATTTTAATGAGTCAAAGTACTTTGAACAGATTTCGGGGTAATACATTCTAAACTGACGGAGAGTTACTTCTTGAAGTTAGTTGAACTTGGAATATAAATTACATACATGAAGCACAATAATTTTGCGTTGAAATCAAGTAGTGCAATTTGTAGTAATGTGTTTGTTCAACCTGTTACAATAGAAGTTCGATATGGCAGGGCTCTTTTCGACTCTACTGCTAATTAGTACTTTACTGTTGGCTCATGTTGTTGTGCAGTTAGTGCTAAATTATGGGTTGTTGAGGAAATCCAGTAGAATGCGGTTGCCTCCAATGCCATGGCCTTGGCTTGTGGTGGGGAATTTGCTGCAGCTGTGTCAAGGTGGTAAGAATATGCATAAAACATTTGCAAGCTTGGCATAGCAGTATGGGCCTATTGTGTACCTTCGTCTCTATTCTGCACATAGAATTGTGGTTGTCTTCTCCTATGATGGCCAAGGAATTTGTCAAAACACATGATCAAGAGTTCCAATATGGTCCCAAACCCATGTTGGCAGCTGAGATTTTGAGGGGGAACAAGGGTATGGCAATGTCAACATGAGTTCCCTTGTCATGGCACTTGCAGAAGATTTGTTTGACTAAATTCTTCACTATGAAACATTTGCAGTCATTTGAATCCATGAGAACAAAAGAGATTAATAACACAATTAATGATATCCACATGGAGAGTGAGGAAGGGAAAGAGGTGGATCTATAATCTCAACTTTCATCTCTTGGCAACAACATTCTGGCACATATAATGTTTAGGAAAAGGTGTTTATCAATTTTACTTGATTTTTATCAGTTTTTGTTTTTGTTTTCTTATTCTTGTAGGAACCTGGTAAGTGCTTGGGATCTAGTGCTTTCCATAAAAATTCACGTGAATTCAAACTGTAACTATGTGTTGTCAGTTATCAAGTATTTTGGAGTGGATGAGTCAGCCAAATGAAATACATTGTTTCAAAGAAGTCACTGAAAAAGTTCTGGATTGGCTTATAGTTCTAATCATTAGTGATTACATTCCTTCATTACAATGGCTAGTGAGGCTTCAAGGGATTGATGCTTCTTTGCATGCATTATGCCATAAAAAATCCCAATTTATCCAAAAACTGATAGCAAAACACAAAAATTTAACTATTGAAGTAGATCAAGTTAATGATTTTGGAAATGAAAATGTAGCACACACACCCAAAGATTTCATGGATATATTATTTTCTTCACCTCAAGAAAATGGGACCAGAAACCTTTTTAAGGAGACAATCAAAACTATTGTTTTAGTAAGATGGGCCAAGTTATGAATGCTAACTAAATCCTTTTCTTTAGATTACACCACATGTTTCATTCGAGTTCAAAAAAAATTGCATATGATCAGAAAAGTCATGATTTTTTTTTTCAAATAATCTTAATTGGAGATCATAAGCATGTTGATATAATTCGAGATTTTACATTGTTGAAATTTGCACAGTTGTGTAATAGTTGTTGAAAATTTCTTTATAGTTTATAAGCTCGTAAATGGTGAATTAAAACTCGTTCACCATCTGTCATAGGAAATGTTGGCAAGTGGAACATAAACATCATCAATAACAATAAAATGGGCAATGGCAAAACTCATATGAAATCCAATGATCATGAAGCATGCACAAATGGAATTAGAAACAATGGTTGGAATGAATTGCATAGTCCAAAAATCAAATCTCCACAAGCTCACATACCTATGGGCCGTGATCAAAGAAATTTTTCATCTACAACTTCCTACTCCTTTACTTGTTCCTCACAGCTCAACTAACAAGGTTTGTGGAATTGCAAAAGGTTATGATATACCACCACATACAAGAGGGCTTGTGAATGTTTAGGCAATGGGACAAGATCTTTCAATTTGGGAAAGACCTTTTGAGTTTTATCCTGAACATTTCCTACAACAACAACATCATCATCATCATATTATAGATAAGATCATTGATATGGATGAAAACAACTTTGAACTTTTGCCATTTGGGAGTAGAAGATGAACATGTCTAGGATGTCCTTCAGCAACTTTGGTGGTGCAAATTGTTTTAGCACATTTGCTCCCAAATAGGAGGATCAAAATATCAATATTGGTCTTCCATTGTACTCGTGTGATTTGTGTTGGAATGAAATTATGAAGGTGATTTTCGAGTGTAAAGGTAGAAAATATCATTATTGTAACTTGGATGTGATGTTAGAATGTGTGTTTTTATGTTTATTTTATTATTATAGTAACGTATATCTAAGAATTTTCTTTTGTTTGTTTTTCACGTTTCTTGTTACAATATTAGTCTATTTATTAGATTTGTCACCTTGTTGTACATATAATAATATTGTTGTAACTTCATACAACTATAATTTCAACCTAGAATTATCTTTATATTTTTAAACAACCTTATACATTATAAGATAAAATTATTGAATTTTTGTTTCTCATGTCCATTTAAGTACCACATACTCGATGGCCAAAGTTATCTCTACTTACATTGCACTACAATTATTTAGACAAGCAAATCTTTATGTTTCGTGAAATATTAACATTTTAAGGATGCAATTGAAGCTTCACTTTATTCATTAAATTTTCATACACACACACACACACACATCAAACATCTATAGTAATGTGTTGTATCCAACCAATAATGTTTTGTTTATTGCATTCTTCCTACATGCCCACAATCTACACACATTCAAGCGAAAAAAAAGTTTTTCCTTTATTTACAACAATATTGCATCTTCCTAGTTCACCTATTCCATCTTTCAAAATTAAACTCCCATTTGATCTTTGTGCTTCTTTTTATACATTGGTAGCTAGCTGCTTCTTAATTAATATTAACCAATCTCACAATTTTTTTCCATTGTCATCTTGGGTTGTTGCTAACATACCAAATCAAATACCCTATGCTAACAATATGTAATTTTTGACATGTTGGTTTGTACACCCGATTGGTTTCATCATTGGTTTGCTAATGTTTGGCTTGTCTAACTGAAATTTAATTTTTATCCTTTATGCATACTTATGGCAGTAGGCTTCTACAACTTGGTTCACCTACATTTGTTATGCTTTAAATAAATCCTTTACTTATCATTATCCCCTTATTACAATTGTTATGTCCTCGCACAATTATCATTAGTTGTTTCTTCATTATTGAGGATAGGCCCATCGTTATTAGTGTTGAAATGGTTATAGTCATCTAGGCTCCCAATTTTAGCATTGGTGTTAAGGGAGTAAAATGACTCCCATAGGTAGCAGCATCGAATCAAGAAAAGTAAAATCCTTGATATCGTTTTCAAAATACATGTCTTCCTTGGCATTATTGATTATACCTCCTAATTTGTACTTCTCATTTGTTCTTTTTGTCTTATGGTGGGACCATTTGTCATCCCATTCCCTATCCCAATTGGCATGAACACACCACTTGTTAACAAATAGGAGATCTACTCAAGTGCAAACATAAATTTTTATTGAAAGGAAACTACAACATAATGCTCACAACACAAAACACAACATCAAGAACTCTCCAAGGTTCTTGTCATATGAAATACACAAATTTGTGTAATGAAGAAAAGAGAAACAAACCATCAACACCAAGGAATTTAACTACAAGACCAAACCACAAATAACTAAACTAAAATAAGTAATGAAAATAATTTAACTTTGTGAAAGTAACCTAGTTACTTTCCTACTCTAGTAACTAATGAAACCTAACTAGTTGAGCTTGAATTCTCAACACTCCCCCTCAAGTTCAAATCACTTCTAGTACACCAAGCATTTCTCTAAACTTCTTTAGCTTGTCTGTACCTAAAGCCTTTGTGAAAATGTCAGCAACTTGATCTTCGGTACTGACATGAATAAGGTCAATTTCTTTTGCTAGAACTTTTTCTCTAATGAAGTGGTAGTGCACCTCAATGTGCTTTGTCCTAGCATGATAGACCGGGTTGTTAGTAAGTAGTA